>ERZ791907.1879-NODE-1879-length-12231-cov-3.091409_pt1 | contig 12231 bp, 9 predicted proteins | sample MGYA00510145_ERZ791907 | MGnify/ENA primary metagenome ERZ791907 (study PRJEB30046, sample SAMN00792089) | human gut metagenome | study: EMG produced TPA metagenomics assembly of the A metagenome-wide association study of gut microbiota in type 2... | reverse complement strand
AAAAACATATACCACGCGCCTCGGCAGCAACCGGGTGGAAGCGTTGAAAGACGTTAATTTTACAGTGGAACGGGGCGAATTTGTTGCAATCATGGGCGAATCGGGAAGCGGAAAAACGACGCTTCTGAACCTGCTCGCGGCACTCGACAAGCCAACCGGCGGACAGGTGCGGTTAAATGGAAAAAATCTCGGCGAATTAAAAGAGAAGGAGATTGCCGGATTCCGCCGCGAAAACTTAGGTTTCGTGTTCCAGGACTTCAACCTGCTCGATACCTTTTCCTTGCGTGACAACATTTATCTGCCGCTCGTGCTGGAAGGAAAAAAATACGAGGAGATGAGTCTTCGGGCAGAGCCGATTGCGAAAAAACTCGGCATCACCCAGGTCCTCAATAAATACCCATATGAGGTGTCCGGCGGACAGAAGCAGCGTGCAGCCGTTGCGCGTGCGCTGATTACCAATCCGGAGCTGGTTCTTGCGGATGAGCCTTCCGGCGCGCTCGATTCCCATGCAGCGGATGGCCTCATGAAACTGTTCGGGGAGATCAACGAGGAGGGCCAGACGATTGTTATGGTAACGCACAGTGTGAAGGCGGCCTGCTCGGCGAAACGTGTGCTGTTCATCAAGGACGGCGAGGTCTTCCACCAGCTGTATCGCGGTTCTTTAGGGCGCGATGAGATGTATCAGAAGATCTCCGATACGCTGACAATTCTTGCGACGGGTGGTGAACGGGATGAATAATCTGCTGTATGCCAGACTGGCAAAAACAAATTTGAGCAAAAATCGTCAGAATATTCTTCCGTATCTGCTGTCATGCATCGGCACGGTGGTGATGTTTTTTATCATGGATACACTGGCGCAGGGAAGTGGCTTTGATTCCATGATCGGAAAAGATACGATCCTGACAGTGATGGGGATGGGAACCTATATCATTGGCCTGTTCGCGGTGATTTTTCTGATCTACAGCAACAGTTTTCTGGCAAAAAGAAGAAAAAAAGAGTTCGGTCTGTTCCAGATTCTCGGCATGGAGAAAAAGCATCTGGCGAAGATCCTCTTTTTTGAGAGTCTGTATCTGTGGGCGGCATCGCTTGGAATCGGTATTCTGCTCGGTGTGTTGCTGTACCGCCTGCTGTTTCTGGTGCTGATGAAGCTGACCGGACTGAACGGAACAATTGGTTTTGCGTTCAGTGCAAAAGCCGTGGGAAGTACGATGCTGCTGTTCGGCCTGACTTTTGTGATCAATTTTCTCTTAAGCCTTCGCCAGATCCACGTCTCACAGCCGGTCGAACTGCTGCACGGCGGCGCGCAGGGTGAGCGGGAACCGAAAACGAAGCTTTTGACGGCGGTTCTTGGATTCATGCTTCTTGGTGTTGGCTATTATCTGGCTCTGACCAGCCAATCCTCGATGGACGCACTTGATAAGTTTTTTAATGCAATCGCCTTGGTTATGGTGGGAACGTACTGCCTGTTTTCTGCTGGAAGTATTGCATTTTTGAAAATTCTGAAGAAAAACAAGAATTACTATTACCAGACACGCCATTTTACAAGCATTTCGGGCATGCTGTACCGCATGAAGCAAAATGCGGTCGGTCTTGCGAATATCTGTATTCTGTCAACGGGTGTGCTTCTGGTTATCTCCATCAGCACATGTTTGTGGACGGGGATTGAGGAGGTTACCTATACGCGGTTTCCACATCAGATTTCGATCGAAGCAAATACTGGCGTGAGCGGCATTATGAAGACGGTGGAGCCGGTCAGTCAGAAGATGATAGAGGAAGTGAAAACTGGGATTGATCAGCATCTGGAAGAAAAGCAGCTCAGAAAAAAGTATGAAAGTGATCAGAGATACTATGTGATGCTTGCTGATGTAGATAGAAACAAAGTAGAAAAAACACAGTCAGATGATGCTGCGGCGAGTACACTGATAAAGATTATGGAAGAGTCGGAGTACAATCAGGTAACCGGCGAACAGGTAGAGCTGGAACCAGGGCAGGCTCTGGTTTTTCAGGCAAAACAGAAAAATTATGGATATGACACGATTGAACTGGGAAATCAGACGTATGAAGTAAAAAAATGGAATACCGATAAGAAATCGTACATTCTGGATGAGAAGACGCAAGTGTATGAGACAATGACGGTGGTGACGCGGAACCATGAAGCAAAGGAAGCGTATGCAGCTGTGCAGGGAAAGGAGCCAGAAGGATACAGTTGGGAATATGCTCTGGATCTTATCGGGGATGCCGGCGAACAGATCACAGTTGGAGATGAGATTGAGACGATACTGACGGAGTCATCTTTTAACGGATGGGTGGAAGTGCGCGAAAAAGAGCGCAATACGGTTTACAGTCTGTATGGTTCACTTCTGTTTTTAGGTGTTTTCGTCGGTACGCTGTTTTTGATGGGTGCCGTTATGATTATCTATTACAAGCAGGTTTCAGAAGGCTTCGATGACCGAAAACGATTCCAGATTATGCAGAAGGTCGGCATGAGCCGCAAAGAAATCCGTCAGACGATTCAGTCACAGGTGGTAACGGTCTTTTTCCTGCCGCTCGCGGTGGCCGTGGTGCATACAATGGTAGCGTTTCCATTGACCAGGCGTATCATGGCAATGCTGAATTTCCCGGACAGCAATCTGTTCCTGGCTGCAACAGCGATTACGATTGCGGCGTTTGCCGTGGTTTACCTGATTGTCTATGTGCTGACGGCGCGGGCGTATTACAAAATTGTGGAATAAGAAGATGTACTTTTTTTAATACATCGAAGCGCCTTTGAAAAAAACTTAACAAAAAAATAATAAGAAAAAGACATCCGGCGCAGACGGAAAATCTGCGGGGGATGTCTTTTTTGTTTGTTCTATTTATAAATGCCGTTGACGGTAACTTTGAAAAGAGCTTCCTTTCCGTTGAGTTCGTCTTTTCCATAGTCTTCCGGGAAAGTGACGGTTACATCTACGCTGTCGCCCGGGTGATGACCGATGAGCTGTTCTTCAAAGTCATCGATGTAAGTATGAGAACCGATCACAAGATCAGCGCCATTTCCTTTTGTGTTTCCTCCCTGGAATTCCACGCCGTCAATGGAGCCGACATAGTCGATATTGACGGTATCACCGTCCTCGATGGTAAGGGAAGTGTCGGTCTGCAAAGAGGCAGAAGCCGAAGTGGAGGCTGATGAGGCGGATGCGGCCGATGAGGCTGTGGAGGTATCCTCCGAGGCACTTTTGACAGAGAGTCGTTTGGAATCGAGTACGCTGGCAATAATAAGGCCGACGATCACAACGACAATCAGAGCTGGTCCGGCCCAGCTCCAGATCTTTTTGTAATGCGCTACTTTCGCTTCGTGCTCCCGCTCTTTGGCACGCCGTTCCCTGGCAGCTTTTCTGTTTTCTTTGTTCATAAAAAGGATCTCCTTTGCACTTTTACGACTGCAATCGTATTTTATAATATCAAGTATATCATAAAAATATGGTAAAAGTGTGAAAAAAATAACACGATCCAACATTGTCAATGCTCAAAAATGACGATATAATGAGTGCAAGTGAGTCAAATGAAAATTTATTTTCATTTGACGAACGACGAATGTCGCTTACGCGGCAGCGTAAGATTGAGTGCAAGTGAGCCAAATGAAAATTTATTTTCAGTTGACGAACGACGAATGTTGCTTACGCGGCAGCGTAAGATTGAGTGCAAGTGAGTCAAACGAAAATTTATTTTCAGTTGGCGAACGACGAATGTCGCTTACGCGGCAGCGTAAGATTGAGTGCAAGTGAGAAAACGCGGCGAGTAAGGGAGTGAATAAAATGGATGACTGGAGTAGTTTCAGAACGACGACATCCGAACAGCAGCGCCTCCGGGCTGCACTTTCCGGCCTTTGTGAATCGCAGGATCTTCCGGAAGAACAGCGAGCCGCATATACCGCATACCTGCGGAAACGCATCCGTCCCGCTGTCGAAATGCTGATTCGTGAGGATGATTTTTCAAAGCTGGAACGTATTCTGCAGACTGGATGGCTGTCCGATGCAGACCGAAAACGTTTTCTCAACCTTGCTGCCGACCAGCAGAAATGGCAGGCCTTCCGCATTCTCCTGAACCGGAGCTCACAGGATCCGATGCAGGAGAATACGGAAAGCAGAAAAACAGAAGCTGCGATTCAAAAAGAAAAGCCTACAAAAGAAAAAGAAGCGCTGGCGCTCCGGCTTTTCGAAGAAGCCCGCAAAAACCTCTGCTGGCTGTACCCGGAACTTGGTGAAGCGATTCTTTTCTTTCAGCATCAGCCATCCGACAGGACAAAAGCCATCACATCCGACGGTCATACGATATATTTTAACTCCGATTTTGTACTCCGTATGTGTACCGAAAATTCATCGTTCCTCAAGGAAGGCTATCAGCATCTGCTGCTGGAATGCATCCGCCGGTTTGGAAAAGAAACACCGGAGCCGGAAAAAGAAGAACAGTCTCCGGTTTCATGGCTGGTGCCGGGAAAAGAGCCGGAACTTATCGAGTCTTTTCAATCAGTCTGGAAACGTGCTTCCCGCAAGTTGGAGGAAAACTACGGCACCGGCGGCCTGCGGCGAGGTCAGAACTGCGGTGGGAAAAAAGAAACTCTGTCCGGGATCGAAAAAAGAGCGTACGATTACCGCCGCTTTCTGAAACGCTTTACCGTTACCCGCGAGGAAATGGAGCTGGATCTCGACAGCTTCGATCCAGTCGCTTACCATTATGGGCTTATGTATTACGGAAATTTCCCTTTCATCGAGCCGCCGGAGACGCGCGAGGGAAACCGTCTCGAAGAGCTGGTTATCGCGATCGACACATCCGGTTCGTGCAAAAGAGAAATTGTAGCAAAATTTCTCGTTGAGACGCGCAGCATTCTTGAAGAAAAAGAAAACTTCTTTTCCCGATGGAACGTCTGCCTGATCCAGTGCGACAGCTTCGTGCAGGATGTCACGATGATCCATTCCCCGAAAGAATGGGAAGCTTACCGTGAAACAATTACCATCAAGGGCCGAGGCGGAACCGATTTCCGTCCTGTCTTTCAGAAAGTGGAAGAGTTGCGGGAACAGCACGTATTCCGAAACTTAAAAGCGTTGATCTATTTTACCGACGGAGACGGAATTTATCCCGAACAAAAGCCCGATTACGAGACGGCATTCGTCTTTGTCAGACAGACCGAAAAAATGAATCTTGTCCCCAAATGGGCAAAAAAACTGCTGACAGAAGAATGTACTCTTTGAACACAACTGACAAAAAAGCATCTCGCAAAATCAAACACAGAAAGATTTCGAGAGTACATAAAGAGCGCATAAGATAAGAGAGAACATATGAACATACAAGAAGCAAAAGAGACAATTGAAACAGCCCTGCGCGCATACTTTGCAAGAGATGAAATTGGTTTTCCACTGGTTCCGCTCCGGCAGCAGCGCCCCATTCTCCTGATCGGCCCGCCGGGCATCGGAAAAACGGCAATTATGGAGCAGATCGCAGAAGAGTGCGGTGTGGGGCTTGTCGCCTACACGATGACACGCCATACGCGTCAGAGTGCCATGGGCCTTCCGGAGATCTGCACACGTGAAATCGAAGGGAAAACGGTACATACAACGGAATACACGATGAGCGAGATCATCGCCTCGATCTATGACTGCATGGCGCAGAACGGAAAGAAGCGGGGTATCCTTTTTCTCGATGAAATTAACTGCGTCTCCGAGACCCTCGCTCCGGTAATGCTGCAGCTTTTGCAGGAGAAAAAATTCGGCAACCAGCACATCCCGGATGACTGGCTGATCGTGGCCGCCGGAAATCCGCCGGAATACAATAAATCTGTGCGGGAATTTGATGTGGCAACGCTTGACCGTGTGCGGAAGATCGAGGTGGTTCCCGAGCTTTCCGTGTGGCTTTCCTATGCAGAGAAAAATCAGATCCACAGTGCTGTGACAACGTATCTTACGGCACACAGTGACCATTTTTATTCTGTTTCGCAGGAGGCGGATGAAAAGCGTTTTGTGACAGCACGCGGCTGGGAGGATTTGTCGGCAGTGCTGAAAAGTTATGAAATCCTGCATTTTCCGTTCGACGAAGCACTGATTGGACAATATTTGCAGGAAGAAAAGACGGCGGAGGAATTCAGCTCGTACTACAGGATTTACGAAAAATATGGACAGGATTACGGTGTAGAGGAGATTCTGACCGGTGCATTTTCCGGAAAAATCATGGCAGAAAAACAGAAGATGGCGGCAAATGGTTCCGCAGAAGAGCGATCTGTACTGCTGTCTCTGTTTCATGCGGCACTTCAGAAAGAGGCATCCGGCTGCCAGAAGCAGGAGCACACGGCAAAGGAGCTCTCCGAGTGCTTTCGCCAGTTTACCGGGCTTTGCAGGCAGAAAAAAGATGAGACATACGCATCCTGGCTGCGGCAGAAAGAGCAGGGATTTGCAGTGTGCAAACAGCAGGGACTGCTGAAAAAGGGCGAGGAAGAAACGAATGCGCGGGTCTTGAAAAAGTTAAAAAAACTCGAGGAGACCGCTAAAAAATGTCGCAAAACCGATTCAGATCAGATGAAAGAGCTTTTTGAAACGGTATGTGAACTGGAACAGAAAAAAGTGGAGAAGGAAGTAAAGGATGTGAAACTGCAGATCCGCCGTGCCGCTGAATTTTTACAGAACAGCTTTCCGGGCGGAGCAGAAGTGGTGCTGTTTGAAGCAAATCTGGCGCGAAGTCAAGCGTTACGGAGCTTTTTGATTGAGAAAAGCATGGATGCCGAATGATAAGCGGCCACTTTGGAAAGAAGAAAATGGTTCTGAAAAGCCCATTTCTGGAGAAAAATGATTTGAAAGGAAGAGGAAGAACAGGACAGAGGAAGGAAGAAAAAGATGAATTATAAAATGATCCTGCAGTACGATGGCACGCGCTATAACGGCTGGCAGAAGCAGGGAAATACGGACAACACGATTCAGGGCAAGCTCGAAACGCTGCTGTCCAGGATCGCAGGAGAGCCGGTGGAGATCCACGGCGCGGGCAGAACCGATGCCGGCGTCCATGCGGCGGGACAGGTCGCAAATGCAAAGTTCCATACGGATCTATCCGATGAAGAACTTCTGCAGACAATCAATCATTATCTGCCGGAAGACATCGAAGTTACCAGCCTCGCGCGGATGCCGGAGCGCTTCCACAGCCGTCTGAATGCGGTGGACAAAACATACGAATACCGTATCGTGATCGATGGCAGAAAGCATGTTTTCGAGCGGAAATACGTGTATTTTCCGGAAGCACCGCTCGATGTGGAAAAAATGAAAGAAGCATCGAAAGCGTTTATCGGAACGTATGATTTCAGGAGCTTCTGTGCCAACAAACGTATGAAAAAATCGACAGTACGGACGATTACCGGAATTGATTTCTGCGAGAAAGACGGGATTCTTATCATTTCCTATACCGGAACCGGTTTTCTGTACCACATGGTGCGGATCCTGACCGGAACACTTGTGGAGGCCGGGATGGGAAAACGGGATATCGCATCAATGACGGAGCTTCTCAAAGCAAAAAACCGCGAAAGTGCGGGTTTTCTTGCACCGGCATGCGGACTCCTGTTAAAAGAAGTCCGATATGAATAACCGAAATAATCAGGGCAATGCACCAGCCTTTTTTGCATAAAAAACCGAAAAAAGGCTGTGAATTGATAAATGCAGCATAGAAAAGAGAAAGGATGAGGTGAAAAGCATGTTTCAGAAGAAAAGAAATACTTTTCATGGCGGCGTTCACCCGTACGAGGGAAAAGAGCTCTCCAAGGACAAACCGATTGTCAAAGCGCAGCCGGGCAACTTATTGTATTACGCAGTGTCACAGCACATCGGAGCGCCTGCTGTGCCGATCGTACAAAAAGGCGACCATGTAAAAGCGGGACAGAAAATCGCAGAAGCGGGAGGATTTGTTTCGGCTCCTGTTTACGCATCGGTTTCCGGCACGGTAAAAGGAATTGAGAAAAAAGTTTCCGCGGCCGGTTCTCCGGTGGACTGCATCGTTGTGGAGAACGATGGGATGTATGAAAAAGAAGCATTTGAGGAGTGCCCTCATTGGGAAAAACTCGACGCAGATACGATCCGGAAGAAGATCAAAGAAGCCGGAATCGTCGGAATGGGAGGTGCGGGTTTCCCGACACACGTCAAGGTATCACCGAAAGATCCGTCAGCGATTGACCACATTCTTGTCAACGGTGCCGAGTGCGAACCATATCTGACAAGCGACTACCGCAGAATGATCGAGGAGCCGGAAAAGGTGATCGGAGGTTTAAAAATTATGCTGCATATGTTCCCGAGGGCAAAGGGAGTCATCTGCATTGAAGACAACAAACCGGACTGTATCGTGAAGTTCCGTGAGCTGCTGCTTCCGGAGGATAACATTGAGGTTCTGGAACTTAAAACGAAATACCCGCAGGGTGCCGAGCGTATGCTGATCTATGCAGCAACGGGGCGAAAGGTAAATTCCTCCATGCTGCCGGCGGACGCGGGCTGTATCGTGGATAACATCGATACCGTGACCGCTATTTACCAGGCAGTCCGCTTCGGCGAACCGCTGATGAGCCGTATCGTTACCGTGACAGGAGATGCCGTACAGAATCCGTGCAACTTTGAAGTGCCGGTCGGCATGCTCTTATCCGAACTTTTAGAGCAGGCAGGTGGTCTGAAAAACGAGGCATCCAAGATCATCTGCGGCGGTCCGATGATGGGAAAAGCCCTGTTTACAATGGAGGTTCCTGTAACCAAGACAACATCTGCACTGACCTGCCTTACGGAGGATGAAGTATCTGCGCTGGCACCATCTGCCTGCATCAACTGCGGACGCTGCGTTTCCGTCTGTCCGGGTCAGATTCTTCCGGCCCGCCTTTCCGTTTTTGCGGAGCATGGAGAGGAAGAGAAGTTCCTGAAATACGGCGGAATGGAGTGCTGTGAATGTGGCTGTTGTTCCTTTATCTGCCCGGCAAGACGTCCGCTGACGCAGGAGATCAGCTCAATGCGTAAAGTGCTTCTGGCAAAGAGAAAGAAGAAATAGGGGGACCTTACATATGAATGGATTATTACACGTATCATCTTCCCCGCACGCACGGTCCAAGGTAACGACGGATAAAATCATGTTTGCCGTCCTGCTTGCCCTTGCCCCGGCAGTCTGCGTGGGAATCTGGAATTTCGGCCTTCGGGCACTGCTTTTGATTGTGATTTCGATGGCAGTCTGTCCCCTGACGGAATATCTGTATGAAAAAGGAATGAAGAAACCGGTGACGATTGCCGACGGCAGTGCACTGGTAACTGGTCTTCTGCTGGCAATGAACATGCCGGTGCAGGCACCTCTTTGGATGCCGGTGATCGGTGGTGTGTTTGCAATTCTCGTTGTAAAACAGCTTTTCGGCGGTCTTGGCCAGAACATCATGAACCCGGCGCTTGCAGGAAGATGTTTCCTTTTGATTTCCTTCCCGGGTCATATGACAAACTTCGCTGCCCCGGCAGCCGCACACCTCGTGGATACCGTATCCGGTGCGACACCGCTCGCCGCAGCAAAAGCAGGAGAGCAGGTGAATCTGCTGTCCATGTTCCTTGGGAATACGGCCGGAACGATCGGTGAGACTTCCGCACTGGCACTTCTGCTTGGCGGCATCTTCCTTGTCTGTATTCATGTGATCGACCTCAATATTCCGCTCATCTACATTGGAACAGAGCTTTTATTTGCCCTGATTTTCGGCGGCCACGGTTTTGATATCAATTTCCTTGGCGCGCATCTTTTTGGCGGTGGTCTGATGCTTGGCGCATGGTTCATGGCAACCGATTACGTTACCCGCCCGATCACAAAGAAGGGACAGTATATCTACGCGGTCATTTTAGGACTTCTGACTGGCGTATTCCGTATCTTTGGAAATTCGGCAGAGGGCGTTTCCTATGCCATCATCTTTACCAACCTTCTGGTTCCGCTTATTGAGCGCGTGACCGTGCCGGTTGGATTCGGAAGAGGAGGCAAGAAGAAAGCATGAATAAAATAGTAAAAAATGCACTGATTCTTGCGGCGATTACGCTGATCGCCGGCCTGCTTCTCGGTGCGGCCCACCAGGTAACCTTAGAGCCGATCCAGAAACAGCAGGAAAAAGAAAAACAGGAATCCTGTCAGAACGTATTCCCGGAGGCAGCTTCCTTTGAAGAAGTAACAATGAGCGATGCAGAACAGGCAGAGCTTACGGCAGCACTGATCGGCCACGGTTTTGAAGCACAGACGATTGACGAACTGCTGCTTGCAAAAGACGCATCCGGCGCGACGATCGGCCTGGTTGAGATCATCTCCACAACCGAAGGCTATGGCGGCGGCATGCAGTTCTCGATGGGAATTGCATCGGACGGAACGACAAAAGGAATCTCTTTCCTGTCACTTTCCGAGACGGCCGGCCTTGGTATGCGTGCCGACACAGACGATTTCAAGAATCAGTTCAAGGATAAAAACGTAGAAGCATTCTCCTACACAAAATCCGGCGCATCCGCGGATGATGAAATCGATGCGCTGAGCGGAGCAACTCTGACAACGAACGCTGTAACAAACGGTGTCAATGCAGGAATCTGCTGTTTTAACTACTGCAGTGAATCCGGTCTGCTTTCCGGAGAGGGAGGGAACTCATGAGAAAAGATACGCCGCTGGAACGGCTTTATAATGGTATCATAAAAGAAAACCCGACCTTCGTCATGATGCTGGGTATGTGTCCGACGCTTGCGGTTACCACTTCTGCAAAGAACGGTATCGGCATGGGCCTTGCGACGATGGTCATCCTGACCGCCTCCAACCTGATGATTTCCCTGCTTCGGAAAATCATCCCGGACGGCGTGCGTATGCCAGCATACATCGTTGTTGTGGCATCGTTTGTAACCATCGTGGAATTTTTGATGGAAGGTTTTATTCCGGCACTCTATTCCGCCCTTGGCATCTACATCCCGCTGATCGTTGTAAACTGTATCATCCTGGGACGCGCCGAGGCATATGCTGGAAAACATGGTCCGATCCCGTCTTTATTTGATGGTATCGGCATGGGCCTTGGATTTACCGTCGGCCTGACCCTGATCGGTATGTTTCGTGAGCTGATCGGAGCCGGAACCCTGTTCGGTATCCAGGTAATGCCGAGTGCTTACGAGCCGGTCAACATCTTCATCATGGCGCCGGGTGCATTCCTTGTGCTGGCAATGCTCGTTGCGGTGCAGAACCGCATCAAACGCCAGAAGTCAGAGAAAACCGGAAAACCGGCAGTCCCGGCAGAAGAGACCGGCTGTATGGCATGCGCCAATAAGGCATACTGCCAGGCTGTGAAAGGAAAGGAGGAAGCGAAATGAAAGAACTGATTTTAATTGCGATCGGTGCGGCGCTGGTGAACAACGTTGTCTTAAGCCAGTTCCTCGGCATCTGTGCTTTCCTCGGTGTTTCCAAAAAGATGGATACGGCGGCCGGCATGGGCGGAGCGGTTATTTTTGTCCTCACGATTTCTTCATTTGTGACAAGTCTGATTTACAAATTTATCCTGGCACCGGCAGAACTTGATTATCTGAAAACGATCGTTTTCATTCTTGTCATCGCGGCGCTGGTACAGCTCGTTGAGATGTTCCTGAAAAAGACGATTCCGTCTCTGTATCGAGCGCTCGGCGTTTACCTTCCGCTGATTACAACAAACTGCGCGGTACTCGGTGTGGCACTCATCAACGTACAGAAGGATTACACGATTCTGCAGGGTACGGTTTACGGTCTGGCAACCGCAATCGGCTTTACGATTGCCATGGTGCTGATGGCCGGCCTGCGGGAAAAGATGGAGTACAACGATATCCCGGAGTCATTCAAAGGAATGCCGATCGTTCTTCTTACGGCTATGCTGATGTCAATGGCATTTATGGGATTTTCCGGAATGATCTAGGAGGGATGAAGAGATGAATGGTATTTTAGCAGCCACCCTGATGGTGGGTGGAACCGGCCTTTTGATTGGTATTCTCCTTGGAATTGCCGGAAAGAAGTTTTATGTGGAAGTGGACGAGCGCGAGACGAAGGTCCGTGAAGCGCTGCCGGGCAACAACTGCGGCGGCTGCGGTTACCCGGGCTGTGACGGAGCGGCGGCTGCAGTGGTAAAGGGTGAAGCCCCGATTTCGGTCTGTCCAGTCGGCGGAGCGCCGGTTGCGGCAGCGATCGGTGCCATTATGGGACAGGAAGCCGGAGCACAGGAGCGCAGAAAAGCAGTGG
>ERZ791907.1872-NODE-1872-length-12276-cov-3.970706_pt1 | contig 12276 bp, 9 predicted proteins | sample MGYA00510145_ERZ791907 | MGnify/ENA primary metagenome ERZ791907 (study PRJEB30046, sample SAMN00792089) | human gut metagenome | study: EMG produced TPA metagenomics assembly of the A metagenome-wide association study of gut microbiota in type 2... | reverse complement strand
AGTCAGGTGCTCTAACCAACTGAGCTACTGAAGCAGTTTGGGGCGTTCCCCTCAATTGCGATGCAAAAGTAGCGGATATTTTTGAAATATGCAATTTATTGGTGAAAAAAATGACTTTAAAATGAAAAAATCATAAGCCGAAGGAATACTTGTCTCCATATTTTGCCGCCGTATGGTTGAAATGATTAAATTTGCGGTATGAAAAAGATATTCTTAGCTGCGGGGCTGTGCTGCATGTCGGCCATTCCCGTGTCCGCCCAGAAGGACAGTAACCATAACTTCGAGATTTCAAAAAATCTGGAAATCTTTAATGACATTTATAAGCAACTGGATATGTTCTACGTCGATTCCTTGTCGGCCGATACGGTGATAGAGTGGGGAATAGATGCCATGTTGCGGCAGGTGGATCCTTTTACCGTGTATTATCCGGAAGAAGGAATGGATGAGCTGAAAGAGATGACTACCGGGAAATATGCCGGAATCGGGGCGGTGATCCGGTTCTATAAGAAAGAAGACCGGGTGATGGTTATTGAACCCCAGGAAGACAGCCCGGCCATAGAAGCCGGAGTGAAAGGAGGCGACTTGATTCTGTCCATCGACGGAAAGGACATGAAAGGAAAGAGCACGCAGGAAGTAAGCGAAAACTTGCGGGGCGATGCGGGTACGACTTTTGAGCTGACCGTGAAACGTGCCGGAGTGGAACATCCTTTGTCGTTCAAGATTACGCGCCGGAATATCGCGATGCCTCCCGTGCCTTATTACGGAATGGTGTCAGACGGTATCGGTTATATTTATTTCGAACGTTTTGTCGACGGTTGTTCGCGCGATGTCCGCCGGGCCGTGGTCGATTTGAAGGAGCAGGGTGCCAAGGCGTTGGTGATAGACATGCGTGGCAATCCGGGCGGACCGTTGAGCGAGGCCGTAGAGGTGACGAACCTTTTTGTGCCCCGCGGGCAGAAGGTCGTGTACACGAAAGGCAAGCTGGCTTCGGTCAATTCGGAACATTACACGAAGAAAGAACCCTTGGACGTGGATATTCCGGTGGCTGTGTTGGTGGACGGTTCTACGGCATCCTCGGCCGAAATCGTTTCCGGAGCGTGGCAGGATTGGGACCGTGCGGTGATAGTCGGTGAGCGTACTTACGGTAAGGGGTTGGTACAGATGATTCGTGAAGTGCCTTATCACGGAAGTCTGAAGGTGACGACGAGCCGCTATTATATTCCCAGCGGACGCTGTATCCAGGCGTATGACTACCGTCATTTGAATCCGGACGGCTCTGCGAAGACTTTGCCGGACAGCCTGACGAAAGCGTTCAAGACGGCCGGTGGCCGTGAGGTTCGCGACGGTGGCGGCATTAAGCCGGACGTGGTGATTACGCCGGACAGTCTTCCGTCCATCGTTTATGACATAGCCACTTCCGACGTGTTGCTGGACTACGTCAACCATTATGTGCAGACGCACGCCACCATTGCGCCGGCCGGAGATTTTTCCTTGACGGATGCGGACTATGCTGATTTTGTGAAGATGGTGGAGGAGAGTGATTTTACTTATAAGCGTCGTACGGAGGAAATGATGAAATTGTTGGAGCGGACAGCTCGCTTCGAGGGGTGCTATGAAGGGGCCAAGCCGGAGTTTGAGGCATTGGCTGCAAAGATGAAGGGCGGCGTGGCTGCCGATTTGGAGCTTCCGAAAAACAAGGAGGAAATCAAGTCGGTATTGGAAAGTGATATCGTAGCCCGTTATTATTTCAGGCGCGGGGTGGTCCAACAGCAATTGAAAACGGATAAGGATTTGAAAACCGCTTTAGAGATTTTGACGGATACGGAACGCTATGAAAGTTTGCTTAAACCGGTGAAAAAATGAAAAAGAAAAGGGCGAATCCCAACAAGGGCATCATGTTCGGTATCATGGCTATGGCCGTAGTCGTGTTGGCGGTTGTCGTGTTCTTCTGGATGTGGTGTTTCCCCGACGGGACGCATGGAACGGAAGAGGCGCAGACGGAGTATCGGATATCGTTGGATGAAGGTTTCCGGGGCGATAGTGTGCAGCTTCAAATCAATGACAGCGTGGTGTTTAGCCGAAGAGTGGCTACAGATTCATTGGAAGTCGTTGTGGCGGTACCCGATGAAGAGAATTTATTGATGGTGGTACGCCCGGAGGCAGATGCAGTCAGTTCGTTCGAATTGCCTTCGGAAGGCGGGCGTGTCGTGTTGCGAAACCATGACGAAACGGTGTCTATGGAAGCCTTTTGAACCGGATTTTCTCAAATGATATAAAATAACTGTTTGAAAGCTTGGCGGATTGATGCTTTTTGCCTACTTTTGCAGTCGTATGATGAAGTGAGGGGCTTGACAAGGCTCCTCACTTTGCATTTAATAGTGTAATCGCATGATAGAAAAGAGCATTGTAAAAGGGTTAGTGGAAGAATGGCTGGAGGGCCGGGATTACTTTCTGGTGGACGTGACCGTGAGCGCGGACGACCGTATCGTGGTGGAGATAGACCACGCCGAAGGGGTATGGATAGAAGACTGCGTGGAGCTGAGCCGTTTCATCGAGAGCCGCCTGAGCCGTGAGGAAGAGGACTATGAGCTTGAAGTGGGCAGTGCCGGTATCGGACAGCCGTTCAAGGTCTTGCAGCAATACGTGAACCATGTGGGGAGCGAGGTGGACGTGCTCACAGCCGACGGGCGCAAGCTCCACGGGGTGCTGACGGCTGCCGATGAAGAGGGTTTCGAGGTGACGATGAAGGTAAAGAAGAAGCCGGAGGGGGAGAAGCGTCCCCGCCTGGTGGACGAAGCGGTTACACTGCGGTATACGGAAGTAAAGTACACGAAGTATTCAATAAGTTTTAAATAGAATCATGGCAAAGAAAGCAGAAACCATCAGTTTGATTGATACATTTGCAGAGTTTAAAGAGACGAAGAACATCGACCGCGCCACGTTGGTGAGCGTGTTGGAGGAGAGTTTCCGTAGCGTCATCGCCAAGCTCTTCGGCTCGGACGACAACTACGACGTGATCGTGAATCCGGACAAGGGCGACTTTGAAATCTACCGCAACCGTACGGTCGTGGCCGACGGGGAGGTGAAGGATGACAACCGGGAGATTTCCCTTACGGAGGCACGCCAGATTGACGAGGATTATGAAGTGGGCGAAGAGGTGAGCGAGAATGTGGACTTTGCCAAGTTCGGCCGCCGCGCCATCCTGACCCTGCGCCAGACGCTGGCCAGCAAGATTCTGGAGCTGGAGCACGACAGCTTATATAATAAGTATAAGGACCGTGTGGGCGAGATCGTGAGCGCGGAGGTATATCAGATATGGAAAAAAGAGATGCTTTGCGTAGACGACGAGGGCAACGAACTGATATTGCCCAAGACGGAACAGATACCTTCCGACTTTTACCGCAAGGGCGAGGCCGTGCGTGCCGTGGTGGCCCGCGTGGACAATACGAACAACAATCCCAAGATTATCCTGAGCCGTACCTCTCCCGTCTTCCTGCAACGCTTGCTGGAAGCCGAGGTGCCGGAAATACATGACGGCCTGATCACGGTACGCAAGATTGCACGCATGCCGGGAGAACGTGCCAAAATAGCTGTGGAGAGCTATGACGACCGTATCGACCCGGTGGGAGCCTGCGTGGGCGTGAAGGGAAGCCGTGTGCACGGTATCGTGCGTGAGTTGCGCGGTGAGAACATCGACGTGATCAACTACACGCAGAACATCTCGCTGTTCATTACCCGTGCGTTGAGTCCGGCCACGGTGAACAGCGTGCGTATCCACGAAGAGGAGCGCAAGGCGGAAGTCTACCTGAATCCCGACCAGGTTTCGCTGGCCATCGGAAAGAGCGGGTTGAACATCAAACTGGCCAGTATGCTGACGGAATATACCATAGACGTGTTCCGTGAAATAGAGGGAGCCGAAGGAGAAGGTGACGACATCTATCTGGACGAGTTCGTGGGCGACATCGACCAGTGGATTATAGACGCGCTGAAAAGTATCGGTATGGAAACGGCAAAGGACGTATTGAATGCGCCGCGTGAAATGTTGGTATCCCGTGCCGATCTGGAGGAAGAGACCGTGGACGAGGTATTGAGAATCTTAGGAGAAGAATTTGAGGAAGAATAAGTAACGTATGAGTATAAGACTGAATAAAGTAACCAAAGAATGTAATGTAGGGCTTCAGACAGCCGTCGAGTTCCTGCAGAAAAAGGGTTTCAGCGACGTGGAAGCCAATCCCAACACCAAAATCTCTGACGAACAGTATCAGATGTTGGTGGCCGAGTTCAAGAAGGACAAGGGATTGAGGGACGATGCTGCTGTCATCAGCCGTAAGCGGCAACACAAAGAAAAGAAAGCGACCATCGCGCTTCCCGAAGAGAAGCCGGTGGAGATCAAGACCGCGACCGAGGCCAAACTCGGAAAGGGGCCGAAAGTCGTAGGACGCATCGACTTGGATAATCTGGGGGCGCGCAAACCGGTTGCGGCTCCGGAGAAAACCGCGGGTAAGCGAGCGCAGACGGAGCTTGCTCCGGGTCTGCCGAGCGGGAGCGGTTTATCCAAAAAGGAGACTCCGGCTCCCGCCCGTCGTCCGGCTGAGGTGAAGGCGGAGGCTCCCGTAGCGGAACCGGCTCCGAAACAGGAGGAGAAGCCTCAGGCAGAGACGGAGCCCCCCGTGAGCCAGAAGGAGATACGCCTGCAGGAGAAGAGCAAAGCCATCGGTACGGAAACGGACGGTGTGTTCCGTCTGAACCATACGGCGCAGGCTGCTCCCCAGCTCAAGGTGAAGGGACATATAGATTTGGCGGCTTTGAACCAGTCTACCCGTCCTAAGAAAAAGACGAAGGAAGAGAAACGCAAGGAGCGCGAAGAAAAGAACCGCCAGGCAGGCGGAGACCGTTCGCGCCAGGGCGGAACGGGGCAGAATGCGTCCGAAGGCAAGAAGAAACGTGTCCGTATCGGCAAGGAACGTGTGGATGTGAATGACGTAGCGGGCCAGCAGAATGGGAAGAAACGGGATAATGCTCCCGGGGCCAACCAGCAGGGTGGCGGTAAACATAATAAGAACAAGAACCGCCAGCAGCCGGTCATCAAGGCAGAGGTATCTGACGAGGACGTAGCTAAGCAGGTAAAAGAGACGTTGGCTCGTCTGACGAACAAGAGCAAAGCCGGAAAGGGCGCCAAATACCGTAAGGAAAAACGGGAGAATGCCCGTGCCTCCATGGAAGAGCAGCTCGAAGAACAGGCAGCAGAAAGCAAGGTGTTGAAACTTACCGAATTCGTTACCGCGAACGAATTGGCCGTGATGATGGATGTGCCGGTCACTCAGGTTATCAGTACGTGTATGAGTATCGGTATCATGGTCTCTATCAACCAACGCCTGGATGCCGAGACCATCAATCTGGTGGCCGAAGAGTTCGGTTTCAAGACGGAGTACGTCAGTGCGGAAGTTTCCGAAGCGGTGAATGAGGAAGAAGACGATGAGGAAGATTTGGTACCGCGCGCGCCGATTGTGACCGTCATGGGGCATGTCGACCATGGTAAGACCTCTTTGCTCGACTATATACGCAAGACGAACGTGATTGCCGGAGAAGCCGGAGGTATCACGCAACATATCGGTGCCTATAACGTGACGCTGGAAAGCGGGCGTCATATCACCTTCTTGGATACTCCGGGACACGAGGCGTTTACGGCCATGCGTGCCCGTGGCGCACAAGTGACGGATATTGCCATTATCATTATTGCGGCGGACGACGACATCATGCCACAGACGAAGGAGGCTATCAATCATGCCATGGCGGCGGGCGTGCCTATCGTGTTTGCCATCAACAAGGTGGATAAGCCGGCAGCCAATCCCGATAAGATCAAAGAAGGATTGGCGGCCATGAACTTCCTGGTGGAAGACTGGGGCGGCAAATACCAAAGCCAGGACATATCTGCCAAGAAAGGCATCGGTGTGGAAGAGTTGCTGGAGAAGGTATTGCTTGAGGCCGAGATGCTCGACTTGAAAGCCAATCCGAACCGTAAGGCAACCGGTTCCATCATCGAGTCTTCTTTGGATAAGGGACGCGGTTACGTGGCTACGGTATTGGTGTCGAACGGAACGTTGCATGTAGGCGACATCGTGTTGGCCGGTACGAACTACGGTCGCGTGAAGGCCATGTTCAATGAGCGTAACCAGCGTGTGAAAGAAATCGGCCCGGCTCAGGCAGCTACGATTCTGGGTCTGAACGGTGCACCGACAGCCGGTGATACGTTCCATGTGATGGATACGGAACAAGAGGCCCGCGAAATCACGAACAAGCGCGAGCAGTTGCAGCGTGAGCAAGGCCTGCGTACGCAGAAGATTCTGACCCTCGACGAGGTGGGCCGCCGTATCGCTTTGGGTGGTTTCCAAGAGTTGAACGTCATCGTGAAGGGAGACGTGGACGGTTCCATCGAAGCTTTGAGCGATTCTTTGATCAAGTTGTCCACGGAAAAGATAGCCGTGAATGTGATTCACAAAGGCGTGGGACAAATTTCCGAGAGCGACGTGGCTCTGGCTGCGGCTTCAGAGGCCATTATCATCGGTTTCCAGGTACGTCCTTCGGCTTCGGCTCGCAAAATGGCCGAACAGCAAGGTGTCGACATTCGCCTTTATTCTATCATTTATGACGCGATAGAGGAGGTGAAGTCTGCCATGGAAGGCATGTTGGCTCCCGAAGTAAAAGAAGAAGTGACGGCTACGGTGGAGGTGCGTCAGGTTTACCATATCAGCAAGGTGGGTACGGTAGCCGGTGCATACGTGGTCGACGGCAAAGTGCAGCGCAGCAACAAGGCCCGCGTGATTCGCGACGGTATCGTGGTACACACCGGACAAATCAACGCCCTGAAACGTTTCAAGGACGATGTGAAAGAGGTGGGCACGAACTTCGAGTGCGGTATCAGCCTGGTGAACTACAACGATTTGCGCGAAGGCGATATGATTGAAACCTATCAAGAGGTGGAGGTCAAGGCCAAGCTGTAAAAAGGTGATGAATGCGCTGGATATTCTGATTCTGGCCGTGGTCTTAGTGGGCTTTGTCAAGGGACTGATGTGCGGTTTTTTTCGTCAGGTCGTCTCCATTGTGGGTTTTTTAGCGGGGCTGTGGGTGGCCTTCATGCTTTATTCCGCGTTGGGCGATTGGATAGCTCCCTATATAGGAAGCGACGTATCCGTAGGACGGGCGTTGGCATTTATCCTTTTGTGGATCGGTGTTCCGGTCGGGTTGTCGCTGTTGGCGTATATGCTGACTAAAGCCGTGGAAACCGTGAAATTAGGAGGGCTGAACCGTTTGGGGGGAGCTTTGTTGGGCGGATTGAAATACATGGTGTTTCTGAGTTGTGCGTTGAATGTCGCGTTCAGGATACATCTGATTTCCGGCTCGACGGGCGAGCATTCCCGTCTGTATCATCCGGTCCGTGCCATGTCCGATAAGCTGTTCGACGTGTGCAAGACCCATGTGGTCAGGGTTGTGGAAGATGCGGCTTCACCGGCCTGCGGGCAAGACCCGAAAAAGCAGTTAAGGTAGCTATTACCTTATTACATAATACGATGAAGGGCAGGAATGCGGTCATAAGGTGTACTTATGGAGCATTCCTCTCTTTGGCTATAAGTGAGAGATATGAAAGAAATGTATAAAAAAGAAGAAGATAAGAGAAGTGGGGACGTTCCTAAGGACGGACAAGGGCCGAACGAAGGGAAAAACCAGTTTGTCCGTGAGGTGGCGCATAAGAAATATGAGTACGGTTTCAGTACCGACGTGCAGACCGAAATCATAGAGCGTGGCCTGAACGAGGATGTGGTGCGTCTCATTTCGTCCAAAAAGGAAGAGCCGGAATGGTTGCTTGAGTTCCGTTTGCAGGCTTTCCGTTATTGGCAGACGCAGAAACAGCCGTCGTGGGCGCACTTGAAGATGCCGGAGATAGATTACCAGGCCATTTCCTACTATGCCGACCCGACGAAAGGCATGCAGAAGGACGGGCCGAAGTCTCTGGACGAGATAGACCCCGAGTTGATGAAAACCTTCGACAAGCTCGGAATCCCGTTGGAGGAACGTCTGGCACTGAGCGGTACGGCGGTGGATGCCGTGATGGACTCTGTGTCCGTGAAGACCACCTTTAAGGAAAAACTTTCGGAGCGCGGCATCATATTCTGTTCCATCAGCGAAGCCGTGCGTGAGTACCCGGATTTGGTAAAGCAATATTTAGGTTCGGTAGTCCCTTATCGTGACAACTATTTCGCGGCGTTGAATTCCGCAGTGTTCAGCGATGGGTCCTTTGTCTATATTCCCAAAGGCGTGCGTTGCCCGATGGAACTTTCCACCTATTTCCGAATCAACGCGCGGAATACGGGACAATTCGAACGTACGCTCATCGTGTGCGACGACGGGGGCTATGTGTCCTATCTGGAAGGTTGTACGGCACCGATGCGCGACGAGAACCAGTTGCATGCAGCCATTGTGGAAATCGTGGTGAACGAAAACGCAGAGGTGAAGTACAGTACGGTACAAAACTGGTATCCGGGCGATGCCGAAGGGCGCGGCGGCGTGCTGAACTTAGTGACGAAGCGAGGGCACCTGCGCGGGGCGAACAGCAAACTTTCGTGGACGCAGGTGGAGACCGGTTCCGCCATTACCTGGAAATATCCCAGTTGCATCTTGAGCGGAGACCATTCCCAGGCAGAGTTCTACAGTGTGGCTGTGACCAACAATTACCAACAGGCCGATACGGGCACGAAGATGATTCACTTGGGGCGCGACACGAAGAGTATGATTATCAGTAAAGGAATATCGGCCGGCAAAAGCCAGAATTCCTATCGTGGGTTGGTGCGTGTGGCGCCGAAAGCCGACGGGGCACGCAATTACAGCTCGTGCGACTCTCTGTTGTTAGGCAGCGAGTGCGGCGCGCACACATTCCCCTATATGGACGTACGTAACGAGACGGCCATCGTGGAGCATGAAGCCACCACGTCGAAGATTTCGGAAGAACAGTTGTTCTATTGCAACCAGCGCGGCATCCCCACCGAGGAGGCCGTGGGACTGATTGTGAACGGTTATGCCAAGGATGTAATCAACAAACTGCCGATGGAGTTTGCCGTAGAGGCGCAGAAACTCCTGAATGTGTCATTGGAAGGCACGGTAGGATAGACAAACTTAAAAGACAGACATTATGTTAGAGATAAAAGATTTGCATGCCAGCATCAATGGCAAAGAGATATTGAAAGGCATCAACCTGACGGTAAACCCGGGGGAGATACATGCCCTGATGGGGCAGAACGGAGCCGGAAAGAGTACGTTGAGCAATGTATTGGTGGGAAATCCCGCATACGAGGTGACGAGTGGCAGCGTGACGTTCAACGGCAAGGACTTGTTGGCCATGAAACCGGAAGAACGGGCGCACGAAGGACTCTTCCTGTCGTTCCAACAGCCGGTGGAGATTCCCGGTGTGTCGATGGTCAACTTCATGCGTGCGGCCATCAATGCCAAGCGCAAGTATCACGGGATGGAACCGATGAGCGCGGGAGATTTCCTGAAGATGATGCGCGAGAAGCGAAAGGTCGTGGAACTGGACAGCAAACTGGCCAACCGTTCCGTCAACGAAGGGTTCAGCGGCGGGGAGAAGAAGCGTAATGAGATCTTCCAGATGGCCATGCTCGAACCCAAGTTGAGCATCCTCGACGAGACGGACTCCGGACTGGATGTGGATGCCTTGCGCATCGTGGCCGAAGGTTTCAACAAATTGCGCACGCCGGAAACTTCGGCTTTGGTCATCACCCATTACCAACGTTTGCTGGACTACCTCAAGCCGGATGTGGTGCACGTGCTGCTCGGCGGGCGCATCGTGAAAAGCGGAGGCCCGGAACTGGCCGTGGAGATAGAAAACAAGGGTTTCGATTGGATCAAGGCCGAAACTTCGGCCGTTTAAAAACATGAGAGGCAATGAATAGCGAACAACAATACATAGATATTTTCACCGGATGCCGGGAAATGCTCGACAGCCATAGTGCAGGGGCGATGAACGCCTTGCGCGACAAGGCTTTTGAGGATTTCACCCGCCAGGGTTTTCCTACGCAGAAAGTGGAACGCTATAAATATACGGACGTGCCGGCGGCTTTTGCGCCGGACTACGGGCTGAACTTGAACCGGGTAGAGTTTCCCGTCAATCCTTACGAGGCCTTCCGGTGCGACGTGCCGAACCTGAGCACTTCGCTTTATTTTGTGGTGAACGACGCTTTTTACCGGAAGTCGCTGCCGGCCGCTACGTTGCCCGAAGGCGTGGTGGTATGCTCCCTGAAGCAGGCGGCCGAGGATTATCCCGACCGGGTGTCGGCCTGCTACGGCAAACTGGCCCGTACGGAGAAAGACGCGATTAATGCGCTGAACACGATGTTGGCGCAAGACGGACTCTTCATTTACGTGCCGCGTGGCGTGGTGGTGGAACGTACGTTGCAGGTGGTGAACATCCTGCGTTCCGACGTGGACCTGATGGCCAACCGTCGCGTATTGGTCGTATTGGAAGAAAACGCGCAGGCGCGGTTGCTCTTCTGCGACCATGCGATGGACGACCGCAATTTCCTGACCACCCAGGTGGTGGAAGTCTTTGCGGCAGAAAACGCCCGTTTGGAGTTGTATGAACTGGAGGAGACACACGTGAAGAACCGGCGTTTCAGCAACATGTATGTGCGGCAGCAGCGCGGCAGCGTGGTGAACCTCTACAGCATTACCTTGCACAACGGTCAGACGCGCAACCGTACCGATTTGGTGTTGGACGGCGAAGGAGCCGAGTCGAACCTCTGCGGCCTGGTGATAGCCGACAAGGAGCAGCGCGTGGACAACAACACCCTGATAGACCACCGTGCCGAGTATTGTGTCAGCAACCAGTTGTATAAATATGTGATGGACGAACGTTCCGTAGGCGCCTTTGCCGGACGGATTCTGGTACGGCAGGGCGCGCAGCATACGATTTCGAACGAACGCAACGCCAACCTCTGTGCCACCAAGGAAGCCCGCATGTACAGCCAACCCATGTTGGAGATTTATGCCGACGACGTGAAGTGCAGCCACGGTTCCACGGTGGGACAGCTTAATGAACAGGCCCTGTTCTACATGCAGCAGCGCGGCATCAGCCGCGAAGAGGCACAGATGTTGCTCAAGTTCGCTTTTGCGGGCGAAGTCATCGACGCCATCTCCTTGGAGGCCTTGCGCGACCGCCTGCACCATTTGGTGGAGAAGCGTTTCCGTGGCGAGCTGAGCCGTTGTTCGGGATGCAAACTATGTAAATAAGAGAAAGATGTACGACATACAAGAGATACGGAAAGACTTCCCCATTCTGGAGCGCGAGGTTTACGGGCGTCCGTTGGTCTATCTGGACAATGGGGCCACGACGCAGAAGCCCCGCTGCGTGGTGGAAGCCATGACGGACGAATACTACAACGTGAACGCCAACGTGCACCGGGGCGTGCACTTCCTTTCGCAGCAGGCCACCGAACTGCACGAGGCGGCCCGCGAGACGGTGCGCCGCTTCCTGAATGCCCGCTCGCCGGCCGAGATAGTGTTCACGCGCGGCACGACGGAGAGCATCAACCTTGTGGCTTCCTGCTTCGGCGAGGCCTTCATGCGCAAGGGCGACGAAGTCATCCTCAGCGAGATGGAGCACCACTCCAACATCGTGAGCTGGCAACTCCTACAGGCGCGCAAGGGCATCAAGTTGCGGGTAGTTCCGATAAACGACCGTGGCGAACTGATGCTGGACGAATACGAACGGCTCTTCAACGACCGCACGCGCATCGTCAGCGTGACGCACGTGAGCAACGTGCTGGGCACGGTCAACCCCGTGCGCCGGATGATTGACATCGCCCATGCCCACGGCGTGCCCGTATTGGTGGACGGTGCGCAGAGCACTCCGCATTTTGCAGTAGACATGCAGTCGCTCGATGCGGATTTCTTTGCCTTCAGCGGACATAAGATTTACGGCCCCACGGGCGTGGGCGTGCTTTATGGCAAAGAGACGTGGCTCGACCGGCTGCCGCCTTATATGGGAGGCGGCGAGATGATCCGGCACGTCACTTTCGAGCATACCACCTTTAACGGACTGCCGTTCAAGTTCGAGGCCGGCACGCCCGACTACGTGGCCACCACGGGGCTGGCGCGCGCCCTCGATTACGTTTCCGCCTTGGGCATGGACAACATCTATGCGCACGAGCAGGAACTGACCCGTTATGCACTGGAGCGCATGCGCCGGGTTCCCGGCATGCACATATT
>ERZ791907.1870-NODE-1870-length-12281-cov-3.554965_pt1 | contig 12281 bp, 11 predicted proteins | sample MGYA00510145_ERZ791907 | MGnify/ENA primary metagenome ERZ791907 (study PRJEB30046, sample SAMN00792089) | human gut metagenome | study: EMG produced TPA metagenomics assembly of the A metagenome-wide association study of gut microbiota in type 2... | reverse complement strand
TGGGTGAAAGTCAAAAATTCGGAGATCACGGGTATTCAGCGATATAGCAGAGCCAGCCGTATAACATAACAAGGGCTTCCTTTCAGAGATTTCTCTGCCGGAAGCCCTTTTGTTCGGTTGTTCTTGCCGAAAAAAAGAAGCCACCGGCAAGACAGGGTAAGCCTATGGCTTACTGTCTTGTCGGTGGCCTCTCATATCTGCATAGCAAGTTTGGTTTAACCAACCGAAGTGTTCAAAGCAAGTGACCTGGAGATGGAATTACGCAGTCTGTTTCACCTCAACCATTCCGTCGTTTTGCCGTATTCAGTTTTTAGCCGATCAATAGTATCGGATTTGCCCTTCCGGGGCATAAAGGTCAATCTTGTCGTGTCGGCGTCCTTTTTGGACTCGAACCGCTACGGTTCCGCACCTTTTGCACTCATACTTGATTTTCCCCTCATCATTTCTATATCCGTAGAGCAATGCTCCGCAGTTAGAGCAATACATCGGTATAGGTGTCCAATTATCTTTTGTCACGCACATCACCTCATTAAGTTCCTTGACGCTCTCAGGGCTGATGAATGGTGGCATCCTTAGAGAACTGCTCTTTTCTTGCCTTCTACAAACCACTTTCCGTTTTCTTCATCGAAAAGGAAGGTTTCCGTGCCGCATATCATCACCGTGTAACGAAGCCCTGTTCCACCGACCTTGGTCGATGCCGCACGACAGCAATGCCTTACACGGTCGATCTCGTAGACCTCACCATCTTCAAATTTGATTTTTCGGGGTCGAGCCGTTCCATCCGTCTTATGGGTAACATCGACCTCTACATACACTTTTCGTCGTTCTTCTTCCATCTCTACACCTCATAATTCCTCATACTGGCGACCAATCTGCCCAAATGCTGATAGCCGGCCAAAGGCTTGTCAGAAACCTTGAACTTAGGACGGTTATCTCCGGTGTTGTTCAAGTAACAGGAAAGCCGTCCTTCCTGATAGTTCTTGCTGACATCGAAAAACAAAAACATTCCCTCATAAATGCCGTAGTGGGTAAAGTGGTTTCCTCCGTCTGCACGAAAGATGATAATGTCATTGCTGCATCCTCGCATCAGATAATCCGGCATCGAAACATACGCCTCGACTTCATCAGGGACGACGATATTGCTTATCTTTTGGCTTATTGAACTCATCGAACTTGACCTCCTTAACAAAGCATCCCGGTTGGCATCGTGATCTCAGGTTTTTCACCCGGCATCCGAAGATTCTGAAATAGAATGCCGTTTCGGATGCTGTCCTTACCAAACCGCTGACGAATGGTTTCAATACACTGGTCGAGTTTTTCCGCTTTCTCAATCTTCTCGATATTCATAAACAAATCGACTTGTCGGGGCGTGTCCTGTGGCACCAAGTTGATTGCCTGAATCGTGACTGAGCGTATCGGATTTCTCCAGTCATACCTTTTCTCAAACAAGGCAAATGCCGCTTTTGCGATCAGCATTGGAGATTGTGTAGGCATATCCAAAGCCGTTTGCCATTGCTTTGAAAAAAGTGTGTTGTCCCGTATGTGAATAGCGACTCCATCCGCACACTTTTGATGGACACGGAGCTTGTGCCCAATGTCCTGCGTTAATTCGAGAAAGACGGGCCACACCTGCTCGTTATTCTCTAAATCTTCAGTTGTGGTAATGCCGTGTCCCACGCTTTTAATCGGAGAAACAAAGTCCGTATTCATCACACGGGATCGATCATTGCCATTTGCATACTGCCAAAGGGCGATTCCGTTTTTACCAAGCCGTCGGTTCAGAAAATCAGGATCGGTTTTTGCCAAATCTCCAATGGTTCTAATGCAATAACTATCTAAAACACGCTGCGTTGCCCGACCTACACCGAGCAAATCCGCTGCGGGGAGTCCCCATATTTTTTCTCGGAAGGTGTCCTTTGGAATGACTGTAACCGCATCCGGCTTTTTCATATCCGAGCCGAGCTTCGCAAATATTTTATTGAAAGACACCCCGACTGAGATAGTCAATCCCAGCTCGAACTTAATCGTTTCCCGTATCTCATTGGCAACTGTTTCAGCAGAGCCGAAGATACGGTCTGTTCCGCTTATGTCGAGCCAGCACTCATCCATTCCGTATGGCTCTACCTGTTCGGTATAGCGACTGTATACGCTTCTTGCGAGCTTGGAATATTTGATGTATTCCTCAAAGTGGGGAGGGACAACCACAAGGTTTCTGCATTTCTGCTTGGCCTGCCACACAGCATCGCCGGTTTTTACATCAAAGGCTTTTGCCGCATAGTTCTTTGCGAGAACAATGCCGTGTCGTTCCTCCACCGAGCCGCAAACGGCAACCGGGTATTTCTTCAAGGCCGGGTCAAGCATACATTCAACGCTGGCGTAGAAATTGTTCATATCACAATGCAATATTGATCTGCTCAACCTCTTCACCCCTAAAAAACAACGGAATTTCTTTGAAACCGCTTGACGAACTTCGATTCGTGGTGTATTATAATAGCACGAACTCAGATTCGTGTTGCGGCTAAAGTATAGCACGAACCGGTATTCGTGTCAACAGAGAATAGCGAATAAAAGTTCGTGTTCGAGAAAATATCAAAAATTATCAGAAGGGGTATGGATATGAAATTCAGTGAAAGGCTCAAGCATTTCCGGGAGAGTAAAGGGCTGACACAGGCGCAGCTTGCAGAGCTTTCCGGAATCTCTACTCGTATGATTCAAAAGTATGAGGGAGGTGTTTCCCGTCCCCGTTACGATGCAGCAGAAAAGCTGGCCGCAGCACTTGAAGTTCCTGTCGGAGAGCTTATGGGGTCGGCTGATTTGTTTGTCACACAAGCGGCAGCGCAGTACGGCACCAGAGGCGCAAAACAGGCGCAGCAGCTCACCGACGAAGTAACCGGCCTTTTTGCCGGTGGCGAAATGGCTCAGGAAGATATGGATGTAATGATGCAGGCCATTCAGGAAGCCTATTGGATCGCCAAGAAAAAGAATCAGAAATACACCCCGAAAAAGTATCGTTCTAAAGAAGATGCCGATTGAGTCCCGATTATGGGACACATTCCGTGATAGAATGATACTCAGGAATAACTAAAAAGGGGTGGAGCCGATGTATGTAAGCACTTCGGAAATCGTACAAAAAGCAAACTCCATTGTGGCTCAGTGCGGGACGCGTGATCCTCTTCGAATAGCACGGGATTTAGGAATAGAGGTAAGATATTACCCTTTCAAGGAACAGCGAGGAGCCTACAAGGTGATGATGCGGAATCGTTTCATCTTCCTTAAAAATGATCTGCATCCTGTTATGGAGAACATTGTCCTGTTGCACGAGATTGGGCACGACTCGTTGCATAGGGATGAAGCTACAAAAGCCGGTGGTTTCAAGGAATTTGAGATATTCAATATGCGGGACAATCGGATGGAGTATGAAGCTAACCTCTTTGCTGCACAGATTTCCTTGCCGGACGAGGATTTTCTTGAACTGGCCGAAAGAGGATATGACACGCAACAGATTGCCCGGACACTATGCTCGGACATCAACCTTGTTGCTTTGAAAGGAGATACACTCATCTCTCAAGGCTACCGGTTGCGTCAGCAGGAGCATTGCAACGACTTTCTAAGATACGATAAATAATAGATTATTCCTTCGTTAATTGCGCTCTCCAGCGTCATACTTATATATAAGTGGCGACTCATCCAATGTGAGCCGCCACTTTTGTTGCCCTATTTTGTTTTTACCACTATGATACAGATACGGGATAATCTAATGTTCTGTTGCATCATAGCAAATCGTTCAGCAAATTCATGCACTTGACCTTCTGTTGGAGGTTTGCACTTCCGTAGACATTCAGTGTAAAGGACACATTCTTATGACCGAGGATTTCAGAGAGCGACTTAATATCAAACTCCGGTATCTCAATCGCCCTGACTGCGAATGTGTGTCGGATCTCATGGAATTTCACTTTTTCCAATCCGTTTCGTTTCAGAAAGCGGGTGAAGAACTGCCGATAAGTACGAGGCTCTGTCGGCTTTGTTTTGCCGGTCAAGAAGTAGTGGTTAGGGTTATCCGTGTAGAACTTCTTGATAATGTTCATCAGTAGAGACGGAACAGGGATCGTCCTTGCAGAAGTCTTTGTTTTGGGCGGTCCGATGTGAAGATAGGACTCGCCCTTCTTTTTGTCATAGATGCGCTGGACAGTCTTATTGATGCTGATGGTCTTATCCGTCAATGAGATGTCCTTCATCTGCAATCCGCAGAGTTCTCCAATGCGTACCCCTGTAAAAAGTGCAATTAGAATGCCAGCGGTCTTCCTGTTCAAGTTCATGTAGATACATTGAATCAGAGCTTGCTCTTGATCCTTTGAAAGAGAAACTACCTTCTTAATGCCAAGTTCCTTCGGGTATTCAATGAGATCCCAGTTTAGCAGTGGAATTGCCCTTTCTTTATACGCAAACTCCATTGAAAGTCTGAGAACGAGGATCACATCCCGGATAGTCTTTACCGTTAGCCCTCCGGTCTTGTCCAATCTACCGGCATCATGGAGATACGAAATGTAGCTCTGAATGTCCGTTTCGGTGATGCTGCCGATCTTACGCTTGCCGAAGTATGGAATTAGATGATTTTCGGCAATCAGCGTAAAGCTGGCATGGGTTGACGGCGTGATCATTGGCTGCTTTTGATTTAGCCAAGTGTTCACAAGCGTCTTGAATTGTGTATTGTTAGTCATATTGACCACCTCCACGAACATTATCCGTTGGAGGGATAATCAGGGCAGTATATTCCTCAAGTAACGGTCTTGAGAAGCGTCCGAAACTCCGGTTTCCGGGCTTCGATGGGCCGTACAAACAGTGCCGCATTGGTGACATCTATGCAGAGCGAAGTCAGCGGGGAGCATCCGACATGGAATTACTGTCTGTTACAATGAACGATGGTGTCAAGCCCCGTTCTGAGATTGAAGGAAAGGACAATTCCAGCGAGGATAAAAGCAATTATAAGATCGTCCGCAAGGGTGATATGGTCTACAATTCCATGCGAATGTGGCAAGGCGCAAACGGAATTTCTCCGTGCGACGGTATTGTAAGTCCTGCATATACCGTTCTTATGCCCAAGCAAGAGATCAACAATGGATATTTTGCGGCACTCTTCAAAAGTGCGAACTTGATCAATGAATTCAGGAAAAACTCGCAAGGTATGACATCGGACACATGGAATTTGAAATACCCTCAGATAGAAACGATAAAGATACAGATTCCATCTGTTTCTGAGCAAGATAAAGTGTCAGAACTGTTCGGTGTCCTTGATGCAAGAATAGTCGCACAAGCTCAGTTAGTTGAATCCCTCAAGAAGTATAAAAGAGGACTGTTAGAACATATTTTCTCTGACATTTCTAAAAGCTATCGAAGTAAAAAACTTCGCGACCTTGTGAATGTTTCAGGCGGAAAAACACCCAGCATGAACAATTCTCTATATTGGAATGGTGACATTGTCTGGATCTCATCAAAGGACATGAAAAGCCATCGAATCTATGATAGCGAACTAAAGATAACAGAGCTTGCACTTACCGAAATGACTTTGTACCATCCAGGTACATTGCTGTTGGTTGCTCGTAGCGGCATTTTGAAGCATACATTGCCCCTCGCTATTCTTGAAGTAGACGCAACAATAAACCAAGACATAAAAGCATTGCAAGTACATGGGTGTGATTCATTATATCTTTATTATGCACTCCTCGCTAAAGAGGACACTATCATTAGAACCCATGTAAAAACCGGTACAACTGTGCAAAGCCTTATGATGGATTCTTTCCTGGATATTGAAATTCCTATTGCTGATATATCGCAACAGCAGAGCATTATAAGTGAGTTGACTATGCTCGAACAATATGTCGATGTACATGAGAAAACATTGTTAGCATTATCTCAAATGAAGGCTGGTTTGATGCAGCAACTCTTTATATGAAGAGTTGCTGTAACAATCCAAGTTTCTGTTCTTGAATGAGATGTAAATACAAGGATTCCTTTTTGATTTGCTCATCTATATTTCGAGCAATGGTCGCTATTCGTCTTTGCGTATTTAGTGATGGTAATTTGAAGCGGTACTTCCTATACTGTTCAGCGTTAATGCCGGGTTGTCCAGATCGTGCAGATTCCAAAAGTACCCATTTGTCATATTCTTCTGTTAGCGTGTTTAGAAAGACATATTCACCATCTACGCCTTCTTTGACATGAATGCGAATAAGAAATCCGGCAAAGAATAAATCACCATCATTTTTCTGATAAAGATAGCTTTTGCCAACAGAAGCACCAGTACGAGCAAATAAGATGTCATTTTCTTTGACACGGTATTTTTCCTCAAAAACACCAGAGGGAGAAACGGGATTTTGATTTATATATGTATGAGTATCATCGTCTATATCGGTAATCCTTATATATTTATGCTCTCCGTCATAAGTTGTTGCAGCAGCATTTAATCCATACTCAAACCCATCAGCCACATCACTCAGAGAAACTTCTTCCCATTTTTCGCCGTTATGAGCGATTATAAGTTTCTGTTTCAATATTTGTGAAACGAGTCCTCTTTTATACTTCTGATCAAGCAAGAAGAAACAGCTATATGACAGGCAAAATCCCTTGCAGTAGCGGAATATCTCTGCTACCGAAAGGGATTTACCTTTGCTACAAGCCTCTATTTAACTGCTGAAATAGCCCTCAAGTAACGGTCTTGAGAAGCGTCCGAAACTCCGGTTTCCGGGCTTCGACGAGCCGTGGAAAGCTGAGAAACTCTCAGCTTTTGCAGAGCGTGTCACACGGAAGAACAGCAATAACGAAACGAGTCTGCCTCTCACAATTTCATCCAAAGATGGGCTTGTGGATCAGATCAGCTACTTCAATAAGACCGTAGCCAGCAAAGATATGAGTGGCTATTATCTCTTGAAGAATGGTGAATATGCCTACAACAAGAGTTATTCAGTCGGGTACGATTTTGGCTCCGTCAAGCGTCTTGACCGCTATGATATGGGTGCGCTTTCAACACTCTACATCTGCTTTGCACTCAAGAAACACGATTCTGATTTTATAAAAGCCTACTTCGATTCGCTCAAATGGTATCGTGAAATTTACATGATCTCTGCCGAAGGAGCAAGAAATCATGGGCTTTTGAATGTTCCGACTGATGAGTTCTTTGACACGAAACATTATATGCCGCAGGATTCAGCGGAGCAGCGAAAAATTGCGGACTTTATGATTGCGTTAGAGCGTCGAATAGAGGCACAGCAGTCCCTCGTGGACAACCTCAAGAAGTATAAAAGAGGGGTCAATAACCAGATACTCTCTCAGATTGATAATAGCTATAATTGCAGACTTGGCTCGGTATGTGAAATTGTCGGTGGAGGAACACCTGACACTCTTCATACAGAATATTGGGGAAATACAGTGGAATGGTTCACCCCCTCTGAGATTGGTAAGACAAAATATGTCAACAACAGTGTTCGCAAATTAAGTGATATTGGCTTGAATAACTCATCCGCAAAACTGCTTCCTATCGGAACGGTTTTATTGACAACCCGTGCTACCTTGGGCGAGATGTCCATTGCAAAACGAGAGTGCAGCACCAATCAGGGCTTTCAGTCGTTGATTCCTCACACTGATAGAGTTTCATCTGAGTATCTGTATTATATGCAAATCATCATTAAGCCATGGTGCGAAAAGTACGCTTCCGGCAACACATTCCGAGAAATAAGCAAGTCTGCTCTGTCAGATTGCATCGTCCCTATCCCAGACAGAGCAAGGCAGGAACAGATAGTTAAGCTGTTGAGTTCCATTGACATGCTAATAGGCGCAGAAGAAAGCATATTGATGTCTTTATCAAAGATACGCCATGGCTTGATGCAGCAACTCTTTATATAAAAAGTTGCTGCAAGAAAAATGTTCTTGCCTTTTCTAAACAATCCAGTAGGATTTGTTCTTGCGTGATTTTGCCGTCAATTTTTGAAAAAACAGCTCCAATTTTCTTCTGAGTTTCATACGAAGGGATTTTAACAAAAACACCTAAAAAGTCTTCGGCATATATCCTGTATTGTCCATAAAGGCAGCCTTGTCGATATTTTAGAATACGGCTCATAATCGGCTTTTGTTTAATAGCTTCGCTGATAAACCACGGATCGGCATCTTTTATGGAGAATATCTCATATACATCAGAGATCACGGCAGAGCCATAAAGGTTAAGTCCTATTGATCCGACATCAAGGTTATTGGAACTATAAATGAAATCGTTCAAATCAGTTCTCTTATACAATTTTGAGCTTGCATCTTTCACCAAAAAACCACGATCATACCGTTCGCCCTTGTCGCACACGCCGCCTGTTGCGGTAAATGCCATCAACGGAGCATCTGTTGTTGGAAGTTGTTTGATGCTTTTTGAATGGAGAAATTCTCCGATTCTATGTTCCGTCCATGTTTCTGTCGTAATTTTGATTTTCTCTGATAAAACATCATGAAGCAATCCTCTTTTATACTTCTTGAGGGATGCCACAAGTTTCTCTTGTGCAGTTATCCGTTCATCAAGTTTTTTGAGGAAATCAGCAATGTGAGTTTGTTCCTTCAATGAAGGTAAGTGAAGAATTACACTCATGTAATCATCAAAAGAGATGTTCAGCAACCCGTCCATACGAACGCTTGAAGAAACAAGGCGTTTAAGCTGTCTATCTATCTTAGGATTATTCAAGGCAGTAGCAACATAGGGCGTATGCTCTGCGCCACTGACCTTGAAACAATGATAGACATACGGAATACGCGCCTCATCTTCGGTCAGCTCGTAACAGCAGCCATACTGTTTTGCTTTTGATGCACCGTGATTGTATGCCAATTCGCCTTTCTTTAGGAGAATATATTTCTTGAGACTTTGACCGGCATTGTCTCGTGAATACTTTTCGGACTGCATGATAAAGCCATTTCCTGCACTAAGCATCATAATAGGCGCATTTGAGGTGGGATCAGTACGATTAACCAATGAAGCGATTTGACCTAATGTAATTGTTCTGTACGGTTCATCGAAGCCCGGAAACCGGAGTTTCGGACGCTTCTCAAGACCGTTACTTGAGGATACATTTGCCATAATTATTTGCCCTCCACATCAAAGGGGAAATCAAGTCCCAGCTCATCGAAAAACGGTTTCAGTTGTGCGTCGATGCCCTTGATCTCAGCCTGAATATTGCGAATTTCTGCTGCAACGGCATTGAGGTCAATTTCCTCTTCCGGCTCAAAGGTATCAACATAGCGAGGAATGTTCAGATTGAATCCGTTCTCTTCAATCTCCTGCATAGTGGCAACATGGGCGTACTTATCGACATCCACACGATGCTCGTAGGTTTCGACGATCTTATCAATGTCGCACTCACGGAGGATATTCTGATTCTTTCCAGCTTCAAAGTCGTTGGATGCATCAATGAAGAGGATGTTATCAGAGTTGCCATTGCGCTCTCTCTTGAGGACAAGAACACATACCGGAATGCCCGTGCCAAAGAAGAGGTTTGCAGGAAGACCGATAACAGCGTCCAGCACATTCAGCTTTTGGATCAGGTGCTTGCGGATCACTTCTTCGGCTGCGCCCCGGAACAGAACGCCGTGAGGCAGCAGGACAACAGCTCGTCCATCCTCGTCCATGTGGTAAACCATGTGCTGCACAAAAGCAAAGTCAGCCTTGCTCTTAGGCGCAAGTTTGCCGTATTCATTGAAACGCTCGTCCTCCATGAAGTGCATATCAGCAGACCAATTTGCAGAATACGGAGGATTTGCAACCTGAACACGGAACTTCATGTCTCCGAAGTAGTCATGCTCAAGCGTATCGCCATTGTAGATGTTGAAGTTACGATACGGGATGCCACGAAGGATCATGTTCATTCGGGCAAGGTTATAGGTGGTCGAGGTCAATTCCTGACCGTAGTAGTTACGCACATTTGCATAGTTCTTGAGGCGAAGCAGCAGAGAGCCGGAACCGCAAGTCGGATCGGCTGCGTCCTTAACATCGGTCAAGCCAAGACAAGCAAGGCGGCACAGCAGCTCGGCAGGACCCGAAGGCGTATAGAACTCACCGGCTTTCTTACCGGCTGTGGCAGCGAACTGACCGATCAGGTACTCGTAGGCATTTCCTAACACATCAATCTTCGTGTCATCCACGCTGAAATTGATCTCGTCCAGCGAAGCAATGATTTTCGCCATGACAGCACTTCTATCTTTGACGGTATGCCCCAGCTTCGTAGAATCGAGCTGCATATCGGAGAACAATCCGTCAAAGTCTTCCTGCGAATCGTTGCCGATAGTGGATTCCATCAGAGCGTTAATTGCTTTCTGCAAGAACTCAATGTCGAAGGAACGGTTCTCAACCATCTTGACCATCTTACGGAACAAATACTGCGGTTCGATGATGTAGCCAAGATCACGCAAAGTATCTTCTATGATGGCAGTTCTGTACTCTTCGTCATTCCAAGCATCTTCGTAGTTGATATTATCGTTTATGAGAAGATCAGCCATGAACTTCTCGGTTTTGTCGGAGAGATAGTAATAAAAGATCATGCCCAATATATAGTTCTTGAACTCGTATGCCTCCATATTTCCTCTCAGGGCATTTGCCATAGCCCAAAGTTTATTGCATAGCTCTTTCTGATGAGCCTGAATAGAATTATCCATTGTTCTCTCTCCTTATTGGTATTTCTCGGTGTGCTGCCGAATAAAATCGACGATCCGGTTGACCAAAGACCTTTTCTTGAGAAACGACATCGGTTTCTCGATACGATCACGAATGTTTCCTGCGTCCATTGTGCCGGAGAACTCATACTCGGAAATAAAGTCTGTGAGCATGGAGGAGTCAATGTCTTCAGTCTTTGCAAAAGCAATGATCTCTTCCCGCTTCGCTTCATTTTCAAAGTCGTTGTATGCAGCGTCAATCTCATCTGCACTTTCAAGTCCAACAACGACACGATCCAAGAACGCTTGCAGGATTTCAACCTTGCGAAGCAACTGCGGATTGTCCGTCCTGCTCAATTCTTCCTTGATGTCGTAGTCCTTCTGCTTCTTGTCATCAAAGTGGATGTTGCGGATCAAGTTCATGATGTAGGCAACATTGATACGGTCACTCTCCATGATCTCAATGCAGAAGTCCACATCATTCAGGACAGATACGACTTCCCGATCAGTTTTTTGCCGGGAGTAAAGCATCAGATACTTGCTCTTGTAGTCCTGATACTCCTGCTCGGACATGATGAGCGCATCCTGATCAAAGCTGAACTCAATGAATGTCTGCAAAGATTGGAGGTATTTTGTCAGCTCACGGAAAGTGATGACAAACTTCTTCTGGTCATCCTCGCTCTGCATGGTATCGACGGACTCCGGGTAGAGTGCCACTTCCTTGAGCTTCATAACCATTTCATTGAACTTCTCAACAAAATACTGATAGCCCGGAACGACAATGCCGGAGGTGTCCTGACTCTTGGAGAAGAGCGTCAGCGCATCATCTGTCCGTTTCTTGAGGTTGCGGTAGCAAATGATGATACCAAACGGTTTTGTTTCTTTCTCGACACGGTTCGTGCGAGAATAGGCTTGCAGCAGATCATGATACTTCAAATCCTTGTCCACATACAGCACAGAGAGCTGCTTGCTGTCAAAGCCGGTCAGGAACATATTTACGACAATGAGAATGTCCAGAGACTTCGTTTTCTTGCCTTTGACACGATCTGAAATATCCTTGTGATACGCGGAGAAGGTGTCGGTAGAGAAATTCGTGCCGTACATCTCGTTATAGTCCTTGATGATACGCTCCAAAGCATCTCGGCTATGCTCGTCCTTACCCTCAGCATCTTCGTTCTGCCCATAGGAGAAGATACCGCTGATGTTCAGATCGTGTTTGATCTTCTTGAAGATGTCGTAATATTTGACAAGAGCTTCAATGGAGGAAACAGCAAAGATAGCCGTGTACTGACCATTTCTCGTTTTGGCTTTGTGGTTCTGGACGATGTGGTTTGCAATGAGGGACATTCTCTCATCCGACATATAGAGTTCGCCAACATCAATCGCGTCAGCCAATGTCGGATCGTCCCAGTCAAAATCGCCTTCCATCGTCTTTATGTACTCAATATGGAAACCGAGGACATTGTTATCGAAGATAGCATCCTTGATCAGATAGTTATGCAAACATTCCCCAAACAGCATTTCGGTGGTCTGTGTGATCTTGCCCTCCGTCTTTCCGTTCACTTCAAAACGGGGCGTACCGGTAAAGCCAAAGAACTGCGCTTTCTTGA
>ERZ791907.1851-NODE-1851-length-12417-cov-2.856415_pt1 | contig 12417 bp, 9 predicted proteins | sample MGYA00510145_ERZ791907 | MGnify/ENA primary metagenome ERZ791907 (study PRJEB30046, sample SAMN00792089) | human gut metagenome | study: EMG produced TPA metagenomics assembly of the A metagenome-wide association study of gut microbiota in type 2... | reverse complement strand
CCTTGCGATGCACAGCCGTTGTTTCTGACCGCCAGATACATTGACGCCGCCCTGTCCCATCTCCGTTTTGTAGCCTTCGGCAAACGAATTCACAAAGGAATCTGCCTGCGCATACACTGCTGCCCGCCGCACTTCTTCCTCCGTCGCCGTCTCATCACCCCAGCGCAGGTTTTCCTCGATCGTGCCGGAAAACAGGACGTTTTTCTGTAAAACCATGCCAACGCCGTCCCGGAGATTTTTCAGGGAATACTCCCGCACATCGATACCATCCACCCGCACACTCCCCTCTGTCACATCATAGAGGCGGGGAATCAGCTGTACCAGCGACGTTTTTCCGCTTCCGGTCGCACCGAGGATGCCGATCGTCTCTCCCGGCTCTGCCGTCAGGCTGATGTGGGATAGAACCGGCTCACCGCCTTCGCGGTATGAAAAGGAAACATCCTTAAATTCCACGCGTCCTTTCTCAACCTTCCGGTCCTTCTGTGATGCATTTTCATCGCTCAGATCAATCGGCTCATCCAGCACCTCATCGATTCGCCGGATGGACGCCATCGCGCGGGAACTCTGCAAAAATACCATTGAGAGCATCATAAGTGACATCAGAATCTGTACAATGTAGGTCGTAAATGCCGTCAGATCCCCGACCGCCATCCGTCCGCCGATAATCAGGTTTCCGCCGAACCAGACAACTGCCAGTGTCGTCACATTCATCGCGAACATCATGACCGGCATCGTCGCAATTACGATCTTCAGCGCCCGCAGCCCTGCCTCCTTGAGCTCCCGGTTCGTGTCGGCAAACCGCTTTTCCTCGTAGTCTTCCCGCACAAAGGATTTCACCACCCGCACGTTCGTCAGCACCTCCTGGATGCCGCTATTGAGCGTATCCAGCGCTTTCTGCATGGCTGTAAACCGCGGGTAGGCAGTCCGTAGGATCCAGACGATCGCCGCCGTCAGAAGCGGAATCACCACCAGGATGACAGCTGCCAGTTCCGCATTCATCCAGAATGCCATCACAAGCGCCCCCAGGAACATGCCCGGCGCGCGCAGCATCATCCGAAGTCCCATCATAATCAGGTTCTGTACCTGCTGGATATCGTTCGTCAGACGGGTTACCAGCGATCCCGTGCTGAACGTATCGATATTTTTAAATGAAAACTGCTGCACTCTGGCAAATAAGTCGCGGCGCAGATCGCTGGTAAAGGAAATCGACGCCTTCGCTGCAAAATATGCCCCCAGAATGCCGCCTGCCGCCATCAAAAAGGAGGTAATCGCCATCACAAGTCCCATTTTGAGAATGTATCCGCCGTCTTTCTGCGCCACGCCATGGTTAATAATCATCGACATAAATTTGGGCAGCAAAATCTCACCCAGCACCTCCGTTACCATCATGAGCGGTCCCAGAATAAAGGCGCTCTTATATGGCAGTATATATGATTTGTATCGTTTCCATTGCTTCACGCTTTTTCCTCCTGCCCGTTATTTCTGCAAATTTTTTTATGGATTCTGTTCAAACAGCTCCATCAGTTCATTCTGGCTCAAATCGCCCAGTGAAACCATTCCCTCTGAAACCACCTGCGCCGCCAGCGCAAGTTTCGCATTCTGCAGCTTCAAAAGATTTTCTTCTATCGTATCCTTTAAGATCAGTTTGTATACCGTGACCGGCTTTTCCTGCCCGATCCGGTACGCGCGGTCGGTCGCCTGGTTCTGCGCTGCCACATTCCACCACGGATCGTAATGAATCACGATATCCGCCGCCGTCAGGTTGAGTCCCGTTCCCCCGGCTTTCAGGGAAATAAGGAACACCGGGACCTCATCCGAGGCAAACGCCTGCACCATCCGGCTGCGTTCTTCCTTCGGGGTCGCGCCGACCAGAAGATGGGACGAAATACCCTCTTGTAAAAGGCGTTCCCGAATCCGCTCCAGCATCGAGGCAAACTGGGAAAAGAGCAGGATCTTATGTCCCGCCGCAGACGCCGATGCGATCAGCGAAACACAGGTCTCCAGCTTCGCCGATTCCCCCGTATAATCTTCAAAACAGAGTGCCGGATCGCAGCAGATCTGGCGCAGCCGCATGAGCTGGGAAAGCACTTCCAATTTTCCATTACCCGACCACGCGCCACCAGCCAGCGCCTCTTTTAGTTTCAACGCCGACGCCGTATAAAGCTTCTGCTGCCGCCCCGACGCCGCCGAATAAACGATCCTCTCTTCCTTGCCCGGAAGCTCCCGCAGCACATCCTTTTTCAAGCGGCGCAGGACAAACGGTCCCGTCATCCGCCGCAATGCCGTCAATGCTTCCGGATCCTGATTTTTCACGATTGGCAGCTCATACCGCTCACGGAACTTCCGGTAACCGTATAAAAATCCCGGCATCAGGAAATCAAAAATGCTCCAAAGCTCGCTGAGCCGGTTTTCCACCGGCGTTCCCGTCAGGGCGAAACGGACATTCGCCGAAATCTCCTTTACCGCCTTCGCGCCCTGTGTCTTTGCATTTTTAATGACCTGCGCCTCGTCAATAATCTCATATTCAAACGTGCGTCCCAGATACGCCTCCCGATCCCGTTTCAACAGATCATAGGACGTGATGATCACCTGCGCCCCCTCAGACGCCTCCATCCGCATCTGCTCCTCCAGCTGTTCCTGCCGTTCTTTCGCCGTCCCGGCAATCAAAAGCACGCGGATCTCCGGCGAAAACCGGGCAAATTCCTGTCCCCAGTTGTAGACGAGCGACGCCGGGCAGACGATCAAAGACGGAAGAGGTAATTCTGACCCACTGCCTTCATTTCCAGCCGCTTTCTGCTCGGTTTTTTCCTGATAAAATGCCGTCAGAAGCGCAATCACCTGCAGCGTTTTTCCCAGTCCCATATCATCTGCCAGGATCCCGCCGAAATGATACCGCGCCAGCGTCCGCATCCACGTATATCCGATCTTCTGGTATTCCCGCAACGTCTTTTCCAGAACCGCCGGAACCGCATAGCTGACACTCTGCGCCGTTTTTAGATCGCGCACCATCATCCCGTAGGCTTCATCCCGCTGAAACAGTTTCATCCTGCCGTCGCCCGAGAGACTGTCCAGATAAAAAGCACGGTAGGCAGGTATCTTCGCCTCCCCCGCCTGAAATTCACTCTTTGTCAGTCCCAGATCCGCAGTCAGACTGTCAAGCGCCTGCAGGCCGCCGCCCGAAAGCTGCAAAAATTCGCCATTTTTCATGCGGTAATATTTCTTTTTTTGGCGGTATTCACTGAGTACCTGCAAAAGCTCCGCCGGGTCGATTCCCGCCGTCTCAATCTTCAGATCCAGCCAGCCGCCTCCAAGAGAAACCCCCATCGACACTTCCGGCGGGGGCAGGACGCGCAGATGGCGAACAGACTCTGACAGCCATACCTCGCCCACCTCCTGAAACTGCGGCATTCCCTCGCTCAGAACCTGGTACAGCGCTTCTTCATCCCCGCGGATCACCAGCTCGCCGCTCTCATCCTCCCAGTAAGAGAAGTACCGCGTGATCAGGCGGCTGATATAAAATTCCGCCGGTACATCCCGGCAGATCTCCCGCGGAACATGCTCGTCCGCCAGCGGCGAAAACGTAAAATCTCCGTAGGAAAGCGTCGGACGCAGACGCAGCTCGTCCGGCGAATCACTGTCAAACTCAAACCGGGCTTTCAACGCCTCTGGGCGGTATTTCTCCCAATCGATCTCCGGGCTCTGCAAGATCCCAAGTGCCTCCATGCCTTCCAGCACACGCGCATAAAAGAGCGGAATATCCCGGCTTCCAACCAGCAGCTCCCGCTTCTCTTTCCGGCTTCCGCACTCTCTTCCGCCCTGTTCCATCTGCTCCAGAAAAACGCCCATCGTTTCTGTATACAGTTCACTGCATCCAAACAGATGCAATCCATCTGCCACATACAGACGCTGTTCTCCCCGGAACGAAGTTAGAGCCGATGGAACCGTAACCGCAATTCCATCGCCCCTTGCTTCCACCTCCACCGGGAAACGCGGATCCTTACGCTCAACCCGGCACACACGTTCAGCACCTTTCTCGTCCTCCGTTTGGACTTCTTTTCCCTCTAAAAGATCAAACAGCCGATCCCTCGCTGCAGATCCCAGCGTTAACGCCCGCATCACCGGAAGCGGCAGCCCCGCATGACCGCGCATCTCCTCATAATGGCGTATGTAGGCGTCCGCCTCCTCCAGCAGAAGATCTAAAAATGGGCGGCTTTCCGGCGCAAAGGCAGACGGGACGTGTTCAAACGCCATGCCTTTTCCGTATTCCACCCGTTTTCCGCTGTGAACCGCCTGTGCAAATTCCAGCAGGTTTTTCACAATATACCGTTTTTCCCGTCCGATCCGTGCCTCCAAAAGCACTTCGCCGCGCCGGATCTGTAAATAGGGATGCAGATAGACCGGTTCCCGCTCTTCCTCGCCCAGAATCCGCGCTACTTCCCGGTTCGTGTACTCCCGGATCATCATCCGGATCTCCGGCGAAGTCGAAACCGGCGGTGTATGCTCGGCTTTCTGCTGGCGGGCAAACGCCTCCTGAAGCGCTTTTGCATGCACGCAGGGACCCCGGAATGAATTTCCCTCCGCACAAGAACAAGAGTAGTCATAGATCTGACTACCCTTGATAAAAATTCTTGTCTGATATACCTTTGTCTCATCCTCAATCTGTCCCTGTACCCGTACTTCGCCCTTCCAGAAGGTATCTACGGACATTTTTATTATTTTCATGAGGATTCCTCCATATTACAGATTACATGTGTTCCGGCGATTCCATTCCGAGCAGATCCATACAGGTATCCAGCACCCGCTTGGTCAGCGTGATCAGACTGATAAAGGCTGCCTGCTTCGCTGCGTCCTCCTCGGAGAGGATCTTATTTTCCAGATAAAATGCATTAAACGCATCCGCCACTGCCGCCATGTATTGGCAGAGCTTATGCGGCGCCGTCTCGTAGAATGCAGATTCTGTCACCTCACCGAAACGGCAGAGCGCCATCTGAAGTGCTTTCTCTGTCTCGCTCTCAGCCGGACGGATCGGAACCACTTTAGCATCCGCACCGCGCAGTTCCTTGTATTTCTCCAGAATGGACTTGATGCGGACGATCATATACTGGATATGTGGACCTGTATTTCCCTCGAAGGAAATAAAGCGGTCTACATCGAAAATGTAATCTTTGGTCGCCTGATTCGAAAGATCGGCATATTTAAGTGCCGCCAGACCGACAATCTCCGCCGTGCGTGTCATCTCGTCCGCCGGAACTTTCTGCTTCTCCTGAATCTTCTCATATACCTTCTCATCGATATTCTTGATCAGGTGCTCCAGACGCATAACACCGCCCTCACGTGTCTTGAACGGACCACCGTCCTTGCCGTTCATCGTACCGAAGCCCAAGAAGATCATCGGCGTATCTTCTTTGACGATGCCCGCCTTCTTCGCCACACGGAATACCTGGATAAAATGAAGCTCCTGGCGCTTGTCTACGACGTAAATGTAGCGGTCCGGATGGAAATCCTGCTCACGTTCGATGATCGTCGCCAGATCGGAAGTCGCATACAGCGCCGCACCATCGGATTTGCGGACGATACAAGGCGGATATTCCTTCGCATCCCCTTCCTGTGCGATATCGACAACCAGCGCGCCATCGCTCTCATAGGCGAGACCTTTTTTCTGTAAATCCTCGATCAGTCCCGGAATATATGGCTGCGCATCGCTCTCGCCCTTCCAGAGGTCGAACGATACATTTAAATTGCCATAGTTTTTTTTCAGATCCTTCAAGGACACGTTCATGATGTGCTTCCAGATCGCATGGAACGGTGCATAGCCACTCTGCAGTTTGAAGGTTGCTTGCTGTGCCCGCTCACGGAATGCCGCATCTACCTTGGATTTCGCGCTCGCTGCCGGATAAATATCCTCCAGCTCGGAAATCGTAAACGGCGGCTCCGACGGATACTCGCCGGTATAATCCGGGTCAAAATATACCAGATCCGGCTGACGGTCATGCAGCTCCTCGATGATCAGTCCCATCTGCAATCCCCAGTCACCCAAATGCACATCGCTGATGACATGGTGTCCCATATAGCGGCTGATGCGCTTAATGCTCTCTCCGATGACCGCGGAACGTAAGTGTCCGACATGCAGTGGTTTTGCTACATTGGCTCCGCCGTAATCAATGATGATCGTCTCCGGCTTCTCAGCTGCGTTGAGTCCCAACTTTTCATCCTCTGCCACCTGCTGTACATAGGATGCCAGGTAGCACGGATTCAGGCGGATATTGATAAACCCAGGCATCACGGCGTTGATCTCAGAAAACATCTTGCTTCCGGCTGTCTTTTCCACCACCTCATTGGCAATATCGATCGGTTTCTTTTTATACGCTTTGGCAGCTGCCATCGCGCCGTTACACTGATACTCGCAGAGATCCGGGCGGTTTGATACCGTTACGCGGATGTACTTCTCATCGTACCCGCAGCCGGTAAACGCCGGTTTCAGTTCTTCCACGATCAAATCTAAAATCGTTTTCATACTAGATTCCCTTTCATAATTTATATCGTATATTATATATCTTTCCGCATTGCCTTTTTCACATCCTTGCGGAACTGCTTCCAGGCATCCTCATGATCCACGAAATACTTCGGGCACGCCTTTCCAGTCACATCATAATGACGGATCACGTCTTTCGGACTTAAATCGAGCTGCTTGCACAGCCATGCAGTCAGTTTTACCAGCGAGTCATACGTCTCGTCTGTGAACTTTCCGTCTACCGCCGGATGGCAGCACTCAATCGAAACGGTGTCCGCATTCCTCTCATTGGAGGCATATGCCTTCTCCCCGACCGGAACGCACTCAATGATCTCGCCGTCCAGACCGATCACGAAATTGCTGCTGACGGAAACAGTGTTACTGCCGCTCTGATCTTTCAACCCCTCAAAATAATCATGGTTCTGCTGTGCCGTCGTCCCAGGATTTGCCACATAGTGAATCACGATCCCGTTGATGACCGGGATATTCGTCCCCGGTCTGGAATATCGGTTGACCGTGAGAAGCTGCTCATCAACCCAGTTTGGCATCTCGATCGTGGACGGATCGATCAGCTTGCGGATCATTTTCCCGCGCAGCGTCCAGCCTGTTCCCGCACCCAGGAGGAAAATAAGCAGACACAAAAACAGCCGCATCATCACACGGCGCTTCTTCTGCTGCCTCGTCCGCTCCCGGCGGATTGCCGTCTGCCTGCCGGATGTACGCCTCTTCCTGCCACCAGATCTGCGCCCCGGCTCATCCTCTTCCCCCAGACGCAGACGGTCTTCTCTTCCGTTCTCCATATTTATCACTCCCCATGAGCACCGCTCACTCCGAACCTGCTCTCTGAGATGAACCAACGGACGCGTCATAGACGCCTCCCCGATATGTTAAGCAAAAAAACTGTTGTAAAATCTCGACGTTTCCTCCGGATCTTACAACAGTTTCTCTGCTTGCTACTGTTCATGCGCTGCATAACCAGCAAAGGAAAATGCCTGCCACAAACAGTAATCTCTGTTTCCAGTCAGAAACCTGTCAGTGACACGACTGCCTCCCCACAAGGGTACAAACGGTATCGTGAAGACCTTTCTGACGTATATGTTATAACTTAGACTCTGGACAGATATTCACCAGTACGTGTATCGATCTTGATCTTATCGCCCTGGTTTACGAATAACGGTACATATACAGTAGCGCCAGTCTCTACAACTGCCGGTTTGGTAGCGCCTGTAGCAGTATCGCCCTTGAAGCCCGGCTCTGTATCTGTGATCTCAAGCTCTACGAACAGCGGCGGTTCTACGGAGAATACCTTGCCGTTGTAAGAACAGATCTTGCACATCTCGTTCTCTTTTACGAACTTGAGTGCGTCGCCGATTGTCTCCTGGTTTAAAGCTACCTGCTCATATGTGTTTACATCCATGAAGTTGTATAAGTCGCCATCGGAATACAGATACTGCATATCAACTCTGTCGATTCTGGCAGACGGGAACTTCTCGGTCGGACGGAAGGTTTTCTCTACAACGCCGCCATTCATTACGTTCTTAATTTTAGTACGAACGAACGCAGCTCCCTTTCCCGGTTTTACGTGCTGAAATTCCATGATCTGGTATACGTTGCCATCAATCTCCAGTGTGATGCCGTTTCTAAAATCGCCCGCTGATATCATAAATGATGCTCCTCCTTGAAAATACTCGCTTTATCTTTTTTATTTTATACTATAAAATCCTCTTTTTCAACTACTTTTTTGAAAACGCAGGGCACATCATGTCAATTCCGCCCCTTATTTTTCTAAAATTGCCGATATTTTTTCTGAAAACAACTGATTTTCCACCGTTTCCGGCACTCCTGTCAGCATCCGGTTCTGCCGCCTGGCAAGCTCTTTCAAACCGTTCAAAAACACCCGGCTACAACCTTCCGCTATTTTTTTCCTGTCTTCTCACATAGAACCACAGGACAATTTTCTCCAGATACCGCTTTAACACAATCTGGATCTCTTCCTTCGGATTGATCGGCTTTACAAGAATCGAATAGATGCCTGTCCGCCTCGCCCCGTACACATCCGTAAAGAGCTGATCCCCGACAAACATCGTCGAGCGCTCGCCCGTTCCCATCCGGCGCATCGCCTGTCTGTATCCGCTGCGCTTCGGTTTTCTGCCCTTGTAAATATAATCCGAACCCACCTGTCCGGCAAACGGGGCGACCCGCGCCTCCTTATTATTCGAGAGCAGACAGGTGTGGAACCCTATCGCCCGCAAACGTTCAAACAGCTGTACTGCCCGCTCGTCCGCCGGGGCACCGTGCGGCACCAGCGTATTGTCAATATCAAATATGATACCCCGCATTCCCTTCTGGTAAAACTGCTCATACGGGATATCATACGCAGAATCCAGCCATTCATCCGGATAAAACGCATTTCCCATCATCTGGTCTCTTCCCCGTTCTTTCCAGACTCATACGACGGCACATTCCGCTGCTGTATCTTCTGCAGTTCCTCCATAAATGTATCGACGTCTTTAAACTCCCGGTATACCGATGCAAACCGCACATAGGTAACCACATCCAGATCCTTTAACCGCTCCATCACAAGTTCCCCGATCACCGCGGTCGAGATCTCCCGTTCTTCCCGGTTAAATAAATTGTTTTCCACATCGTCGATCAACGCCGAAATCTGTCCCTGAGAGACGGGGCGCTTGTGGCAGGAATGCAGGATTCCCGCCTCTATCTTCGCCCGGTCGTACATCTCCCGGGTATTATCCTTTTTGACAACCATCAGAGGGATCGTCTCAAGTTTTTCATATGTGGTAAAACGCTTTCCACAAGTCTCGCACTGTCTCCGGCGTCTGATAGAACTGTTGTCATCCGCAGGCCGTGAATCGATTACTTTCGTGTCAGCCGCGTTGCAAAATGGACACTTCAATCGCTCTTCCCCTTTTCTGGTTTTATTGATATGCCCCCGCCAGGTTTTCATAACATATCATACTTATTATAATATCGCAGGAAGTGCGCTTCTGCAAGCAGAAGTTTTCCGCTATTCCTTCTTTATTCCTTCTTTTCTCTCTCTTCTTTCAGCCTCACCAGAATAATGTCATCCCCTATCTGGCAGATGTCGCAGAATGGAATTATGTACTCTTTTTCCCGCCCCAGAAAGCCCCAGACACAGCCCGGTCCCGGCACGATGATCGCAAGCATTTTTCCCGTGCTGATGTCAAAATCGACGTCGCCCACAAAACCAAGGCGCTTGCAATCTTTTACATTTATAACTTCCCGCTGTTTGAGTTCACAGATACGCATAGACATAAACCTCCCGGATCCTTCTGTAATCAAAATATGTACAAAAGGACCGGGAGGTTCTTCCTGGACAGGTATTTCTATCTACTTTTATTTTGTAACTTCTGATAACGTCACGCTGTCAAAATGCAGCGTATAATCTATCAGATGCGGCTGGCTCATCGCCACCGTCAAGGCACTGACCGCCACATCCTCATCCAGCGTTACCGGAATCTGGAACTCGGAATTGCCCTCGGTCTGGATCGGATCATACTGCGCGTCATCCACCAGCATATACTCATAGTTCGGGCTGCTCCAGACAATATCGGCAGTCACCTTTCCATCCTTGACGATAATGGTCGCCGGGCTGTCCACCGATGCTCTGCCGGAACCTCCCTGCAGGGTTACCTCACAGGTATAAGTGCCGTCTGCCACATCTGCAGTCTGCCCTGCCGGTTTCTGGGCATCTGCCGCATCATCGCTATTCTCCGTCTCGGATGATGCCGCTTCCGCGTCCTCTGCCTCTCCGGAAACCGGATTTTCTACCTTTACTTTGTGGTCGTACCAGGTGCCCTTCTTACCAATCAGAGCCAGGTCAAATTCTTCTCCGAGCGCCGGAACCGGCACATCGAAGCCGTTGACCTCCTCGCTCAGACCGTCGCTGTAAGTAACCGTGTCTACGGTTGGCTGCAACCAACCGGCTTCATCTTCCTTTGCCTCGTCCGCAGTACCCAGATACAGATTCACGATGTTTTTCGAGGTCAGGCTGATATGAAGTGTCGCCTCGCCATCCTTGACCGTCAGGACACCTTTTCCATTTTTCGATTCATTGACCTTGAACATACTGCTGTCCGTCTTAAAATCGACGGTGTAGACGCCGTCTGCAAGGTCAATGCTGCTTTTCTGTTCGGCATTCTCGGTTTCTGCGCTCTCTGTCTGCGCCACGGTGTCGGCTGCGTCCTGTTTCTGTCCTCCGCACGCTCCGAGAAGAGCGGCAGCAAGCAGAAGCGCCGCTAAATTTAATTTCTTTTTCATATACATTATTCCGAAATAGACTCAATGGCTGTCCGTGTATGAGCAACATAGAATGATTCTACCGCTTTAATTCTGCCCAGACCGGAAATCTGAGTATCTACCTTGTCAAACGCACCTGATGCCTCAAACTGGCTCTTCCAGGAATCATCATCATCGCCTGCCATATCGTTGTTTGCGTGATCACCTGCAACTACCATCAGCGGACGAAGAACGACGTTCTTATAACCAGCTGCCTTCACCGCCTCGATAACAGACTCACAGGAAGTCTCTTCCGGCTCGCCCTCTACGGTACCGATAAATACGTTGCTATATCCAAGATTCTGCATCTGGGTCTGCATCTGGCTGTAGGTTACCTTTGCAACGTGTGCGGTACCATGACCCATCAGAACGAATGCGGTTCCCTGATCGGCTGCGTCAGCTGCATCTTTAAAACCAGCTTCCGAAGCTTCTTCTGCTACAACTGCTTTTGCAACTGCCTCTTTATCTGCATTGATAACGGCTGCATCGTCGCCAACCTCACCTAACAGCGGCTCTGCGACAGCTACCTGCTCGAATTTATCCTGATACTTCTCGATCGCCTCAACCATCTCGTCGTACTCAGCACCGTGCATGAGGTGGGTCGGCTGGACAACCAGCTCTTTAACTCCGTTCTCCACGGCTCGCTCCAGTGCCTGATCCATATTGTCGATGCACTCGCCGTCACGAGCCTCAACGTGGTTTATAATGATCTGTGCGGTAAATGCACGGCGGACTGCCCAATCCGGGAATGCATCCTGGATGGAATCCTCGATACTCTTGATATCTTTCACACGGCTGTCGTTGAAGGAAGTACCAAAGCTGACTACCAGGATCTCCTTGTCGCCAATCTCATCCTGATTGCGCGGATCGTCCAGGCTCGCGTCGCCGGTATCACGACCAAAATAATCTGGATCTGCGTTCTCGCCTTCTACCAGCTCCTTCTGCTCGTCAGTCAGGGCATCCCATGCCTCTTTGGCTGCCTTGCATTGCTCATCCGTGTCATCGGTGCGCTCCTGTACATAGATGTCATCGATCAGCTTTGCCACCTTATCTGCCGCTTCCTGATCGGAATCGGCGCTCTCAGCTGCCTCGGTCTCTGCCTCAGAAGCCGCCTCCGTCGAGGTTGCCTGGCTGGATGTACTGCCGCCGCAGGCTCCAAGCAATACGGACATCGTAACTGCCGCTGCACTTACAACTACTTTTTTGTTTTTTCTCATGTTTTCCTCCTTGTGTGACTCGCACAAAAATAGTTTTAACCGATATGTTCACGACAGCCGGCAGGTTTCCTGGCTTTCGGGTCATCATGCACGCCGCGCCTTCTCACTTTCGCAATGGCATCTGCGGCGCCACTCTCCGGTTCACAGTGACGAGATCGCACAGGTTTTGCACCTGTTTCCCTTTTACCCCCTGTCCACGCCTGCCAATCCGAGCAATCTGACTGATCTGGCACAAACAGCGGCACCCACTGCCCATATCAGCTTGTTTCATTATAGATGGGGTATGTTTAAAAGTCAATTTATCCCGGAAATTATATTGAAAAAGAATGTGCCTTGGCACATTCTCGCGCCGAGCGCGGTCGCTTGCGACAT
>ERZ791907.1848-NODE-1848-length-12439-cov-2.953811_pt1 | contig 12439 bp, 9 predicted proteins | sample MGYA00510145_ERZ791907 | MGnify/ENA primary metagenome ERZ791907 (study PRJEB30046, sample SAMN00792089) | human gut metagenome | study: EMG produced TPA metagenomics assembly of the A metagenome-wide association study of gut microbiota in type 2... | reverse complement strand
GTAAACCATTGTTTCCCTTCCTAATTCCCCTAAAAACAACTCTGTATTTTCAGAATGGACCCATACCACCATCAGGCTGAGGATAAAACTCATCCACCAGATATGTTCCCGAAACCATTTTTCCCTCATATCTTTTTTCCAACTTTCTGCCAAAAGGGGCCATGCAAAACAGCTTGTTTCCTGCTATTTTGTCACAGCCCCTGTAAACTTATATGTTATATAACTGGATCAGCGCTCCTGGTTAAGCATTATTTTCGCTGTTTTTAGCTGCCTGCTGCTCTTTATATCTTTCAAGAAGCTTGTTGATCCTCTTGGTAGGTGTCAGCAGATCACTTAAGGATGCGTCATGGTTCAGGTTATCAATGATAAGGGCAATGTACTTGCTCATATCTACATCAATATAGTATGGTCTGCTTAACAGATCTGGTGTCTGGTATACCAGGTTGGTAGTAAGGATACGGTCAATGAGACCATCCTGATAATACTGGTCAAACTTTGCAAGTCCGCCGGTGAACAGACCGAAAGTAGCACAGATAAATACTTTTCTTGCTTTTCTGCGCTTTAATTCCTTTGCAACATCTAACATGCTCTCGCCGGAAGAGATCATATCATCAATGATCAGTACGTCTTTTCCTTCTACGCTGGAACCTAAGAACTCATGAGCAACGATCGGGTTTCTGCCGTTTACGATCTTGGTGTAATCACGGCGCTTATAGAACATACCCATATCCAGTCCCAGCATATTTGCGAAGTAGATGGCACGGCTGGTACCGCCTTCATCCGGGCTGATGACCATCATGTGGTCGCTGTCGATCTGCAGATCCGGCTCATTCTTTAACAGATGCTTTAAGAACTGATAGATCGGCTGTACAGTCTCAAATCCCTTTAACGGAATTGAATTCTGTACTCTTGGGTCATGTGCATCGAAAGTAATAATGTTTTCAACGCCCATATTCACAAGTTCCTGAAGAGCCATTGCACAGTCTAAGGATTCTCTTCCGGAACGCTTATGCTGGCGGCTTTCATACAGGAATGGCATGATAACATTAATTCTGCGTGCCTTGCCTGCTGCTGCTGCGATAATTCTCTTTAAATCCTGGAAATGATCATCTGGAGACATATGATTGGTCATTCCAAACAGTGAATAAGTCAGACTGTAATTACATACATCTACCATAATATAGAGGTCATCACCTCTGACAGATTCTTCAATTGTTCCTTTTCCTTCACCGGAACCAAATCTTGGTGTGTTTGCTTCCAGAATATAGGAATCTCTCTGATATCCGGAAAATGCGATAGTTGACTTATGTTCGCTTTCTCTCTCTCTTCTCCACTCTACCAGATAATCGTCCACCTTTTTTCCAAGACCCGTGCAGCTCTTTAAAGGAATAAGGCCTAAAGGACCTACCGGAATTGTTTCAATGATTTTTTCCTCATATAACATGATATTTATCCTCCTGTTTTAACCGGCATTACCTTGTTATCTCATACGGATGCCAGCATATATCTTTATACCATTTTTCGTTTGTATCCGTCAAGGTATCTTAAGGGTTATCTTTTTAACAGACGGATATCTGTGCCATAAAGAGGGATAATACGATATCGCATGATCCTTGAAGTCACACGGTCTGTATATGAATCCCTCAGCTGGGTCAGGGAAAGATTAGTGGAAATAATGGTGGAACGGTTCATATTCATACGCTCATTGATGCAGTAAAACAGCTGGGAGGAAGTAAAACTGTTGTTTAATTCGGTTCCCAGATCATCAATGATCAGAAGGTCACAATCCAGGATATACCGGTAAGTGTCCTTCATCTCTTCTGCCTGATCATAATCAAATTTGTTTCTTGAAAACACTTCAAAGAGATCACTGGCAGAAAAATAGATCACGGAATGATAGGTATCCATCAGCTTTCTGGCAATGCAGTTGGTGAGAAATGTTTTTCCCACTCCTGTGCTTCCTGTAAAAAGCAGGTTGTCCTGGTGACTGTCAAAATTCTGTGCAAATTCCATACAGCTTTTTACCACCCGGCGCATATAATCTGCATTGGTCATACCAATCTCCGGAATGATCTGGCTGTTATCATAATACTGAAATGTAAGATGATCAAAATTTTCCTGTTCCAGCACACGTTCCAGATTAGACTGGGCATAAAGCAGTTTCATCTGGGCCCGCAAAAAGCAATGGCACTTGTGGCCATCCACCCAGCCGGTATCCCTGCAGTCTTTACAGCGGTAATGGAGTTCTAAATAATCATCCGAATAACCAGCTGCCTTGATAAGAAGGGCCTTCTGTTCCTTCAGATCTGCCAGCTTTTCCCGAAGTTCGTAGATTGCTTCCTGATTTCCCTCTAAAAGTTTTCTGGCACAGGCAACGGACCGCTCCGCGATCTCTGCCTCTAATTCCTTTACAGCCGGAACTTTTTGATAGATCTCTTTTTTCCGCGCTTCCTGACTGTGCTGGTTTTCCATCTGCTGTTTTCCATATTCTCTCATAATGGCGTCATACTGAGAATTGCTCAATGCCATAAGTCTGTCTCCTTATTATTCCGGACTGTCCATCCATTCTTTCACATTCTGAAGCATCAGGGCGTCATAATCTGTATCCCTCTGTTTAAAATTGTGAAACTGATTTTGGGAAGTTTTTCTGTTATTTTGTGCTGCTGCCCCGTTTCCATAACTCTGAAGCCGCTTAACAGCACCATTTTGGGCACGTTCCGCCCTGCGGGCATCCATTCCCTTTACATCTGCTAAGGTTTTCACGCCCGCTTTCTTCCAGTCTGTAAGAATGGAGTCTGCATACTGAAAACTTGGGGTATGGATCGCATTAATGGTACGACTGCATGCTTCTAAGACCAGTTCACGGTCAAAGCCATAATCCTTAAACCATTTTTCCATGATCTTCTGCTCTGGGACTGCCGGTTTGCGGCTGTTTAAACCAAAAGCTTTCATGACCGCAAAAGCGTCTTTTGTATACGCAGTACTGTATTCCTGGGCTTCTTCGGCTGTGCGTATTCCTTTTTCATGCCAGTTTAAGGCTACTGTTTCCAGATAGCGCATCGATGTATGGCCATTCTGGGCACAGTATTCTGCCAGATACTCTAACAAGCCGATATTCATACCGAGAGTGTCATAAAGATAGGCAAATACCTGACAATCCCTGGGCGTAAACGCTTTGTTTAAAAACTTCTGTGCAATGTATAAAAGCTGTGAAAATTCCTCATCCTTATTTAAACGGCTTACCTGTTCTGCAGAATAGGCAGGAGCTGAAACAGGTGCCTGGGATGCAGCTGTTTCCTTTGATGCCGCCGGGGGTACTTCTATATCTATAGACCAGCTAGTACGATTTTGTTCTGCTGATATACCTTCCAAGGTATTATCCTGTACATTTTCTAAGACCCCGGCCTTCTGCCAGTAATTAATGGCTCTTTTTACATCTGCTTCTGTATGGTTTAGGGCATCTGCGATCTGTTCTAACGTCAGATCTTCCTGGTTTTGATGGCGAAGAATGTAAAGATAAACTTTTACATACTCCCCGTTGGCAGCTGCCATATAATTATCAATAAATGCATCGGCTACAGGGGTCACACCTGTACTTAACCGGTCCTTAAAAATCCTGCTCATCCTTACCACTCCTCATTGTTTTCATCATAACACATCCACATAAAAAAGAAAACAGGTGCATTTTTACACATCCACAAATGTGGATATTGTGGATAATGTGGACAGCGGTTTCCGTTTTTCCTGCTGCCACACTGACATACACCTGTCTTCTCCGCATAAAACCTTATGTTTTTAAATCGTGCGACATTATATTATGTTAATCTGGAAATCCACATTTTTTCGTTCTGAAAAATGTTGAAAACGCTGTGGATATTGTGGACAAATCGAGAGTACATCACTCTCCAAGGAGCTTTTCTCCCACTCTTACGATATCTCCGGCCCCCATAGTTATCAACACATCACCCTGCATACAATGTTCAAGGATAAATGTCTCAATTTCATCAAAAGATGGGATATAGTGGGCTGGTGTTCCCAGTTTTTCGATCCTGGAAGCAATATCAGCAGAGCTTACACCTAAGGTATCTGTCTCTCTGGCTGCATAAATGTCTGCCAGGATCACTTCATCTGCTGCGGAAAGCGCCTGGGCAAATTCGTCTAAAAATGCCTTTGTACGGGTATAGGTATGTGGCTGGAATACACACCACAGTTTCTTGTGCGGATAATTTTTAGCCGCTGACAGTGTAGCCGCAATCTCCTGTGGATGGTGTGCGTAATCATCGATAATGGTCACGCCGCCGATCTCACCTTTTTTCTCAAATCTGCGGTCTGTTCCCTTAAAGTTTTTAAGACCGGACATAATAGCGTCAAAGCCAATGCCCAGTTCCATAGCTACTGCAATGGCTGCCAGGGAATTGTATACATTGTGCTCGCCTGTTACACCTAAGGTAATGCGGTTGACGATCTCACCCTGGACAACCAGGTCGTAGGAAGGTCTTGCAAATTCATCATAGGTGATATTCTGGGCTGTATACATGCTGGAAAGGTCTTTTCCGAAGGTTACGATACGGCATGGTAAGCCGGATGTGATTTCGTTTATGTTTTCGATACTGCTGTTGATGACTAAAAGTCCGCCTTTTGGAAGTTTTTCTGCAAATAAGCGGAAGGAATGACGGATGTCGTTAATGTCTTTGAAGAAGTCCAAGTGGTCTTCTTCAATGTTCAAGATCACTTCTATGGTTGGATAGAAGGATAAGAAGCTGTTGGTGTACTCGCAGGCTTCTGTTACAAACAGGTCCGGTCCGCCTACACGGATGTTGCCGCCGATGTCTTTTAAAATACCGCCTACGGAAATGGTAGGGTCTGTATCAGCTGCTAACAGGATGTCTGTGATCATGGATGTGGTAGTTGTCTTTCCATGGGTTCCGGAAACTGCAACAGACTCTTTGTAGTTGCGCATTAATTCGCCTAAGAGTTCTGCTCTGGTAAGCATTGGGATGTTCTTGTCTTTTGCTGCCTTGAATTCCGGATTGTCCGGGTGGATAGCTGCAGTATAGACTACAACCTGGATGCCTGGCTCGGCTTCAATGTTAGAGGCTTTCTGGCCGTAGTAAATTCTGGCGCCCTTTTCTTCCAGGTGACGGGTTAAAGGGGACTCTTTTGAGTCGGAACCGGTAATAGTGAAGCCTTCTTCTAAGAGGATCTCAGCAAGACCGCTCATACTGATACCGCCGATGCCGATGAAATGGATGTGGATCGGGGTGGTGAAATCTATTTGATACATGGTGTGTCCTTTCTACGCGCTCTACTGTCTGTTTCGCAGACGGGTTGTTCGTTAATGGGCTTGAAAAAAACAAATGCCGCTTTCGCGGCGCTTGTTTTTTTCGGCACCCATTACATTATAACCACATTTACCCTGAAATGCTACTGGATTTTCTGTCAAATGTACTGCCAGCTTTATGCTTTTTTCCTTTGTACCTGCATAAAAACTTGCTGTTTTCCAGATTTATGCTATATTAAATTTGAACGTTATTCTTAGGAAAATGTATCATGATCAGACCTTTTTATAAATTATATACTTTGCAGGAATTTGCCCGTGCAGACCTTTTATGGCTGTAACCAGATGCTTTTTACCTGTATCATGTATACAACTTTATTCTACTTGATTTTCTATGATCTTATGGTCTGGAACTGAGCTTTTTACTCTTAAGTTTCCGTTCATTGTATCCCCAAAACAAACTAAATAAAGGCTGAAAAACAGGGGGAGCTGTGAAACTGCAGATATGCAGATAGAACCAGTGCCGTTTTATCAGCGAAAAAGGAGAACACAATGAAAACAACAACTGCAAATCCCGTAACTTCTGAGATGTCCCGTTCACGGACCACTTTTATGGTGAAGTTAGCTCTTATGGTTGCCATTATCTTTGTCATGGCATTTTCACCTCTTGGTTATCTGCGTACCCCGGGACTTACCATTACCTTTTTAACTGTGCCTGTTGCTGTAGGCGCCATTATCCTTGGTCCAACAGCCGGCGCCATCTGCGGCGGCGCTTTTGGTCTGACCAGTGCCATTATGGCTCTTACCGGTGGTTCTGCTTTCAGCGCAGCTTTATTACAGATCAACCCATTTGGTCTTTTATTTACTTTATTAGTTCCCCGTATCCTGGAGGGATGGCTGTGCGGCCTGATCTTCGCTGCTCTTAAGAAAGTTTCCAAAAACGGAGCTTTCGTTATTGCAAGCCTTTCCTGCCCGCTGTTAAACACCCTGCTGTTTATGAGTTCCCTGGTACTGTTCTTCTTCCATACAGAATACATCCAGAACATTACTTCCGGGCTTGGAACTTCCAATCCACTGTTCTTTGTTGTCCTGTTTGTAGGTATTCAGGGTGCTATTGAAGCTGTTGTATGCACCATTCTTGGAAGTGCTGTTTCCAGAGCACTGACAGCTGCTTTAAAGAAATAACTTAATTTAACATGAAAATACGATTTCCCGGGCAGTTTTGTCCGGGAAAAATATTATAAAGATGTATAAGGAGATTTGTTTATTATGAAATTATTTCCGCCTTTGAAAGAGATTTCTATTACCGAAATTGAAGGGCTCCGCATAGGAAATGCCCAGGACTTAAATGCCATGACTGGCGTTACCGTGCTTCGTTTTGATGAGGGAGCAAAGGCCGGCTGCGATATCAGCGGCGGTGGTCCGGCTTCCAGGGAAACACCTCTTACTTCTCCTGTTACTGCTGATAATCCCATTAATGCCATTGTATTATCCGGCGGCTCTGCTTTTGGACTGGCTGCCAGTGACGGTGTTATGCGTTATCTGGAGGAACATGGAATTGGCTATGATACCGGCTTTGCAAAAGTACCCTTAGTGTGCCAGTCCTGTATTTATGACCTGGGGATCGGCCGGGCAGATGTGCGGCCGGATGCTGCCATGGGATATGCGGCATGTGAAGATGCGGAAAAGAACCATCCGGAAAGTGGTATCACCGGCGCAGGAACAGGCGCCAGTGTTGGAAAGATCTGTGGACGGGAATATGCCACAAAAACAGGTCTTGGCATCTATGCTGTCAGTGCAGGAAGCCTGAAAGTTGCCGCTGTCGTTGTTTTAAATGCCCTGGGTGATATTTATGATCCATCTACCGGCGAAAAGATCGCAGGACCAAAACTTCCTGGTATGGACGGCTTTGCAGACTCCAGAGAAGCACTTTACAAACTGAGCCAGCAGACCGATCTGTTCCGTGCTAAAAATTCCAATACTACCATTGGTGCTATTATCACAAATGGTGATTTCTCCAAGGCTGAATTAAATAAGATCGCTTCCATGACCCGCAGCGCCTATTCACGCTGTATCAACCCGGTAGGAACCATGGCAGACGGCGACTCTATCTACGCTGCTTCCTGCGGCCCAAGAGTGACTGCAGATGTAAATATGACTGGAACTCTGGCTGCTGAAGTAATGGCAGAAGCGATCCAGATCGCTGTAAAAGCTGCGAAATAACCCTTCTAAAACACAAAAACCGCCAGTGGCGGTTTCAAACAAATCTCATATATTTTCCCCCGCCTGCAGATCACAGACGGGGGATATTTTTATACCTTAGTCATCCTCTTCCGGTGCTAATTCCGTTGTCTCATGCTCAGGAGGCATGATCTTAGAAAATACGATAAATCCGATGAAAGCTGCTACCAGGCCAGGAATGATCGGCTGGCTGAACTTAATGCCAAAGAGCACGCCTCCGGAAATATGCTCCAGATAAACAACAACGATTGTTCCTGCAAGCAGGGATGCAATGGTTCCTGCCTTGGAAGCTTTCTTCCAGTAATGTCCCATAACATATGGGAAGAAGGAACCGGCTGCACGTAAGGTAAAGCAGAACATCAGGATAGAAACAATGCTCTGGGTATTAAACAGTGCAATAAACATAGATGCAACGCCTACCAGACACATAACGATCTTTGTTACGTTCATAACAGACTGGCTGGAAGCATCCGGTTTTAATACTGCTTTGTAAATATCATTTGCGAAAATAGATCCGGCACCTAACAGGTCAGAGTCGGAACTGGACATGGTTGCGGAAATGATGCCTGCAAACAGCAGACCGCAGATCAGTGCCGGCATGGTGTTCATAGCCAGTACCGGAAGGGCGTAACGGGCGCCTACAGAAGCAAATTTATCTGCGCTGAACTTGCCCATGTTGATCAGTGCCAGTGTAATGATACCTAAAATAGTAGGAACAAATGCGTAAATAAAGTTTACAAGAGCTGCCAGCCATGCGCCGCCCTTTGCTGCTTTCTCATCTTTTGCAGCATAGAAACGGGATACTGCTTCCTGTCCAACAGAGAAGGTTGCTGTATACATAACAACCAGGGAAATAATGCCAAATACATCATAGCCCTTAAACATGCTCAATGTTCCCGGCTCAATGTTTGCAGTTACGCTGCTCCAGCCACCTGCGTAATTTAATGCGAAAGGAATTGCAATGATCATACCGATGACGATCAGGAATACCTGCACAAAGTCAGTCAGTGTAACACTCCACAAGCCGCCCATAATGGAATAAGCAGTAACTACCACTGCCACGATCACAACTGCCACCTGGTAATCAATATTTAACATGGTGGAAAGGATAACCGCTGAGGCAATAAACTGTCCTGCTGTCAGTCCTACCAAAGGAAGCAGCATGATGATCGCTGTGATCAGACCACATTCCTTGCCATAACGTCTGCGGAAATATTCCGGAACGGTCTTAACAGTAGCCGCACGGAATTTCGGTGCAATAAAACTTAAGATTACAAAGGCAATACCCATGGTGGTAATATACCAGGAAGCACTCAGTCCAAAGCCGGACATACCATTCTGTACAACACCCAGGGAACTGCCACCGCCGATCTCCGTTGCAGCCAGTGTTCCTGCCATTAAAAGGGGACCTAATCGTCTTCCTGCTACCATAAAGTCTGTGTTGCTTGTGATCTTGGTGGAAGAATACCAGCCGATCCATAACATAAACAGAAGATACACGACCACAATAGCCGTTACAATAATGTTAGTTCCCATACACATTACCTCCTATGTACGCCCCCGTATTAAGAGCCGCTTTTTATGTATTTATATTAGCACAATCTTTACTTGTTGAAAATATAAAAATCCTGTTAAATTTTATAAATTAAAAATAAAAAAATACCCCTCTGCAGCCTCTTAACGATCAACTGCAAAGGGATATCTGTTTTTAATTCAAATAGGATTTAGAAAATATTACTTATTGCCTTTCAAGTACTCATCAATACCTCTTGCACCAGCTTTGCCAGCTTCCATTGCAAGGATAACAGTTGCTGCGCCTGTCACAGCGTCACCGCCTGCGTATACGCCTTCCTTGGTGGTCTTGCCGTTTGTTTCGTCAGCAATGATACATTTCCACTTGTTGGTCTCCAGACCTTCAGTTGTAGATGAGATCAGTGGGTTTGGAGAAGTACCAAGGGACATGATAACAGTATCTACATCGATGGTATAATCAGAACCTTCTACTTCTACAGGTCTGCGGCGTCCGGAAGCATCTGGCTCGCCCAGTTCCATCTTACGTACTACCATGCCGGTTACCCAGTCATTTTCATCAGTTAAGATTTCTACAGGGTTGGTCAGAAGGTCGAAGATAACGCCTTCTTCTTTTGCATGATGAACTTCCTCAGCACGGGCTGGAAGCTCTGCTTCACTTCTTCTGTATACAACATGTACTTCTGCGCCCAGACGAAGAGCGGTTCTTGCAGCATCCATTGCTACGTTTCCGCCGCCTACGATGGCAACTTTCTTGCCTAAGTAGATCGGGGTGTCATAGTCATCGCGGAATGCCTTCATCAGGTTGCTTCTGGTCAGGTACTCATTTGCGGATAATACGCCGTTTGCGTTCTCACCAGGGATACCCATGAACTTAGGAAGTCCGGCACCGGAACCGATAAATACAGCCTTGAAGCCTTCCTCTTCCATCAGTTCGTCAATGGTAACGGACTTGCCGATGATAACGTCTGTTTCGATCTTAACGCCTAATTTCTTAACGTTCTCTACTTCCGGACGTACAACTCTGGTCTTTGGAAGACGGAACTCAGGAATACCATAAGTAAGAACGCCGCCTGGCTCATGAAGTGCCTCGAAAATGGTTACTTCGTAGCCCAGTTTTGCAAGATCTCCTGCACAGGTCAGACCGGAAGGACCGGAACCGATCACAGCTACCTTGATACCATTGGTGGTCTCTGGCTTAGCCGGTACAACGCCGTTCTCTCTGGACCAGTCTGCTACGAAACGCTCCAGTTTACCGATGGAAATAGGATCGCCCTTAAAGCCGCGGATACATTTTCCTTCACACTGGCTCTCCTGTGGACATACACGTCCGCAGACTGCTGGCAGTGCACTGGACTCAGCGATAGTTGCTGCTGCGTCTTTGAACTTGCCTTCTTTTACTTCTGAAATGAATTTTGGAATGTTGATAGATACAGGGCAGCCCTTAACGCACTGTGCGTTCTTGCAGTTTAAGCAGCGGGTTGCTTCTTCCTGTGCTTCTTCCTGGTTATATCCAAGACATACTTCCTCAAAATTAGTAGCTCTTACCTTTGGATCCTGTTCTCTTACAGGTACTCTCTTTAATACGTCCATTATTCTTCACCTCCGCAGTTTCCGCATCCGCCGTGATGTGTCTTGCCTTCCTGGAATTTCAGGATCGCACGGCCTTCTTCTGTCTTATACATCTGCTGACGTTTCATAGCCTGGTCGAAATCTACCAGATGTCCGTCAAACTCAGGTCCGTCTACACATGCGAACTTCACTTCACCGCCTACAGAAACACGGCATGCTCCACACATACCAGTTCCATCTACCATGATCGGGTTCAGGCTGACGATAGTTGGAATTCCCAGTTCCTTGGTCAGCTTACATACGAATTTCATCATGATCATTGGTCCGATGGCAACACATACATCGTACTTTTTACCCTGATTTTCAACCAGGTCTTTGATAACCTCAGTTACCATGCCCTTACGCTCGTAAGAACCATCATCTGTAGTTACGTACAGATTTCCTGCAACTGCTTTTAACTTATCTTCCAGAATTAAAAGACTCTTGGTCTTGGAACCTTCAATTACATCTACATCAATGCCATGTTCATGCATCCACTTAACCTGCGGGTAAACAGGAGCAGAACCAACACCACCTGCTACGAACAGGTATTTTCTCTTCTTAACTTCTTCTAAGTCTTCTTTTACAAACTCAGATGGCTGTCCTAAAGGACCTACGAAATCCTGGAAATAATCTCCGGCTTTCAGTTCTGCCATACGCATGGTAGAAGCACCTACGATCTGGAATACGATGGTTACCAGACCCTTCTCACGGTCGAAATCGCAGATAGTAAGGGGAATTCTCTCTCCTACTTCATCCATCTTAACGATAACGAATTCTCCTGGCTGACAGGCTCTTGCTACACGGGGTGCTTCCACATCCATCAGATAGATCTTGTCTGCCAGACATTCTGCATTTACAATCTTGTACATGTTTTCCCTCCTAAAATGTTTTATGTCCAGTGGACATTATTTTTTCTATTATAGACCAGGCAGATCACTCTATCCTGATGCTGTAACCTTTTTCCCAGGTCTCCCAGGCTTTTAAGCTCTGGATGCCCTGTCTTTCTTTTAACTCTCCGGTAAAATTCTTTGAGTCACATACTCCATACCATGGTTCAAGACATACAAAGGGGTGTGTCTTTTCTATGGTCCAGACTCCTACAAAAGGAAATCCGTCGCATAATACTGTAACATATGGCTTTCCATCTGTCAAAAGTCCTACACTGCTGATCTGCTCATGATCGAACATATAAGTCAGTGCTGTATCGAAAAATCCTGGTGTTACAGGAACTTTTCCATCTGTAAGTTTCAGATCACCCTGAAGAGAACGGTCCTCATATCCCTCTGCATTAGGAGCCTGATAATGAAGACTGTCCTGATGTTCCCCTGCTTTTACCCCTTCTTTGTTAAATACAAGGGTATAATCGTAAATGTTCTTTCCTTCCGGAACCTGAAATGCCGGATGACCACCGATCATAAACAGCATTTCTTTTCCATTTAAGTTGGTCACTTTCCAGGACGTTTCAATGGTACGTCCTTTTAAACGGTGTGTGATCTCCAGTTCAAAATGGAACGGATATTTTTCCATTGTCTCCGGCGTGTCTTTTAATACGTATGTACACTCATCCATATCGCAAAGGACCGGCTCAAAGTCCATATCTCTTGCAAATCCATGAGAAGAAATATTGTATTCCTTTCCCTCATAGCGGTATTTTCCATTTACAGATTTGGCAATAAATGGAAAAAGGATAGGTGAATGACGGTTCCATACTGCCGGGTCTGCGCTCCACAGGATCTCCCTGTCTGCTTTTTTATCATAGATCCTGGAAAGCTGAGA
>ERZ791907.1846-NODE-1846-length-12450-cov-2.610407_pt1 | contig 12450 bp, 8 predicted proteins | sample MGYA00510145_ERZ791907 | MGnify/ENA primary metagenome ERZ791907 (study PRJEB30046, sample SAMN00792089) | human gut metagenome | study: EMG produced TPA metagenomics assembly of the A metagenome-wide association study of gut microbiota in type 2... | reverse complement strand
TCAACTATTCATTTAAAAATTCAATTGTAGTTATACATTTTTTACAAAGTTAAGGTTCAGGAATTGGAATTTCGACACTATATCTATATTCCACGCCACTAAAAATATTCTTTATATTCTCAATCAAATCCGGATATTTCTTTGCAAAATCCTCCATCCCTTCTGATTCCGTAATTCCTTGACGTAAAATTAACCTTTCAATCAAACAACTCAAATGCACATACACACCTACTTTTGTCGTAATATCCAATGAACACTTAAATAATTTTTCTAATTCAGATACAATTTCTTCCACATCCTCCATAACTTTTTGAGGATTTAATATCGTTAAATGATTTACTATATTATCCAAAGTAAAGTTTTTGGCAACATTTTCATTGAACATTTTTAGTTCGTCATCTGATAAATATTTGCCAATTAATTCATGTAAATAATGAACTTCATCATTTGTCACAATATTTTCCATCGGCATATATTTAACACCAGGAACCTTCGGATCCAATGTACCAATCAACATTTTCACATCATATTCTGAAAATATATTATCCTCTATACCATGTGTAACTAACGATTGATAATCATAAGGAATAATTTCTAAAGGTATTGATTTAGGTAAAGAATTCTTTAACAATTCTCCAATTTTCTTTGCTGAACCAAATCCCGTAGCACAGACTGTCAATATAGCCTCAGTCTTCTGTTTACTTTCAATAAATTGATAACTCATCTCATAATTTTCTTTGATGGTTTTAATAATTTGACGAGCATGCATATGTTGCTTCATCAAGTTACCCACTTCTAAAGCAGAAGCTGTAGAAACATTATTTATTATTCCAATATTGCAATCAGACAAAGGGTTTATTCTTTCATAAATATCTTCTAAACTTCCCATATCTACAAGAAGCATCAATTCTTTTACAGGTGCTTTACGCCTTAAATAGTCATCCACCATCAAACACATCTTATCGATGGAAATCTGCACTTCCATATCCATTCCATCAAACACATGCTGATTCAAAATATGATTTACCGTGTCCGCTATGCTTGATGCCGTTGAATATCCGTGACAAAGAATCAATCCTACCGTTCCATTATGTTCAATCTTATCGTCGTTTGCGACTGTCAAAGTAATCACAACCTGCATGAATTCATCCATTTGAATATCTAAATTCAGAGCAATATTTTCAATAATTTCCTGAGCGATGCTGTAAGCCCTAGGAAATTGGCGTCGAACTTGCGTTGAAAACGCCATAATCGAATCATAATGTGAAGCAATCCAAATTTTCGTATCCGTTATATCTTTACCATACTCCATAAATAATTTAGAATACATTTTGATCTTACTATTCGGCACTACAAACGCATATTTATTCATCACAATTGAATAGATTTTATCCACAATTTTCAATAAATATACTTCGTTCGTTGTTCCCAACGTGTATTTTTGTTTAAAGAACAAATAATCAATAAAATTTTGAATCAATACTTTACTTTGATCAACAACCCTAGAAAAATCCTCTTCACCTTCAAATGCATTCAATAATTTCGCATAAAACTGTAATAGAGGAATGACCGGCTTTAACTCTCCTTTTAAATCATGTATAGAAAATAAAGTCTCATTATCTCGTGAATGCGTCTTTAACTGCATTGATTTGATTGTTTCAAAAAAATAGGATGGAAGATCCAACAAATGAATCTGTAAAGTATCAGAGGACTGATTCAACAATCCCTTTGCACAAGTCGCCTTAATGGTGTTTTTTAGTTCACCAATATTTCCCTTAAACTCATAATCAAGAAAAGTTGAATAAGCTAGATTTGAAATATACATATCTTTTCCAAGCTTTGACTCTTCCTGTTCAAGTAAGCGATAAATCAACTCTCTTTTTTCCAATAATGGGCGATCCTTTAATGAAGGCACACTCACTGTGATTGGAATTCTTCGAAGCAATGTCTTTAACAGGCATCCTGAGGATTTTTCTGTTGTCGCAAAAATCAAACGACACTTTGACTTATACCACTTATCATTATCCCCTACTTTATGATAAATCCCCTTATCCATGAATTGAAACAACTTTTCCTGGCATTCCGCCTTTAAGCAATGAACCTCATCCAAAAAAAGTACACCACCATTCGCAAGACTGATTAATCCATCTTGATCTTCTTCAGCCGAAGTATAGGCACCCTTAACATGTCCAAAAAGATTAGAAGTTAATAATTCTGGGTTATTCGCATATTCTGAGCAATTTACCGAAACAAAGCGTGAATTTGATTCAATCACACCTTGATGCAAGGCATAGTCGTACATCGTATTTGCCAACAAAGTCTTACCTGTTCCAGTAGGACCATAAATCATGATAGGTAAACCATTATCCGGATAACACATGGCTGCTTTACACTGTTCAACAATCGAAGATAAGGAACCATTATATCCAATCAATTGATCAAAATCATGTTCCTTTTGTGCCATCAATAAATCAAAAGACGCAAATTCATTTCCCATAAAACGAACATTCCATTTCTTGATCAAAGTTGATTTATCAAAGAAGTATACGGGACGTGAATTCACCTTTACAATAGATTCATCTTTTAATCCTTCGTTTAAATATTGTGAAACTGTATTTCGGCTCAAATCCAAAGAATTTGCTAAATCGTTCGCCGTAAATATTTCATTTTCCTCAATATTATTTTCTAAAGTACGCTGCTTAATTTCCTCGTACACCAGTTGTTTACTCGTCATTTTCTCACCTTTTTCAATCGTTCAAAATCAATCTTATCAATCACTTCATCTAAAGTTCCCGGCACATCTTGATAATAAAGATTAAAACCTTTATCTATTAATTCATTGATTTCATCTACATCCACTTCGGACACATACATTTTCTTGTTAAAGGGCACTCTTCCTCTTCCATAATGAATATTACCTATATTTACAGTTTGTGGAGTTAACCCATTTTTAAACATTTCATAAACCGTTTGAATATCTCTTACGACCACAAACAATCTTTGGCTGCTCTCATTATGTCGCAAGACCTGCATGAAGTCTGCAATCGAATAAAAACGAATATCCACATTGCTAGCTTTCGCAATCGTCTTCATCATTTTTTGTGAAAATACATTGATAGCTGTTTCATCATCCACAACTACAATTGTATCTATATTTAACGCATTGACCCAAGTTACCCCAACTTGACCATGAACCAAGCGATTATCCACACGAATCAATTCAATTTTTGCACGCATATCAATATCCGTCCTTTCATTACTATTATCTTTAATTCTATCAACTTTTTCAAAAGAATGATATAGTTTATCCATGAAGCAAAATATCACAATCAAACCAGAACTTAAAATTAAACAATCTTTTAATTCTCAAAAGGAACAAAGTCTTAAAATACTATCCTATAATGCTAAAAACTTAAAGGAATACTTATTCAAGCAAGCACAGATAAACCCATTTCTAACATATACGGCTGAGGCAGGTGCATTCCTTGAGTATGATCATTCTACACAAAGTTTATATGACAAAATTGAAGCTGAACTTAAAAGTACAAATCAAACAATCCCTGAAGATTTATACCAATATTTAATTAGCCAATTAGATTCCAACGGTTACTTCAAAACGACTCCATTCCTTGCTAGCTATTCCGAAAAACAACTACAACAGGCCATCTACATTCTTCAAAGAACAGAGCCATATGGATGTTTTTGTAGAAATTTAAAAGAATCATTAAAAGTACAATGTGAACTTAGTGAAAACCCCGCTAGTGAAACAGGGACTATTTTATGTGATTTTCTTGAAGAGCTTGCATCCCACAATTATGATGAAATTATACATAAAACTGAGCTCCCACTGGATGAGCTTGAAGAAGGATTTCATTTCATTCAAACCCTTAACCCTAAGCCTGCGGCAAACTATTCTACAGATGCGCCCGTCTTACAAGCAGAAATCAAAGTTATATATGATGATGAATTTCATTTTGATTGGATCAACCAGAACTATTCCATTCAATTTGATGATATGAATCATCTTACTAAAGATTTAAGAAAACTAAGAAACGAGGCTAAGCAACTGCTTAATACAGTTCAAAAAAGAAATATGACACTACTGCAAATCATGGATACGCTGTGTCATATTCAAAAAGATTTCTTCATTTCAAATAGTCCATTGAATTATTGTACTCTAGAAATGGTAGCCAAAGAATGTGGATTACATGCCTCTACTATATCGAGAGCTATCAATCAAAAAGGTTTTGAATTCAACAATAAATACTATCCAATCAAGCATTTATTCTGTCATACAGGATTTAAAGAAATCACATCTGAACAAATCAAAGATAGAATTATGAATTTGATTCACAACGAAAACAAAACGAAACCACTCAGTGATGAAAGCATCAAAAAAGCATTAGCTAAAAAAAATATCCATATTTCAAGAAGAACCGTCACAAAATATCGTGAACAGTTACTAATTCCGTGTGCATCAAAAAGAAAGTCTAAACAAAATTAAGTGGTTAAAGTCCCTTAAGGAATTAACCACTTTTTATAAAAATGGACCCAACTTACTGGGTCCATCTATATTTATCATTTTTTAATTAATTAGTTTTTACGTACGTATTTCAAGCAGTCAAGAGTTACAGCGATAAGAATGATAATTCCTGAGAATACGAACTGTAAGTTAGTATCGATACCAAGAATTGTCAATGAATAAGTTAATGCAGTAAAGATCAATACACCAACTACTACACCAGAAATTTTACCGATACCACCAGTAAATGATACACCACCTACTACACAGGCAGCGATTGCATCCATTTCCCATCCTTGTCCATACGCAGCTGAACCAGAACCAATCATACGAATACACTCTAACCAAGAACCAAATCCGTATAAGATTCCTGCCAACATAAAGGCACCAAGAGTAACCTTAAACACTGAAATACCAGATACAGAAGCAGCTTCTGGGTTTCCACCTACGGCATATAAGTTTTTACCAAATTTTGTTTTATTCCAAATGAACCAAACAATCACAACTGCAGCTACTGCCCACAAAATAATTGTTGGGAAGCCACCAACTTTAGGAATAATCTTTCCTGGGATAGATTGATCAATACCACCAAAAGACACACCTTTTGTTGAATAAGTTACCAAACCAAAGATAACTAACATATTAGCCATTGTGGAAATGAATGGGTGCATTTTAAATTTAGCAGCAAAGAAACCGGCAATCGTTGTAAACATTGTACATAACACAACACAAACAACTAATGCTAAAAGAATTCTTCCGCCAACCGGCATAGTTGAGAAGTCAAATACATGACCGAATACTGAACCCGTGTTAGGCCCATTGTGCATAATAATTGTTGCAGCTGTCATACCCATACCAACCATACGTCCAACAGACAAGTCAGTACCAGCTAACATAATTAAACCAGATACACCTAATGCCAAGAACATTCTTGGAGATGCTTGTTGCATAATACTTAAAATGTTATTAACAGTAAAAAGTTGTAAACCATTCTTCTTAATTGGTGTAATGATACATAAGAAAATGAATACTAAAATAATCGCAATATACAAACCATTTTTCAATAAAAAATCACGAGTATTAAATGAGTACTTGTAGTTTTCAATTTTTTGAGCTTGTTTTTCTGCAAACGAGAAATTTGACATCTTCAATAAGTCAATTAAGTGATATTCAAATGTAAACGCATCATGTTTACGATCTTTTGCCTCTTGCATATTTTTAGTATATTCAAGTTTTGCATCGAATAAACGGTTCTTATAAATAAAGTTCTCTTCTTTAATTTCTTCTTTGTCACTAAGACCTGATAAAATATCTTTGTGTTCTTTTTCTAATTCTTTTAATTTTTTATCATAGTCTGCCTTAGCTTTTTGAACCTCATACTTATTACTTTCAACAACTTTGTTGTAGTAATCTGTTTGATAGTGATCCTTTAAATATTTTTCAGCTACTGCAATTTTGTCATTGATTGGCTGTTTGTTTTTAGCCTCGATTTCTTTGGCTTTTTGTAATTTACCATTTAATTCTGAAATACGAGCTTCTTTTTCGCTTTTAGTATAAATTTTATCTCTCTTTAGAACCTCGATTTCTTCAGAATATTCCAATACTTTATTTGTTCCTTCTTCTCTTAGTTCATCAATTTCAGCTTGGATCTTTCCTACATAATCCTCAATAGGTTTACGTAGTGCAAGCTCTTCATCATGACTAAGAATATTTGTAACTGTATTTGTCATAATTATCTCCTTTATAGGTATTTTGCACTGAGTCTTAACAACTCTTCCTGGTTAGTATCTTTTGTATTTACAATTCCGGCTAAGCGTCCATTTGACATAACGCCAATACGATTTGTAATACCTAAGATTTCTGGCATTTCACTTGAAACTACAATAATAGTTTTTCCTTGTTTAGCCATTTTGATGATCAATTCGTAAATTTCATATTTAGCACCTACGTCAATACCACGTGTAGGTTCATCCATCATGAATACGTTTGGTGATCTCTCTAACCATTTACCGAAGATAACTTTTTGTTGGTTACCACCAGATAGACTTGTAATCGCATCATTTGGTCCCATACACTTAGTTCTCATGGTTTTGATTTCTTTATTCGTAGCTTGAATCATCTTATTATCAGAAAGTGCTACCTTGCTCATATAAGAAGGTAAATTTGCAATCGTTGTATTGAATGTTAAATCACACTTTAAGAACAATCCATTTGCTTTACGCTCTTCAGTAATCAGGGCAAAACCATGTTCAATTGCTTCTTTAGCACTATTAAAGTTCATTAATTTATTGTCAAAATAAACACGACCTGAGGCTCTAGTACGGATACCGAAAATCGTTTCTAGCAACTCTGTACGTCCAGCTCCTACTAAACCATATAGACCGAAAATCTCACCTTTTTTAACGTCAAATGTAATATCTTTTAAGTATGGCTCATATTTTGTTGATACATGTTGAATAGATAACATTGGTTCTCCAGGAGCATTATCAACAGGTGGGAATCGGTTATCCAATGAACGACCTACCATGGCTGCAATCAACTCATTCATGTTGGTTTCTGAAGTAGGTTTTGTCATAACCATTTTTCCATCTCTTAGAACTGATACTTCATCGCAAATTTCAAAAATTTCATCCATTTTATGAGAAATATAAATTAGCGAAATACCTTGTTTTTTCAACATACGCATCATATCAAACAATTTATTAACTTCTTGTGTCATCAAAGAAGATGTAGGCTCATCAAGTACGATAACCTTTGAATTATATGAAATTGCTCTGGCAATTTCACACATCTGTCTTTGTGAAACAGACATATTACGCATTGGTGTATCTAAATTCACTGTCATACCAAGCTTTCTAAAAAGCTCAGATGATTTCTTTTTCATTCGATCTTCATCTACTACGCCAAAAGCATTTGTAGGATAACGTCCCAAGAATAGGTTATCTTTAACATTTCTTTCAAGACATTGATTCAATTCCTGGTGTACCATGGCAATACCATTTTCAAGTGCTTCTTTTGGTCCAGAAAAGTTAATCTCTTTTCCTTCCAAGAAAATTGTACCTTCATCTTTTTGATATGTCCCGAATAGACATTTCATCATTGTTGATTTACCAGCACCATTTTCTCCCATAAGTCCCATAACTGTACCTGGTTTTAAATCTAAATCAATATGATCCAAAACACGGTTACGTCCAAAGGACTTACTCATTCCGCGTATAGATAAGACTAGTTTTTCATTCTTATCTGCCATAAAATCTCTCCTATTTTGTTTACTACTATCTAAATAATATTAGGGAGAAATAATTTCTCCCTAATAATTTTAATCCCTATGTTATTTTTGAATTATTTATTTAAGGATTCCTGTGTAAGAAGCTGCATTGTCAGTCTTAACCATGTTAATTGCGAATGCATCATATTTGTCTGGATTTCCTAAACGGTTTGTGATGTTAGATTCAGTTTGTCCATCTCCACCAATGTATTCAACATCTAAATTCAATAAGTCATCATATTTTTCTAATAATGGTTGGTAAGTTGAACTTAAGAAGTTATCAGATGCGTTGTAGATATTTAACCAAACACTCTTCTTAGCGTGATCTTTTTCATCTAATTGGTTAGAAACTGGAGCATAAGTAACTGTTGAATCTAAGAAATCTTTATAGTTGTCAGCAGTAACAGCAACGTTTAATGCATAGTAAGAACGTTGATCCTTATTGTATGTAAATACATCTGAACTTAATACGTTTCCAGCATCATCTTCTGTACCGATACCTGTATCGATATCAACACCATCTAAAGCATTACGTAATACTCTTAATGTTAAATAAGCTTGAACGTCAGCATGTTGAGAAATTGTTCCACCATATCCTTCAGCGATTGCAGCAACTGCATCTGAGTTAGCATCGTATCCGAATGTAGGAACTTTGTTTTCTTTTGACCAAGCATTGAACATTGACATACCCATACCATCATTATTAGAAGCTACAACGTCAACTTCATCACCGAATGAAGCAGTCCATGTACCGATTGTGTTACCAGCAGTAGCAGCATCCCAAGTAGCACCTGAAGAGTTTTTCATTTCTTGAGAAGCAAGTTCTCTTACTGTATAAGTTTTTCCATTAATTTCTAACGAGCCATCTTGAACACTCTTAGATTTACCATCATTATTAATACCAGCTGGATCACTTACGATTTCACCGTCTTTTTCAACACCAGTTCCTAATGCCTTACGAACACCTCTTGTACGAGCAATAGAGTCATTGTGACCAACATCACCAATAGCTAATACGTAACCGATAACGCCATCTCCGTTACGATCTAATGTATCGATATTCTTTTCGATATATTCTTTAATCATTTGTCCTTGAAGTTCAGCACCTTGATTTGCATCGAAACCAACATAATAAGTATCTTTGTTGAAGTTTAATGCATCCATGTCTAATTCACCAGTTGAACTGTTGGAAGGTTGACGGTTATACCATACTAAAGGTTTGTCAGCATTCGCAACACTAGAACCACCAGTTTTTCCTTCATCTCCTCCACTGCTACAAGCAGTTAATGCAACACCCATAGATAAAGCTGCAGCAATTGTTAAAAATCTTTTGTTCATATTATCCTCCTGTATAGATTTTTACTCTAAGACACAATTCCCAAAAGGATACTTCACATGATTTCTATATAGAGACATACATATAATATGATTTGCAGCTGGGTGTTTCAAAATGAATTTATAAATTATACTCGAAACAAAGCCATTTGTCGTGAAATCAATTTATATTATCTGTTATACACTTTTAATGTCCGCTTTATATCCTAATCAATGGGATGCGTCTTTTTACTTCTGTATCATAACACATATCTGCAAGCGCTTTCAATCGTTTTTTTAAAAATTATTTATAACCAAATTTGATTTAACCACACTATTTTTTACATATATTTAACATTAAACATAACCTATATTCCTACTAAATCCGTAGACTTTATCATATACAATATGATACATTAAATGCATTATTTTCTTTACCTACGACAAATAAATATAAACCATCAAAAAAATAAACAAAAAAATTAATTTTTTTGCTTGCAATATATAAAATCTTATAGTATTATTAATTAGCACTTGTCAGGAAAGACAAGTTTAATATACATGGCGCGTTGGAGAAACGGTTAACTCACATGCCTTTCACGCATGCATTCACGGGTTCGAATCCCGTACGCGTCACCATTTTCAAACAAAGTCCGAAAGGACTTCTTTTTCTATTCAAAACACATTTTTCAGAAAACTTAACATTATTTTTTCACAAATTTGCGTAAACCCTTTCATAGATGATATAATCTAAATCATTGAGAAAGGGTGTTTATATTATGCACAATAAACGTAGTACATTTTCTGGCAAATTAGGATTTGTCTTGTCTGCCGCTGGAGCCAGTGTTGGCCTTGGTAACATTTGGCGGTTTCCTTATTTAGCCGCAAAATACGGAGGAGGAATCTTCCTACTTATTTACATTGTTCTGGCCTTAACTTTTGGTTATACAATGATCATAGCCGAAACGACATTAGGTAGAATGACAAAGAAAAGTCCAGTGGGAGCTTTTCATACTTTCGCAAAGACAAAGTTTGCATCATTTTCCGGATGGATCAATGCCATTATTCCCATCTTGATCGTACCCTATTATTCTGTAATCGGAGGTTGGGTCATCAAGTACTTATTCGAATATTTAAAAGGTGATGCAAAATTACTTGCCACAGATACATATTTTCCAAACTTCATTTCAAACGGAGTATCTACAGAAATATGTTTTATACTCTTTACTTTCTTTACACTCGCCATCATTTATGCAGGAGTTCAAAACGGAATTGAAAGAGTATCCAAATTTATGATGCCAGTTCTTGTCGTACTATCTGTAATCATTGCAGGATATTCAATCAGTCGACCTGGCGCTTTTGAAGGTGTTAAATATTTCTTAATTCCAAATTTTGATAATTTTTCATGGATGACCGTAGTAAGTGCTATGGGACAAATGTTCTATTCGTTATCCATTGCGATGGGTATTTTAATCACATTTGGCTCTTATATGAAAAAAGATGTTTCCATTGAAGGTTCAACAGAAAACGTAGAAATTTTCGATACAGCCATTGCGATTATGGCAGGATTGATGATTATTCCAGCTGTATTTTCTTTTTCAGGTGGAGATATGGAAACATTAAAAGCTGGACCATCCTTGATGTTCATCACAATCCCTAAAGTATTCGCAAGTATGGGACTAGGTACAGGTATCGGTATCATTTTCTTCTTGTTGGTGTTATTCGCAGCTATCACAAGCTCTATTGCGCTAACCGAAAGTGCTGTATCCACATTCCAAGATGAATTACATTGGTCTAGAAAAAAATCTACAATCATTTTAGGCATTATTATGATTGGGTTAGGAACACTATCATGTTTAGGTTATGGTCCATTGTCAAACGTAACAATCATCGGAATGCAATTTTTAGACTTCTTTGATTTCTTGACAAACTCAGTCATGATGCCAATCGCTGCCATTGCGATTTGTATCTTTGTTTCAAGAGTTGTTGGATTAGAAAAAGTCGAAGCAGAAATCACAAAAGATGGAAATTCATTCAAACGTAAGAAAATATTCAATTTCATGATTCAATACTTATGTCCAATTTTCGCATTCATTATTTTATTAAGTTCAATTGCGAACGCATTTGGATTTATTTCCATGTAAGCTTAGCTTGTGCTAAGCTTTTTTTGTGTACAATTTTAATGTAAACTAATTGTAGGAGGTAGTTTATGAACATTACAGTATATTTAGGATCAGCCTATGGAAATGATCCAGACTTTAAAACAAAAATAATAGAATTAGGAATATGGATTGCCAAAAACAATCATACATTAGTGTTCGGTGGATCTAAAACCGGATTAATGGGAGAACTAGCCAATAGCACATTAAATGCGGGTGGCAAAGTAATTGGTGTAGAAGCACAAATGTTTGTGGATGAAGGTGTCCACATGGATAATCTTACCGAGCTGTACATTGAAAAAGATATTGCCGATCGAAGAACAAGAATGATTGAACTTGGTGATGCTTTCATTGCCTTTCCAGGCGCAACTGGAACATTAGAAGAAGTCAGTGAAATCTTATCAAAACTTTCACTGTACCAACTTGAATGCCCATGCATTTTCTATAATGTGAATGGATATTACGATCATTTAAAAGCATTCCTACAGCACATGATTGATTGTGAATTATCCACACCAAAGCAGCAACAAAACATCTATTTCTTAGACGCATTAAATGAAATTAAAAAAGTGTTAAGGGAAGCACAATCATGATTTATACAATTACTTTTAACCCCTCATTAGACTACGTTATTCAAGTCGATCACTTTAAGCCTGGTATCATTAATAAAACAAAATTAGAAGAAATCCTTCCCGGAGGAAAAGGCATTAACGTTTCAATTGTCCTATCCAATCTTGGACACGAAAGTACAGCCCTAGGTTTTATGGCAGGTTTTACAGGGGAAGAAATTGAACATCGATTAGAGAGTTATGGAGCTAAAACAGATTTCATTCATGTAAAGAAAGGATTATCTAGAATCAACGTAAAAATGAAATCAGATGAAGAAACAGAAATCAATGGTATGGGGCCTGATATTCAGCCAGAAGACATTCAAGAATTATTCAATCAATTAGATGATCTAACAGAAAAAGATATTCTCGTCATTTCAGGAAGCATTCCAAGTACTTTACCAGATACAATGTATGAACAAATCATGGAACGTGTTCAGAAAAAGAAAATAAAAGTTGTTGTCGATGCGACAAACAACCTATTATTAAAAGTATTAAAATATAACCCTTTCTTAATAAAACCAAACAATCATGAATTAGGTGAAATCTTTAATGTCGAATTAAACACTCGAGATGAAG
>ERZ791907.1819-NODE-1819-length-12640-cov-18.898689_pt1 | contig 12640 bp, 10 predicted proteins | sample MGYA00510145_ERZ791907 | MGnify/ENA primary metagenome ERZ791907 (study PRJEB30046, sample SAMN00792089) | human gut metagenome | study: EMG produced TPA metagenomics assembly of the A metagenome-wide association study of gut microbiota in type 2... | reverse complement strand
TAAATTCTTGTTTATCTCAGTATTAAGTTGGATTTTGTCATCTAGGTGTCGTAATACATCTACAATTTCTTCTTGCACATCAAGTGGAGGCACCACCACAGGCACTTCACCCATAAATTTCGTATTTATTGAAGGCATAGTTGCACCCGTTGCTATATTCCTTACAAATTGTTTTGTACTTTCCAAAAGGAAGAAATAATATAGATACTCTGCATTAAGCATTTTCCTTGGATGCACCCTCAGGCAACGTCCAGAGAACATCCATCCATCATATTTTTTGCTTACGAATGAGCAGCGATCAACTGAACCAACACGGCTAAATACAATATCTCCTGTCTGAAGAATATATTTTTTTAACCGATCTCTGTCTTCATCAGAAACACAAGGGAGATTTTGCTCTGTGAAGTTTTTATTGCCTAAGTGTTCAACAGTCACAATAGGCGTTCCTTCGTTGACATAGTCTTTTTGGTGCAGCTGGCTTCCGAAAGGACCAGTTTGGATGTCTGCTAAAGTTGCTAATCTCATTATTGGCCATTTATATTTCATACCCAATCGCCCCCAGTTTCTTCCTAATTTCATCCTCCAGTTCATGAGACTTCTTGAACATTTCAGAAAGCTCACCGGTCAGGCGCTTCATTTTATCGTTAAAGGGTTCCCCATCATCAGGCTGCTCTTCAATGCCTACATACCGTCCCGGTGTCAGGATATAGTCCTGCTTTGCTATGTCCTGTGTAGTAGCCACTGCGCAGAACCCCTTTACATCTTCCAGTTTTCCTTCCTGGAAAGCAGTAAAGGTATCTGCCAGTTTCTGTATATCCGCTTCTGTGAAATCGCGATGGGTCTTATCTACCATATGCCCCATTTTTCTGGCATCAATGAATAGGGTCTTGCCTTTCTGCTTTTTATTCTTCGTAATAAACCAGAGTGTAACCGGTATGGTAACGCTGTAAAAAAGCTGGGTAGGCATGGCAACGATGCCTTCAATCAGGTCGTCATTGATAATATCTTCCCTGATTTTCCCTTCGCCCCTAGTCTGGGCGGAAAGTGCGCCATTTGCCAAAACCAGACCTATTTTCCCATTCGGCGCCAAATGAAAAATCATATGCTGGATCCAGGCATAGTTGGCATTCCCCGCCGGAGGGAGTCCGTATTTCCACCGCTTATCATCTTTTAACAATTCCTGTCCCCATGGATGATAATTGAAAGGTGGATTGGCCAAAATATAATCAGCCTTCAGCGTAGGGTGCAAATCGTGAGTAAAGGTATCCGCATTATAGGGGCCAAGATCCGCATCGATACCACGAATGGCCATATTCATTTTCGCCATTTTCCATGTATCCGGATTGGCTTCCTGTCCATAAACGGAAATAGCGCCTCTTTTATGACTATGAGCTTCGATAAATTTCTCGCTCTGCACGAACATACCGCCGCTCCCGCAGCAGCAGTCATATACACGGGAATTTTCAAAAGGTTTCAGAATAGCAACAAGAGTCTTAACTACACTGGCCGGTGTATAGAATTCACCGCCGCCTACGCCTTCTTTTTCTGCAAATTGAGCAATGCAGTATTCATAAGTTCGGCCCAGGAGATCTTCACTGGCCTTTGTATCAGACATGTCGATATTATTTGTAAAAATATCCACCACATCGCCCAGAATTTTTTTATCCAGATCCGGTGATGCATAGTTCTTGGGCAGAACATTCTTAAGACTTTTATTATCTGTCTCAATGGCTCTCATGGCCGTATCAATTACCGTACCAATTTCAGGAGTATGGGCCGCCGCCGCAATCGTTTCCCAGCGTGCTTCTTTGGGAACAAAGAAGATATTGTCCATCAAATAAGCATCGGGATCATTTTCAAAGCCGTCGCCTTCATCCACCAGTTTTTTATACTGCGCCTCAAATGCAGCTGATATGTAACGCAAAAATATCAGTCCAATGATAACTTTTCTATATTCTGCAGCGGGAATATGTCCCCAAAGAACACAGGCCGCATCCCAAATTTGTTTTTCAAAGCCAATATTGGCATTCGTTTTCTTATCCATGAGTTATTCCCCTTCTATCCAATCTGTGGAAAGCAATCCTACAGATGATGAAATTTATCACCGGCATAATCATAAAACCCTAAGGACTTATGTACAATTCTTATAAATCTTACCATTTTCTATACACTGCCTGTGTATGTGTTTTTTGATACGATTTATCATCTCTATCATACCATAAGACAAACAAATATAGTTCTAAGTTCTTTTATTATCACGTCAAGTTATGGATAAAACTTTCAATTTTAAAAATTCCTTTTTTCTCATACAGTCTCTTCACAATAAATTTCCCATGACAACGACGAGTACACAAATAAGAGCCACTTTGACTTCCTGCAGATTTCCCCAGTTATCCATAAGAATCAGCGCTGCGATGGCAGCTGCAGCAGCAAATAGACATACCATTTTGATTTTCATTATTTATCCTCCTATCACCCCTCTTTATTATACAAGCAGTAAGCGTCATAATCTGTCCTCTAGTTTGTACTTATTGCAAAATAACATAAAAAAACCTCCTGAAATCATCAAGCGCGGCGCCATTCACGCTTTGCGAATTTCAAGAAGTTTTTCTATGAGGCTGCCAGCCGGCTGAAGGGAAGCAATCATGGGAAAGGTTATTCGAATCGATTATGCAGATTCATCCTGTCCCATTCCTAAACTGCCTATGCGGCAGTGAACTTGGAAATAGTCTGAGACCTTCCCCCAGTCATTTTCTAAACTGCCTGTGCGGCAGCGAATCGACTCTACCGACGCAGACCACTCCACATCCTTATTTTACCAAAGTTTCATCCTCTTTTACAGACTCCAGTCTTTATGGGCATTTCCGGCTCACCATAAGTGGATTGGTTACATTTGAAAAGACAACGGAGCCCCTATCAGAGAACCACATAATCAGCCGCCATTCTGTTATTTCGAGCGACATGCAGCCCCCTCGAGATGACAGGGTCGCGGTTGGCTGACCGTCATTATGAATTTTTGTGGACGCAATATTTCATTTTCATCGAACCTGTCGGAATTTCCGACAGGTTCGACGGTGCCATGCAGAAAAAGAGCCGCCAGCTGTAATGTCGGTGGCTCTTTATATTTCCCATCTCCCCAAACCACGCAAAAAAACTCCCTGAAATTCTCTAAGCGGGCACGCCGCTGGGCTTTGGGATTCCAGGAAGTTTATCTATAGAGTTGTCAGCCGGCTGATGGAGAAGCGGTCATGGGAGGGCTGGCGGTCCTGCTTTCCATGGATGTGCGCAGGCAGGACATGATGGCCGCCCTTCCGGGCTCCCCGTTTCTCTGTTTATAGAGTCGCGATAGGTCAGGCGGTGTCTCAGGAGCTGTCGCAAAGGGCGCGGGGAAAGAGTATAATAAGGTAAATAATCTTTTAGTGAAGCGAGGAAATATTATGAAAATTGCCATTGCCGGTACCGGCTACGTGGGACTTTCCAACGCCATTCTCCTTGCCCAGCACCATGAGGTGACTGCGGTGGATGTGATTCCGGAGAAGGTGGACATGGTGAACCGCGGGGAGTCTCCCATTGCGGATGCCTATATTGAAGACTACCTGAAGCATAAGAAACTTTCTCTCACTGCCACCCTGGACGGGGATGATGCCTATCGGGAGGCGGAGCTCATCATCATTGCGGCGCCTACGAATTATGATGATGTGACAGGTCATTTTGACACGAAGGCGGTGGAGTCCATTCTGTCCCAGATTGAGCGGGTGAAATCGAAGGCCCTGGTGGTCATCAAGTCCACCATTCCCATCGGCTACACCCGGCGGATTTCCGGCAGGTACCCCAGCCTTTCCATCCTCTTTGCGCCGGAGTTCCTGCGGGAGGGGAAGGCGCTCTATGATAATCTCTATCCGTCCCGCATTATCGTAGGCATTCCGAAGGGAAAGGAATCGCTTCTCCCCAAGGCCCGTCTTTTCGCATCCCTCATGCAGGAGGGAGCCATTAAGGAAAATATTCCGGTCCTCATTACGGGTTCTTCGGAAGCGGAGTCCATTAAGCTCTTTTCCAATACTTTCCTGGCCATTCGGGTGGCTTATTTCAATGAAATCGACACCTACGCCGAAGAGAAGGGGCTGAAAGCGGCGGATATCATCAAGGGCATGGGCTATGATCCCCGCATCGGCGATTTCTACAATAATCCTTCCTTCGGCTACGGCGGCTACTGCCTGCCCAAGGATACGAAGCAGCTTCTGGCCAATTACCGGGATGTGCCGGAAACCATGATTCGTGCGGTGGTGGAGGCCAATGAAACGAGGAAACAGTACATTGCGGACCACATCGCTTCCCTTTCGCCCAAGCTGGTAGGCATTTACCGTCTCACTATGAAGAGCGGCAGCGATAATTTCCGTTCCTCCGCCATCCAGGGCATTATCGAAAGGCTGAAGGAAAAGGGCCTGGCCCTTATCATTTATGAACCCACTTTGGATAAAGAGACCTTTGAGGATGTACCGGTGACCCATGATCTGGAAGAGTTCCGGAAGAAATCGGACATCATCCTGGCCAACCGGGTGAGCGAGGAGCTGCTGTCGGTGAAGGATAAGGTGTATACCAGGGATTTGTTCTCCAGAGATTAGTAAAAAGATTCAAAGGGTTCAGAGGGTTCAAAAGGTTCAGAGGGGGAAGGTGGCGCCTGACGGCGCAGATAAGAAAAAAGGGGCGCCGCTTCGCGGCAGGTTGTGTAGAAGGGTTGTGTTCGCTGGCGCTCAGGGGGCATTTCGCGGCTCCTCCCTTTGGCGGCAATAAGTTATATATGCCGCGGGCGCGGCAGGGCGCTCTACGCTCAACATTTGGTTTCATATGCCGTGTGCAGAATGACTGTGATTAGCCGCCTTCGGCGGCTCTCCCCCTTTGGTGGCTGCGCCACCACCTTTGCCCCGGTGGGAAGCGTGTCACACGATTCTCAGGTCGCTATCACTCCCCTACGAATCGTGTTCCCTTGCCACCCCTAACGGGGCACTATGGATGCGCTGCATTACATGATACCAAGAAAAAAAAGAGCAGGAAACCGATTTGGTTTCCTGCTCTTTTTATTTCCCCTGCCATACAGGGTCGTCTTTGATTTTCTTCTTTCTTTCGAAGGTGGTGGCGTTGTCCATGGTAATGGAGTAGTCCTTGGAGGAGAAATCATACTTGGACTGGTAGAAATTGGTCCTGGCCCGCCAGATGCCGGTGACGGTGTCAAAGGCCAGGTCGTTGGTGAAGACCTGCTGCTCATGGGCTTTCAGCGCGGGCATGAGGTCGGGGTGGGCGGCCTGGTAGTCCGGGGAAAGGTAGACGAAGAAGGGGATGTGCACCATGTCGTAGTAGAAGGGGGATGTGGTGTGGTAGTGCTTCATGTTTTCGCCGTGGTCGGAGAAGTAAATCATGGATTTCAGGTTCAGGTTCGCCTTGGCGTATTCGAAGATTTCCTTCATCACCTGGTCGTCGTAGGCAATGGTAAGGTCATAGTCATGATAGGGGTCTTCTTTGGAGATGCCCAGCTTATCTCGGAGGTTCACCGGCACCCGAGCGATGTAGGTGTAGTGGCTGCCGTCGATGTTGATGAAGATGATCCGCTTTTTGGCAGGCGGCAGTTTCTTCAGCACTTCCAGGGTGTAGCCGTCGTAGTTCTTTTCCCAGTAGGAGTCGTCGCAGCGTTCTGCAATCATGGTGACGCCGGCGCTGGACATGGAGCTCCGGTTATGGAAGGAAATCCAGTCGGTGCGGTAGCCGGCGGCTTTGGCCACATCCACCATGCTCACCACGTCTTCGAAGGACATGTCACTGTACTGGTTGGCGCTGGTCATGGCGTAGGAAAGGGAGAAAAGGGTATTGGGGAAATTGGAGTAGGCCCTGTAGCCCAGGGCAAAGTCCTTTGATTTCGCCATTTCCGAAAGCCAGGGAGTCGTATTTTCGGGATAGTCCGGGGTGAAGGCTTTCATGTGGTCTCTGTTGGCGCTTTCGCCGATGATGACGATGTGGGTGCCTTCGTCGATACCGCCTGTGGGATCCGGCGGCAGGAAGGTCATGGTTTTCGCATTCTTATCCAGGTTGTCGTTCAGTTTCTGAAGAAGCTGGAATTCGCTGCCCGAAGAGTTCAGCGCTTTGAAAATGGAGGCAGGAAATACGTGGGTAATCTGGCGATAGAAGCCGCCGAAGAAGAGGATGGAAATGACAGCAAGGCCAATGGTAAAAGACCTTCCACTGCCCCGAAGGAGGTTTCCTTCATAACTCCGGGCCCTTTTCATCATGGACCGGGCAAGACCCAGGGCACAGGAAATCACAATCAAAAGGGCTATGACCGCCATCACCAGATGGGCGGGAGAGCCCATGGTACGCAGGAAGTCCTTGATTTCCTTCAGATGGGTGGAGCGGACGGCCATCATGGCAAACATATCCATTTCTCCGCCGAAGAGGACATAGTAGCCGATATAAATGAAGGGAATGAGCACCATGAAGAAGGTATAAATGCCGGCAATCACGGTCCACAGGGAGGAGAAACGCTTTGTCCTGGCGGTCAAGGCGGTGTACACATAGGGCAGCGCCATGAGGAGGGCCCCCAGCACGTAGTAGTCCCCCAGATGTTTCTTTTCAGGCAGGGAGGCAAAACCGTAGGCCCAGGTGAAGGTGCCCATCCAGAGGAGCGGCAGAATCACCGCCCAGGGAAGAAGCCGCTTCAGGTATTTCCTGTCCAGCACGGAAAAAAGGCCGAAGGAGACAATCAGAAAGACCAGGAGCGCCGCCCCCAGCCTTGGCTGCACGTAGCTGTGGATGTCGGGGAAGTCCCCGCCCAGATGGAGCAGCGCCATAATGACCAGCGCCGCAGATACCACCCAGGAAAGGGCGGATAGAATCACTTGTTTCACGATGCACCTCATGTAATAGTTAGGTAAAATAAGATTGAATATCTCATAAATTATACCACAAATTGACCGGCAGTCCATATAAGAAAATATTTTAAAATCCATCGCTTGATTCTCATGTCCGTGAGAAGAGGGATTAAACAACACCGGGTGCTGCCCCCTGCCGTCAATTCAAGGGGCGCCCTGAAATTCCCCCGCAATGGCGCACGCGGTATTCCACCTCCACTGTCATTTCGACGGTCGGCAGCGGAGCCCCGAAATCTCACTCCTCAAATGGTACACGCCGCAATGAAGCAGGAGATCTCTCGACTCTGTGTCAATAGTGCCGATACCTCTCTCGCCATTCCGGCTTGCAGCCCCGCTCGAGATGACAGGGCGGTGGGCGGCGCCAGAGACAATACCTTCCCGCCTTGCACACGTCATCCTGAGCGCCAGCGAAGGATCTCGGTAAGCAGAGTAAGTGAGGGTAAAGGCAGTCAATACCAGTGGGCGGGAAGGAGAGTGCCGGGTCCTGACATGACCGGCAGCAGGGTCATTCACGGCAGGTACCGAGATTCTTCGCCTGAGTCTCAGAATGACCAGCGGGGCAGGAAGGAGAGTGCCAGGCCCTGGCATGACCAACAGCAGAGTCATTCACGACAGGTACCGAGATTCTTCGCCTGCGGCTCAGAATGACCGGCGGGACAGGAAGGAAGCACGTGTTGATACTGGCGGTGTCCTGCCCTGCTGTCAACTCAAGCGGAGCCCTGAAATTCCCCCGCAATGGCGCACGCGGCATTCCACTTCCACTGTCATTTCGACGGTCGGCAGCGGAGTGGAGAAATCTCACTCCTCAAATGGTACACGCCGCAATGAAGCAGGAGATCTCGGGGCTCAGAGTCTCAATAGTGCCGATACCTCTCCCGCTATTCCGGCATGCAGCCCCACTCGAGATGACAGGGCGGCGGGCGGCGCCAGAGGCAATACCTTCCCGCCTTACACACGTCATCCTGAGCGCCAGCGAAGGATCTCGGTAAGCATGGTAAGTGAGGGTAAAGGCAGTCAATACCAGTGGGCAGGAAGGAGAGTACCGGGCCCTGGCATGACCGGCAGCAGAGTCATTCACGACAGGTACCGAGATTCTTCGCCTGCGGCTCAGAATGACCGGCGGGGCAGGAAGGAAGCACGTGTTGACACTGGTGATGTCCTGCCCTGCCGTCAATTCAAGCGGAGCCCTGAAATCCCCCCGCAATGGCGCACATGGCATTCCACCTCCACTGTCATTTCGACGGTCGGCAGCGCCGAAATGAATCATACTCGTCATGGAGCCGATGAAAAGGAGCCGAGAAATCTCACACCTCAACAGCCCGTGCCGCATTAGGACGGGAGATCTCTCGACTCAGAGTCTCAATAGTGCCGATACCTCTCTCGCCATCCCGACATGCAGCCCCGCTCGAGATGACAGGGCGGCGGGCAGCGTAAAAGACAAAGCCTTCCCGCCTTACACACGTCATCCTGAACGCCAGCGAAGGATCTCGGTAAGCATGGTAAGTAAAGGCAAAGGCAGTCAATACCAGTGGGCAGGAAGGAGAGTGCCAGGCCCTGGCATGACTGGCAGCAGAGCCATTCACGGCATGTCCCGAGATTCTTCGCCTGCGGCTCAGAATGACCGGCGGGGCAGGAAGGAAGATTTCCGGCGTGCTTACCACGCAAAAAAACAGTGAATCTTTTTTCAGATTCACCGTTTTTCATGTGGATTTCTATGACTCTTTATTTCTCCAGATTCAGGTCCATGGCAGGAGCGGCGGGTGCCGTTTTTTCTTCCGGCAGGCCGTGTTCAAGGATGTGCATGAACTGGTCTCCTGTAATGGTTTCCTTTTCGTAGAGGTACTTGGCCAGGGCGTCCAGTTTGGACCGGTTGTCTTCCAAGAGCTTCACGGCCTTTTCGTGCTGTTTCTTGATAAGTTCGGAAACGGCGCGGTCGATGCGGGCAGCGGTTTCCGGCGAGCAGGCCAGGGTGGTGTCACCGCCCAGGTACTGGTTGGTCACGGTTTCCATGGCCACCATGCCGAATTCGTCGCTCATGCCGAAGCGGGTAATCATGGCCCGGGCCAGCTTAGTGGCTTTTTCGATATCATTGGAAGCGCCGGAGGAGGAGGTGTGGAAGACCACTTCTTCCGCCGCCCTGCCGCCGGTTAAGGTGGCGATCTGGTCCAGCAGTTCTTCCTTGGTCATGAGGTAATGGTTGCCCTTGTCCACCTGCATGGTGTAGCCCAGGGCGCCGCTGGTACGGGGGATGATGGTAATCTTCTGCACCGGTGCGGAATGGGACTGGAGGGCAGCCACCAGGGCGTGGCCGATTTCATGGTAGGAAACCACGCATTTTTCTTTGTCCGACAGGATGGCGTGTTTCTTCTCGTAGCCTGCAATGACCACTTCGATGGACGCTTCCATGTCTTCCTCCGTGGCGTAGCTCCTGTGGTCGCGGACGGCACGGAGGGCCGCTTCGTTGACGATGTTGGCCAGTTCGGCGCCGGAGGCACCGGAGGCCATGCGGGCCACCTTATTGTAGTCAATGTCGGGGGCATGCTTGATCTTGCTGGCGTGTACCTTCAGGATGGCTTCGCGGCCCTGGAGGTCCGGCAGTCCTACGGGCACCTGGCGGTCGAAACGGCCGGGGCGGGTGAGGGCGGGGTCCAGGGATTCGGGACGGTTGGTAGCAGCCAGGATGATGACGCCGGTGTTGTCTTCAAAGCCATCCATTTCCGTAAGGAGCTGGTTCAGGGTCTGTTCCCTTTCATCGTTGCCGCCGATGGCTGCGCCGCCGCGCTTCTTGCCGATGGCATCGATTTCATCGATGAATACGATACAGGGCGCCTTTTCCTTGGCCTGCTTGAAGAGGTCTCTCACCTTGGCGGCGCCCATGCCTACGAACATTTCTACAAATTCGGAGCCGGAGATGGAGAAGAAGGGAACCTCCGATTCGCCGGCCACCGCCTTGGCCAGCATGGTTTTGCCGGTGCCTGGCGGTCCCACCAGAAGGATGCCCTTCGGCATTTTGGCGCCGATTTCTTTATAGCGGCTGGGGTTGTGAAGGTAGGACACCACTTCCTTCAGGCTGTCCTTGGCTTCATCCTCGCCGGCCACGTCGGAGAATTTGATACCGTCGGTGGGCTTCACGAAGATTTTGGCATTCGATTTCCCCAGTCCGAACTGCATGGCTCCGGGGCCGCCCATGTTCTTCATGATTTTCTTGTTCATGTAATGGCCGATGCCGAAGAAAATCAGGATAGGAAGAATCCAGGACAGGGCGAAATCAAGGAGCGGATTCATGGGGGTTACGATTTTGCCGGTGAAATCAGCCCCCGATTGATGGAGTCTGTCCACCAGCTGGGGATCATTCATGGGAGCCGTCTTGTAGGCCTGCTTGTCCCCTTTCTTGGTGAAAATAATCTGGTCCTGCTCCACCTGCACCTTGTCGATTTCCTTATTCTCCGTCATGGTCATGAAGCTGGAGTAGTCCACGGTCTTCACTTCATTGCTCTTGAACATGGGCATGATGAGGGAGTTAAAGAAGATAATCACCAGAAATATGATGGCATAGTAGGCCAGTATGGGCCGTTTGGAAGGTTTGACTTCTTTCAATGTGTATCCTCTCTTTCTTCATTACCGATTCCCTGAAGGAAAAATGTTTCCCAGTACTCCGGCAGGCTGGCGGAAGCCACCCGGCCATGGCATTCTCCTTCAAAAAGGGACCACATGGCCCCTGCAAAAAGCTCCGTCATCACGGAGGCGGGGATGTCCACCCGGAAATCACCGGATTTCTGCCCTCGAAGGAAGAAATCGGTCATCTGCCGGCTGTAGGTCTCCTGACACCAGTTATCCACGCTTCCCGTCACATTGCCGTAGCAGAGGAGCATGAGATATTCCTTGTTATCGCAGCAGCAGCGGATGATTTCATGGAGCCTTTCCCGGGGATTTCCTTCCTCCGTCACCCGCTTCATCAGAAGGGAAATCTTCTCCCTGGCCCGCTCGTTCAGGATGCGGGACAGATTCTCCCGGGACGAATAGACCCGGTAAAAGGTGGCCTTGCTGATGCCCGCCGCCTCCGCCAGCTCCCGGGCCGTGCGCCTTGGATTGGTACAGAAGGCAAGGGCCAGTTTCTTCAATTCCTCTTCTCTGCTTTCTGTGTCCATTATACACCTCTTCCATTTGATGTGAATCACTTGATACTATTTTAAGACTTTATTGTCTCTTATGATTATAATTCTATCACAGACATAGAAAAAGGTCAATCAAAAAAGCAGGAAAGGAAATACCCTTCCTGCCTCTTTTTATTCTTTAATCGTATAGGGTTCCAGGAGATTCATGATATCAATCCGCATATAGTCCAGGGAGTCCTCTGCCAGGTTGAAGGAACCGTTCATCATGCACCAGATGGTGAGGGCGCCGAAAAGATGGCTCATCATCAGCTTCGCCAGCGTGTCCACCGGCGCATCCTTCGTCAATTCCCCGGGGCCTTCCCCCTGATGGACAGCGCAGATGTCCATCAAAGCATTGTAAATATTGTACAGGGCGGATTTCGCCTCCGAATCCTCTTCCTCTGACTCCATGGTCTCCCGTATCCACTGGCGCACCAGACGAACCCCCGCCCAGGCAGCGTCCCTGCAGAGAGCAGTCACATAGAAGAAGCAGCGCTCCGCCACCGGCCCGTCATAATGGATAGACCTTTCTGTAGTAGCCTCACAGGACTGGAAAGAAAGCTCTCCCACCACATCTTCCTTACATTTGAAATAGTGATAGAACGTACCCTTTGCCACGCCGCTGTCTTTTGTAATATCCTCCACCGATACCTGGTCAAATCCCTTTTCGCCGATCAGCTTCTTCGCCGATGCCAGCAGCCGGGCCTTCGTTCTTTCCGCTTTCTTCGTTAATGCCATGACTTCCTCCCAAACATAGTGATTCCCTGACCCATTTTCAACCATGGGTCACTTTTGTATAGTATACAGGAAATGGACCAAGGTAGCAATATAAAATTGTGACGAACGCCGGAGGGTTCAGAGGGTCCAGAGGGTTCAGAGGGTTCAGAGGGTTCAGAGGGTTCAGAGGGGGCGCGGCTTCGCCGCAGGTTATGGCCTGCTGGCGCAGGCAGGTTGTGTAGAAGGGTTGTGAAAGAAAGGTTCTTAAGATGGACCGGCCTGCGGCCGGAGGGTTCTTAGGTTTGACAGTCTTTCGGGTCGAGGGTTGTAGTGGCGCCCTTTTTGACACGCCTTCGGCGTGAGGGTTCTGAAGGTTCTCAGGTTTGACGGCCTTTCGGGCCGACGGTTGTGGTGGCGGCTGACGCCGCAATTATAATGGCCGCTTTGCGGCCTAAAACCTTTACAGCCGGGCCTCGCCCGTAAGGGCGGTTGTGAAGGTTTTCCGACGTTACCACCATAAACACAAATTGACTCAAAAGCCCAGTACCCATAGTGCCCCCGCTTTAGCGAGGGAAAGGTGGTGGCGCCAGCCACCAAAGGGGGAACCGCCGGAATGTTATTTAGCAAGAGTGACACAAAGAGCATGTATCATCCAGCTGAATTGGCCACCTGCGGTGGCCACCCCCTATCCGGCTCCGCCGGACTTCCCCCTATTCAGGGGGCAGAATATGCCTCTCTATACTTTCAATCACCGCCATATGCCTCCACGGTTCAGCACCCATAGTGCCCCCGCTTTAGCGGGGTGGCAAGCGAACACGATTCGTAGGGGAGCGACAGCGACCTGAGAATCGT
>ERZ791907.1782-NODE-1782-length-12865-cov-2.867994_pt1 | contig 12865 bp, 10 predicted proteins | sample MGYA00510145_ERZ791907 | MGnify/ENA primary metagenome ERZ791907 (study PRJEB30046, sample SAMN00792089) | human gut metagenome | study: EMG produced TPA metagenomics assembly of the A metagenome-wide association study of gut microbiota in type 2... | reverse complement strand
GCGCAGGAATAATAATAGTTTCCGTTTTTTTTATTATCTTACTTGTATTTCATTTGGTTGATATGACTATAAATCGAGACAAGTACCGGGTATAAATTCAAGTTTATCGAATTAAGAAAAACGGAATTTAAGGAGGTGCTTATAAATGAAATTAGTAGATTTAGCAACAGGTTCTGATTGGATAGTGTGGATTGTCTTTGTGATATTTGCTGTATTTTCTATTATTTTACTTTCTGGACACGGGAGTTGGTTTATTTCCGGATATAATACGGCTTCAAAAGAAGAAAAGGAAAAATATGATGAAAAGAAGTTATGCAGAACAATGGGAATTGGAATGTCTATTATAGCAATTCTTGCATTAATTATGGGCTTGCTTGAAAATATTTTGCCTGCATTTTTTGTATATATTGCATTGGGGATTATTTTGGTTGATGTCGTAGTAATTATCATTTTAGAAAATACACTATGCAGAAAGTAACAACTTTTTAGTTTGTATGCGACAAACGTTTGAACACTTTTTGAACACCGCAACCGTGATGAAGTCTTCAAAGCCCCTTTCTATCAGTATTTGAGATTAAGAAAAACGGTTCGATTCCGGTCTGCGGCATTATTTTTTCTCTGAGATTCTTGTGAAGTCAATGTTTGCGAGTATCTCAGAGTTTTTTTATGCATTCCATTTGCAAGTAAGGATATTATTCAAAAAATAACGGCATTGTATCTCATCTTACGAGATACAATGCCGTTATTTTGAAGTCTTCACACTTTCATTGAAAAGTGGACCTGGCGGGAATCGAACCCGCGTCCAAAAACCTGTCCCATGTACTTCTACTATCATAGTCAGTTATTTGACATTCCCTCTGCCGTACGAAAACTAACATCCTTACGGGTTCAGTAGCTTCATAATACGCCTGACGGCTCAAAGCTTTGCCATCATCGTTTCTCACATAGTCGGTGCCAGATTCCTAAAGTGTGAGTGCTTCAGGGCTGACATGCAGCATTTAGGCTGCAGCTAATTCGAAATTATCGTTAGCGTTTAATTTTAAGTTTGCGATTTAACGCATCAGCCTACGGATAGCTTCTCCATCTTCGAGATCCCTGTCGAAACCAGTACAAGCCCTGATCAGGGTAGAGTAATGAATACTCTCTACTGTAACAGACACATTCGCTTGTGTGCTGTACATACTAATATAGTAAAAAGAAATATAAATGTCAAGTGATTATTGTGTTAAAAGAAGTGAAAAAGCAGTAAAAATTTAGCATTTTTAATATCATTTCACATATTTTTTATAAAGATAATTACTGTCAGACAGGGAAGAATGTGTTAATATAATAATATGAGTAATTATAAATCTTAACAAGAAAATTCAGAAAAAGGAGAGGTTTCTTATGCCAACAACATACGCACATTATAAATTCGGAAAAGAGGTGCTCAGCGCACTTCCAAGACCCCTTCAGAATTCTATAGAAGCGCATAGAGAGTTGTTTGATATTGGGTTACATGGACCGGATATCTTATTTTAATGCATTAAAGAAAGATCCGGTGAATGAACAGGGGCATACACTTCATGAACAATTTGCCGATGAGTTTTTCCATCATGCAGTTGAAGTGATTGAGAAAGCAAAAGATCCGTCTGCTGCGCGTGCATATATTTATGGATTTATCTGTCATTTTGCTTTAGACAGTGAATGTCATCCTTATGTTGAAAAAATTATGCAGGTAGGAAGAGTTTCACACAATGAGATTGAGATGGAGCTGGATCGAATGATGCTGACGGAAGATTATCATGATCCTTTGCGCTATCTGACAGCGAAGCATATTCATCCTAAGATGGAGTATGCGGAAGTGATCGCACCATTTTTCAAAGATGTAACAGCCGAGCAGATCTATAAGGCATTAAAAGGGATGGTTTTTTATCATAAGCTGTTTCTGGCACCGACATCTGGAAAGCGAAAAGCGTTGTTTCTTGGGATGAAGGCAGTGGGGAAATACGATTCATTGCATGACATAGTGATGAGTGTAAAGCCAGATCCGTTATGTCAGAAATATTGTAAGGTTTTAAAACGGCAATATTCAGGTGCAGTGCCGTTAGCTGCGAGTCTGATCGTACAGTATCAGAAGAAATTATTCCAGGATACACCGCTTCCGGAACGTTTTCATGAGACATTCGGTGCAGGAGAAGAGTGGGAGAAACTGCGCCTGTAGAGAATCGAAGAAAAGAGTAACAGACTGCTTGCCAGGAGAGATGCAGAAGAAGAGAAAAAGAGTCAGGAGAATGTAGATGAAGGAATTCGTTAAAGTGCAGGATATCACGAAAACTTATAAAATGGGTGAAGTTGAGATTCATGCAGTGGATCACATCAGCTTTTCGATTGAGCAGGGAGAACTTGTTGTAATTGTTGGACCAAGTGGTGCAGGTAAGACAACTGTGCTTAATATTCTCGGCGGAATGGATACAGCAACAAGCGGGAAGCTGTATGTAGATGGAAAAGATATTACAGCTTATAATTCCAAACAGCTGACAGGATACCGCAGAGATGACATCGGATTTGTTTTTCAGTTTTATAATCTTGTGCCGAATCTGACCGCATTGGAAAATGTTGAGCTTGCGTTGCAGATCAGTAAGGATCCGTTGGATGCACAGGCAGTTTTGGAGGAAGTTGGTCTGGGGGAACGGAAGAATAATTTTCCGGCACAGCTTTCCGGCGGTGAGCAGCAGCGAGTTTCAATCGCGAGAGCATTAGCGAAGAACCCAAAGCTTTTGCTTTGTGATGAGCCAACAGGTGCATTGGATTACAATACAGGAAAATCAATTTTGAAATTACTTCAGAATATGTGTAGAGAAAAGGGAATGACAGTTATTATCATTACACATAATCAGGCACTTGCGCCGATGGCAGATCGATTGATTCATATAAAAAATGGACAGGTAGCAAGAATGGAATCTAATGAGAATCCGACTTCGATTGATGAAATTGAATGGTAGGGGATGTGGATGAAGAAAGCATTACGAAAAAACTTTTATATGGAGATCCGTCATAGTCTTGGACGTTTTTTATCCATTTTCTTTATTGTTGCGATAGGATGTGCATTCTTTTCCGGAATTCGTGCATCAGAGCCGGATATGAGATATTCAGGAGATACATATTTCGATGAGAAGAACCTGATGGATATTCAGGTAATGAGTACAATGGGACTGACAGAAGATGATCTGGATGCAATTCGTGCTGTGGATGGTGTATTGGATGCAGAAGGAAGCTATGCAACAGATGTACTTTGTACGATTCGGGGAAACCAGGTAGCAGTTCATGTTATGGCGCTCCAGGATAAGATGAATCAAGTTCAGTTAGAAGATGGCAGGCTTCCAGAAAAGGAAAATGAATGTGTAATAGATGCAGATTATCTGGATGGAAAGAATCTGAAGATTGGGGATAAGATCACATTATCGAGTGGGACTTCGGATTCTTTGGAAGATACACTCAAGACAGATACATTTACCATTGTTGGTACGGTCAGCAGTCCGGAGTATATTGCATTTCACAGAGGCAGTACAACAATCGGAAATGGAAGTGTCAGTGCCTTTCTTTGCGTTCCGGAGAAAGCATTTTCATTAGATGTGTATACAGAGATTACAGTGCAGGTTGAAAGTGCAAAGGAAGCGACTGCATTTACGAAAGAATATGAAGAACATGTGGATTCTGTGCTGAAAAAGGTGCAGGCAATTAAAGAGGAAAGAGAACAGGCCAGATATGATGAGATTGTTTCGACAGCGCAGGAAAAAGTGGATGAAGCACAAGAAGAGTTAGCTCAGGCAGAGCAGGATCTGGCGGATGGAAAAGAAGAGGCAGAAGAAGAACTTGCAAGTGCAAGAGAGAAACTTGATGCAGCGCAGAAAGAGCTTGAACGGGGAAGAAATCAGCTGGCAGCTTCGAAGCTTGAACTGGAGCAGTCGAGAAATCTTCTGGTATCAAAACAAAAGGAACTGGATCAGTCCAAAGCACAAGTTGAGCAGGGAGCACAGGAACTTAGTGAAAAACAGATTACACTTACAACATTAAGAAATCAGCTGGCACAACTGAAAGAGCAGGAAGAAAGTCTGGAAGATCAGAGACAAGAGCTTTTAGAGCAACAGACACAGATGCAGCAAAAGAAAGATGAGCTTCTGAAAGCAAAGGAAGAATTGCAGCAACAGGCAGAAGACTATCAGTCCGCGTATCAGCAGATTTATCAGCCGCTGAAACAGTCTTATGAAGAATTAAATACACAGTATGAACTTCTTTTACAGAACTATGAGGCACTGAAAGAAGAATATGACCGGAAACAGGAAGCAGGAGAAGAAGATCCGGAATTAAAAGCTCAGTTAGAACAGTTGGAAGCTGAAAAAACAGCAATGGAAGAGAAGTTGACTGAATTGAAAGCAAATCTGGATAAAATGGAACTGGAGGCGAAGGCTGCCGAAGCAGAGATTCAGAAAAACCAGACAAAGATCGAAGCCGGATTAACGCAGATCAACGAAGGGCTTCCAGTAGTTGAAGCCGGGATAGCTCAGATTGAAGCGGGTATTCCGGTATTACAGGATAATATACAGAAACTGACGGATGTGCTGACACAGGGGGATGCTGCAATCCTTACCGCAAGTCGGCAGATAGATCAGGCGAAGGCGCAGATTACATCCGGTCAGCAGCAGATTGACAGCGGATGGCAGCAGATCAGTGAGGGACAGAAGAAGATTGAGGAGGCACAGCAGCAATTAAGCAGCGGAACAACGGAGCTGGAAGACGGTTGGGCAGAGTATGAGGAAGGTCGTATAGAAGCTCAGAAGAAGATTGAAGATGGAGAACGGCAGATTACAGAAGCAAGAGAAGAGCTTGCGAAAGCACAGCAGAAGATTGATGATCTTGAAAAGCCAAAGTGGTATGTCTATGATAGGAACAATCTGACAGAATACAGTGGATATGGAGATAATGCAGATCGTATGCGGGCAATCGGTAAAGTGTTCCCACTCATTTTCTTCCTTGTTGCAGCATTGATCAGTCTGACAACAATGACACGAATGGTAGAGGAGGAGAGAACGCAGATCGGTATTTTGAAGGCTCTCGGATATGGAAATGCTTCAATTGTTGGAAAATATCTTTGGTATGCGATCCTTGCGACATTAACCGGTGGTGTTTTCGGAATTCTGATTGGAGAAAAGATAATTCCATATATCATTATCACTGCATATAAGATCTTGTATCGTCATATGTATGATGTTGTGATCCCATATAATTTGTATTATGCTGTAACAGCATGTGCAGCGGCACTTGCATGTACAGTAATCGCAACACTGTTCTCCTGTATGAAAGAATTACGAGAGCAGGCAGCAGAATTGATGCGTCCGCCGACACCAAAACAGGGAAAACGAGTATTTCTGGAACGAGTTCCGTTTATCTGGAAAAATCTGAATTTCACGTGGAAATCAACCGTGCGCAATCTGGTGCGATATAAAAAACGCTTCTTCATGACAGTATTTGGAATTGGCGGTTGTATGGGCATGATGTTGTTTGGTTTTGGATTAAAAGATTCTATTTCAGCAATCGTTCCGCTTCAATACGAACAGATTCAGCTTTATGATGGAGACGTTATTTTAAAGGAAGATGTGACAGAAGAAGAGAGAAATGATGTCCAGAAAGAACTGGATGCGGATAAGAAGGTATCAGTGACTGCAGAAAATCTTTTGAAAAATATTGAGGTCAGTTCAGGAGAGTCTTCTCAGGAAGTTTATTTAGATGTACCAAAAGATGTGGAAGCATTCAAAAAGTTTGTCGTGATCCGGGATCGGAAGACAAAGGAAATTTATTCATTGGAGGATAAAGGAGCAATCCTGACTGAAAAAGCAGCGAAACTGCTGGAAGTCAATGTCGGTGATAAATTAACGATTGATACAGATGATGGAGAGAAAACAGTCTTGATCAGTGCAATCTGTGAGAACTATATGGGACATTATCTCTATATGACATCTGAAGTCTATGAAAAGACATTCGGTGAGGCTCCGGACTATAATTCGATTTATTATAGAACTCAGGACCGTACAACAGAAGAGGCAAAGGATGTCGGCGAAAATGTAATGAAGTGTGATGGAACACTTAGCATCAGCTATACGACAAGCCTGAAAAAGCAGGTGGATCATATGCTGGAGAGTCTGGATATCGTGATTATTGTATTGATTATTTCAGCAGGAATGCTGGCATTTGTAGTGCTGTATAATCTGAATAATATTAACATTACAGAGCGCAAGAGAGAACTGGCAACATTAAAGGTACTTGGATTTTATGACAAGGAAGTTTCTTCTTATGTCTACAGAGAGAATATCCTGCTGACCTTGATTGGGGCACTGGCGGGATTGGTGATCGGAAAAATTCTGCACCGTTTTATTGTTGAGACAGTGGAGATTGATTCCGTTATGTTTGGACGAAATATAGATCCACCGAGTTTCCTGTATGCCTTTCTGCTGACAGTGGCCTTTTCCTTGTTTGTCAATGGAGTGATGTATTTTAAATTAAAGAAGATCAACATGGTTGAGTCACTCAAGAGTGTGGAATAAGACAGATTTGTCAGGAAATATAATAACGAACATAATAATGGATTGCAGAGAAGCTGCATGGAACATAGATACAATCGTGAAATGTTCCATGACAGCTTCTTTGTTGTTGCCGGCCGCATATAGCGTAAGCAGCAACCGCATGTAGCATGAACAGTAACTTTTTGTTAAAAAGCACTTGAAATATACCTGTAGGGGGTATATATTAATAATTAGAAAATATACCCCCTGGGGGTTATACAACAGGAGAAATACAATGGAAGAAAAGAAAGTCTGTCCGGGATGTTGTCACAAGACAAAGGATCGACCGGAAAAAGAATATAAAGATCTGATGAATCGTCTGAGTAGAATTGAAGGACAAGTCAGGGGAGTTCGAAGGATGGTTGAAGAAGGCGCGTATTGTCCGGATATTCTGATTCAGGTATCTGCGGTGAATGCAGCTCTGAATAGTTTCAATAAAGTGCTTTTGGCAAACCATATCCGGACCTGTGTGGCAGATGATATCCGGGATGGAAAAGATGAAACGATTGACGAGCTCGTGACGACACTTCAGAAATTGATGCGATAAAAGATCTGAAGAGAGATCCGGCACAAAAAGTCCGGATCACAACTTGAAGGAGGAGTAAAATGAAACAATATAATGTGACGGGAATGAGTTGTGCAGCCTGCAGTGCCCGTGTTGAGAAGGCAGTTGGGAAAGTCCCCGGAGTTGAGAACTGTTCAGTCAGTCTTTTGACGAATTCCATGGGAGTGGAAGGCACAGCAACAGTAGATGCGGTCATTGCGGCTGTTGAGGAAGCTGGATATGGGGCAACGTTGAAATCTGCAAAGAATGAAGGGCATGGGATGAATCAAAGTGAGCAGAACTGTGCGGAAGATGCGTTGCAAGACAGGGAGACACCGAAGATGAAAAGGCGTCTGATCGCTTCTTTGTGTTTTTTGATTCCGCTCATGTATCTGTCAATGGGGCATATGATGTGGGGCTGGCCACTTCCGGTATTTCTGGAAGGGAATCATGTGGCGATGGGGCTGGCGCAGCTCCTGTTAACGACAATCGTTATGGTGATCAATCAGAAGTTTTTTATCAGTGGATGGAAAGGCATGATTCATAGAGCACCAAATATGGATACGCTGGTTGCACTTGGTGCAGGTGCATCTTATGGATATAGCGTGTATGCATTATTCGCTATGACAGCAGCGCAGACGGCAGGCGATATGGATCATGTGATGGAGCTGATGCATGAATTTTATTTTGAATCAGCAGCAATGATTTTAACGTTGATCACAGTCGGAAAGATGCTTGAAGCGCATTCAAAGGGAAAGACAACAGATGCATTAAAAAGCCTCATGAAGCTGGCACCAAAGACAGCAACGATCCTGCGTGATGGAAAAGAACAGGAAGTTTCGATTGACCAAGTGAGAAGAGGAGATCAGTTTGTTGTAAGACCGGGGGAGAATATTCCGGTGGATGGAATTGTTCTGGAAGGAAACAGTGCAGTAGATGAAGCTGCCCTGACCGGAGAGAGTATACCGGTAGATAAAGCAGAAGGGGATAAAGTGTCTGCGGCTACAATGAATCAGTCAGGTTTTCTGCGCTGCGAGGCGACGAGAGTAGGCGAGGATACGACATTATCACAGATCATTCAAATGGTAAGTGATGCGGCAGCAACAAAAGCGCCGATTGCCAAAGTGGCAGATAAAGTTTCAGGAGTATTTGTTCCGGCAGTTATTTCTATTGCAGTTGTCACAATGATCGTATGGCTGCTTGTCGGAGAGTCTGTTGGATTTGCACTTGCAAGGGGAATATCTGTTCTGGTGATCAGCTGCCCGTGTGCATTAGGTCTGGCCACTCCGGTTGCAATTATGGTTGGAAATGGAATGGGCGCGAAGAATGGAATCATGTTTAAGACAGCTGTTTCGCTGGAAGAGACAGGAAAGACGGAGATTGTCGCACTGGATAAGACAGGAACGATCACAAGTGGAGAACCGAAGGTGACGGATTTGCTCCCTGCGGACGGAATGACAGAACATGAATTATTATTTTTTGCAAATGCATTGGAGAAGAAAAGTGAGCATCCGCTTGCCCGGGCAATTCTTGCAAAGGCAGAAGAAAATGGAAAAGCAGAGCAGAAAAGTGAAATCACACAGTTTCAGGCGGTTCCGGGAAATGGTCTGTCAGGAAAACTTGGAGAGGACTGGCTGTACGGAGGCAATTTTAAATTCATTTCTGACAAAATGAAGATTTCTGCCAGCATAAAAGAACAGGCGGAACGGTTGGCACAGCAAGGAAAGACACCGCTGTTCTTTGGAAGGAATGAGCAGTTCCTTGGCATGATCGCAGTTGCGGATGTGATCAAGGAAGATAGTCCACAGGCAGTGAAAGAACTTCAGAATATGGGAATCCATGTTGTTATGCTGACCGGAGATAATGAGCGCACAGCGAAGGCAATTGGTGAGCAGGCAGGTGTGGATGAAGTGATCGCAGGTGTTCTTCCGGAAGGAAAAGAACAGGTGATCCGCAAGCTGAAAGAAAAAGGAAAGGTTGCGATGGTAGGTGACGGTATCAATGACGCACCGGCACTGACCAGGGCAGATATGGGAATTGCAATTGGAGCTGGGACAGATATTGCAATTGATGCAGCGGATGTTGTGCTGATGAAGAGCCGGTTAAGTGACGTGCCGGCGGCAATCCGTATGAGCCGTGCAACATTGCGCAACATTCATGAGAATCTGTTCTGGGCATTTTTCTATAATGCGATAGGAATTCCACTGGCAGCAGGAATCTGGATCCCAGTCTTTGGTTGGAAATTAAATCCGATGTTCGGAGCGGCGGCAATGAGCCTGTCCAGTTTCTGTGTAGTAACAAATGCATTGAGACTGAATCTGTTTAAAATGTACGATGCCAGCAAAGACAGAAAAAGAAAAATGAAAAAGGTAGAAACAGCAGAAAACACTGTTTCAGATATTGTCTTAGCAGACAAAAATGAGTCAGAAAACAAGGAGGAGACAAAGATGACAAAGACAATGAAAATCGAAGGAATGATGTGTGGACACTGTGAGGCGGCTGTGAAGAAAGCTCTCGAGGCACTTGAGCAGGTTGATACAGCAGAAGTCAGCCATGAGGCCGGAACAGCAGTTGTAACACTGAATTCCGAAATCAGTAATGAAGTGCTGAAAAAGACAGTCGAAGACAAAGATTATACAGTAACAGCGATCGAGGATTAATGAGCAAAGAAGAGGTTCCCTGCGGAAATGAAAGATTCTGCAGGGAACCTCTTAGATTATAAAAATAATGTAACAGTTACGTATTAGTCCTTGTATACAATCTTTCCATCACAGATTGTATATTTTACTTTTCCATACAATTCCCATCCGGTAAATGGAGAATTGGAAGACTTAGAGGCATAAGTCTCAGGAATCCATTTCTCATTCGGATCAAACAGTACAAGATCAGCTGCTTTCCCTTCTGTGACAGAACCGCACGGAAGGTGATACAGGTTGGCAGGATTGATCGTCATCTTCTCGATCAGCTGGCTTAATGTCAGGTGTCCCGGACGTACAAGGGAAGTAATTCCGAGAGCAAGGGAAGTCTCAAGACCAATAATACCGCTTGGTGTTTGGGTGATAGGACGGGATTTCTCTTCCGTACTGTGTGGCGCATGGTCTGTAGCAATCAGATCGATCGTACCGTCTTTGAGACCTTCAATGATAGCAAGACGATCCTTTTCTGTACGAAGCGGCGGGTTCATCTTGGCAAGAGAGCCGTATTTTAACACAGCTTCATCTGTCAAAGTGAAATGATGCGGAGTTGCCTCTGCATGTAGATTTGCTCCCATAGCTTTAAAGGTGCGTACCAGTTCAACGGACTGTCCGGAGCTGATATGCTGGATCACGACCTGTGCACCGGAACGAAGCGCCAGCAGACAATCTCTGGCAACAAGAGATTCTTCAGCAATCGAAGGAGATCCGTAGATGCCCAGCGCATCAGATACAGGTCCGTGGTTGATTCCGTTTGTTTCAATAAATGCAGGATCTTCTTCATGAAGACTGATCGGAAGGTCAAGTGCCTTCGCCTCTTCCATTGCCTTATAGAGAAAGGCAGCATTCTTAAGAGGAATTCCGTCATCTGTGAATCCACAGGCACCGGCAGCGGCAAGTTCTTTCATAGAAGTCATTTCCTCACCTTTGAGTCCGCAGGAGACAGCAGCAGCCTGGAAAATATGGATGTCTTCCAAAGCCTCCCGTTCCATCAGTTCTTTGAGAACCGGAACAGAATCGATGACCGGTGAAGTATTTGCCATACAGATCACGGAAGTAAATCCACCGGCAGCAGCTGCAAGAGATCCGGTATGGAGATCTTCTTTATAAGTAAATCCGGGATCACGGAAATGAATGTGTGTGTCAACAAGTCCTGGAGAAATCATAAGTCCTGCAGCATCAAGCTCATCCTCTCCATTTTCAGGTGTCAGAGTTCCGGCATCTGCGAGTGTCTGGATCAGACCGTCTGTGATGCGAAGGTCGACAAGACGTTCTGTATCAGATGCAGGATCAATTAGAAAACCATTTTTTATAAGCATAATTCATCCTCCTTTTGCTGTTAAGTATACCGTATTTTTGATAGAGATTCAAATTTATTAGAAAATGTGTTATCATAAACGCACCGTAACATGAAAAAAAAGAGGGCAGAAAGGTTATCTCTGAATTTTACCGGATCCAGACAATCGTTCTGCGGAAAGAAGGAGTAAATGAAAGAATACGATTATCTGATTGTCGGAGCAGGTCTTTATGGAGCTGTCATGGCACATGAATTAAAGAAAAAAGGGAAGAAATGTCTTGTGATTGACCGAAGAGATCATATTGCAGGAAATATTTACTGTGAGGACATAGAAGGAATCCATGTACATAAATATGGTGCACATATTTTCCATACGTCTGATAAAAAGATATGGGATTACATGAATCAGTTCGCGGAATTTAATAATTACATCAATTCACCGGTAGCAGTTTATAAAGATGAACTTTATAACCTGCCATTTAATATGAATACATTCAGTAAGATGTGGAATATCCGCACACCACAGGAAGCAAAAGAGATTATTGAAAAACAGCGCAAAGAGACAGGAATCACAGATCCACAGAATCTGGAGGAACAGGCACTTTTTCTTGGCGGAAGAGATATCTATGAGAAGCTGATCAAGGGTTATACAGAGAAACAGTGGGGAAGAAAGTGTACAGAACTTCCGGCATTTATTATCAAACGTCTGCCATTCCGATTTGTTTATGATAATAACTATTTCAATGACAGATATCAGGGAATTCCGGTTGGCGGTTATACAGCAATCGTTGAGAAGATGCTGGAAGGGACAGAAGTTCGCACAGGGATTGATTTCTTTGAATTCAGAAAAGAGAATCCGGAGATTGCAGAGAAGATTATTTTTACAGGAATGATCGATGAATATTTTGGATATCAGCTGGGAGCATTGGAGTATCGTTCTGTCAGATTTGAGACAGAAGTTCTTGATTGTGAGAACTATCAGGGAAATGCTGTTGTCAATTATAGAGCGTGAAGTTCCGTATACAAGAATTATCGAGCATAAGCATTTTGAGTTTGGCAAACAGGAGAAGACAGTTATTTCCAGAGAGTATTCATCAGAATGGAGTGTTGGCATGGAGCCATATTATCCGGTAAATGATGAGAAGAATAATGCATTGTTTGAAGAATACAAGAAGCTTGCAGAAAAGGAAGAAAATGTAATCTTTGGCGGAAGACTGGGAGATTATAAATATTATGACATGGATAAAGTTGTTGCCGCAGCTCTTGACAGACTGGAAGAATTCAATTAATATGAGAGTCACACTTCAGTCGTTCTGACTGAAGAATCAGGAAAGATTCTGAAGAGTAGTTCGTATCAGATTCTGATAATTTTCAATTGGACAGGTATTGTATCGTGTGCGGTGTGGGGCCGCACACGTTTAGATGACAGATTGCAGTAGAATTAAATATGGAAAAAATGTATGAAGTACTTCGCTTCGTGGAAAAAGGAACCGAATGCCAGCCAAGTATCGATTGCCTGCAGGGAGAACTTTTGATTTATTATCTGCGGGATAATACACAGTTGGATAAAGCGGTGTTATTTGAATGGTTCCGACAAATTGCCGGAGAAATAAGAAAGTATCAGCAGTCGAGACGTGGGCAGAATTATCGTTGTCTGACCCCATATAGTATTGTTGTGACAGAAGAAGGAGAATTGCTGCTTTTAAATCCGGATGCACAGGAAAATGAATTT
>ERZ791907.1778-NODE-1778-length-12874-cov-29.614166_pt1 | contig 12874 bp, 27 predicted proteins | sample MGYA00510145_ERZ791907 | MGnify/ENA primary metagenome ERZ791907 (study PRJEB30046, sample SAMN00792089) | human gut metagenome | study: EMG produced TPA metagenomics assembly of the A metagenome-wide association study of gut microbiota in type 2... | reverse complement strand
ACCCGCGCATCGCCGTAGACCCGCGCATCGCCGGAGACCTGCGCATCGCCGTAGACCCGCGCATCGCCGTAGACCCGCGCATCGCCGTAGACCCACGCATTGCCGGCGTGGGAAAGGTTATCTTTCTTCTCAATAAATCCGCCAAGTTCTCCCTTCTCGACGTTGCCAAAAGCGACGAGAGCCTTAATGCGGAACAGCTTCTTCCCGAAAATATCTGTTATAAATTCATCGGTAAGCTCAAATTTCTTCATGGCGGGATTCCTCCTTAAAATACAGCCCACACAGCAGATTCAACGCCAATAGGGCGGCGACGATGCCGGGAATGTTGAGCGAGCCAAGCGCTGCCAGAAGCAGCACCAAATCTGCGGTGATTGCCAGCTTGACGGCGGAGCGGGAAAGCGATAAAATACAAATAGATCTTTTACATTTGCTCATTTTTTCTTTGCCGTCACGGTGCTGCAACACCGGGGCGGCTATTTTTGTTGTGTTCATTTCTTCACGCTCCTTTCAATATCACGGAAAGCGCACCACGCAGACTTTTCAGCGCTTCCAGATCAGCTTGCGAAATAATTGGTGCATGTCCCGATTTGTGCACATTCGCCACCGGGTAATATGTGGCAAATTCGTCATAAGTAATGCCAAGCGCTGCACATACCGCACTAACTTCCGGCCATGTCCAAATATCGCGGCTGTTGATGCGGTGGGAAAGCACACCTGGAGGAATGCCGGTTTCTTCCGCGAGGCTTTTTTGGTTATAGCCTTTGCTCTTGATAAGAGCTGTAAAAGCAAGGTTTGTCATGGTGGTTACTCCTTTCTTTATGCGTTCAGTTCACTTACAGCCGCATAATGATCTTTGCAAAAGTAATGACAATGCGGGCGGCCAGGCAGACCCAGAACAGAACCCAGTAGGTAGTACCCATATTGAGCTGCTGACCAATCATGTAAAGAAAAATGTAGATAAGCATCGGTTATTCCTTTCTTAAGTGGTGGCGTTCAAACTTTGATATTTGGGAAAGGTTTCCTAACACACTCTTTCTAGTTATCGGTTAGCAAATAATCAACCGGCACGCCGAAATAATCAGCCACTTTCTTTAGCGTCGTGATGCTGGGGCCGTAAGGCGATTTCTCCCACTTGCCAAGTGCGCCGTTTGAGATTCCGGCGCGTTCCTCAAGGATTGTGCGAGAAATATTGTTTTTTCGGCACAGCGCATCAATTTTCGAAATATTCACCTAGCAAAAGCTCCTTTCTAGTTGACTATTGCTAGAAAATATGCTACTATGAACTTGCGAGATTTATAACAGCATATTTTTAGCTAGTCCGCTGAATTTTAGGGGGCTTGGTTCTTTTTTGCCCTCTGTGCTATCTATTATACTAGCATTTATGCTAGATGTAAATAGTTTTCTAGCATTTTCTAGCGAATTGGCAATATGCACAAAGAAATGGTGTGATTTGTGTGCGATACGTTGAAAAAGCCAAGAAAATAGCAAAGAAAAAAGGAATTGCCTTCACGCATATTAGTACAGAGCTTGGGAAAAGTCGTGGCTATTTGTCTGAAATGCTAGCAAACGGGCGCGATTTGCCAGAGCATATGCTAGCCGATGTTGCTAGTTTGCTAGGAGTCACCGTTGACGAATTGCGCGGGGATACCGAAAACGAAAAAAAGCCCCTCGCGCAAGGCGAGGGGCGTAGGGAAAGACTTTCTAAGCTGTCTTATGAAGATCTCTTGCTTTTACAGGAAGATGTTATAGCCGAGTTGAGAGAACGGGGGCAAAAATGAGCTTTGATGAAATTGCCCTCAGTCAAAAAGAACTGTCCGCCCTCAAACAAATTAACAAGGGAAGGAAATCGAAAAAGCCTATCGGTACAATATACAATGCCGACAACGAAAACGATGTTGAAATTTACTCTAGGCTTTCCCATTGCAACCTTGTAAATATATACGCATATAAAGGGAATACGCGGAGGGTCATTATAACAGATACAGGGAAGGATTACCTGCAATACAGAAAATTGGATTTTTATCGGTTTTGTTCGAGGTCGATTTGTGTCCCGATAGGCGTATCGATTGTAACAACACTTGTAACAAATTTTATTGCAGCAATGTTTTTATAAAATATGTAAAGCTAGCATTGCTAAACTGGTCAATACGGATGCGACTACGCACAATGGGATTTCTACAACTAATATAAATAGCACCTCGTGCTTTTTCTCAAATCGACTTAGTTTATAGGTGCTGTTAAGAATCACACATTCCACAAGAAGGAAAAAATCAGCTATCTTTTTCATTTCTATTCACCTCGTATTTTTTAATTAGTTTTTCCTGCACTTCATACGGCAATTTTATTATATCCTTGATAATAATCTCTATCAATTCTTCTTTTTCCATAATTCTCCTCCAATTTTAAGCAGGGTTGTGATATCGTGGGCTTTTTTGACTTTTTGAAACCGAAACAAAAAGTAAATGTTTCCATAACAACACATGAGCCGACTAAAGATGAAATCGCAAAGCAGTACGCTGGTTACTGCAAAGCACAAGCAGAAAAGCGGCACGTAGAACAGGAAGAGCGTGCAAATGAGTATTTCTTGGAGCTTTCCGCCGATGATCTTGCAGACAAAAATGGCCTGAAGCCAACAGAAATTTTAATGCTTTCTTATTTAGAGAAATATTCCAGCGGAAAGCCTGTTGCAAAGTTCTGGCATTATGATTATGGCGTTGATGACGTTTGGCCGATTATTAAAAAGCTGGAATCAATGGGATTTGCTGAAAACGGAAAGCTGACCGATAAGGGGAAAGCAGAACTAAATGACAATGAGTACGTTTATTTTTATCACAGAAAATCCTATGCTCATTGGGCTTTTACTCTGCCGGAGTTTTGTCGCGCCGTAAACGCTCGAAGGGACATCCCATATCGAGATTTAATATGGGGACAATATAATAAACTATATATGGAAGCATTTTCATCTCCAAAAAGATGCCGTGATTTGCGGTATTTAATGTATGAATTTTTAGCGGACGAAAATAAATACAAAAATGCTTTTTCCATGTTGCTTGAAGTGCCGTTTTACGACATGAATTGCAGCCACCCATTTATATCCTCAAACATCATGTTGGAATTAAAAAAGGCGCAAAAGAAAGCGGCCCTTACAGAAGAAGATGTTTTCAATATGGCAAAAGGGAGCTATAGTAGAATCTTTGTCGATAATCCTACCATTCCCGCAATGGATGCCGCAGGCGTTGTCACGTCTTACATTTTTGGAAAAGACGGGCTTCCGCAGAGGGTTCTAAAATCTTACAAAATAGATTGCAATAGATTGTTTTCCACGTAAACCGTTGATTGTATTTTACACAACTTGCAGTTGTATTTGACACTTTCGCAAAAATACTTGTTTGTCAAGTCTTTACTGTCCGGTTTTTCGGCTTTTTGCGTCCGTGCTTTGGTGGGGTGGTTAAATCAGGCAGTTTCATGGCTGTTTTCCCTCCGTGCTCGGTCTTGCAGCACAGCGCGATACAAGGCTTCAATGGTTGCCGCATTACGGTTTTGGTAATTCTTTAGACGTTCCACGTTATTCATTGTTGATTCCTCCTGTGTTTTTTGACTACAGTAAGAATCTTAGCATGTTTTTTATGCCATAGCTTCCATTTATTTCCATGGCATTTTTTGAAGAAATATTTCTTTATATTTTTTTAATTGCTACGGTAGAAAAATTTTACCGCATTTGAAGTGCAAAACATGTAAAAAATTGAGGGTGATGAAATGGAAAGTAGAGCTGATTTCCGAGAACGTGAAGGACTTATTCTTTCGCAGTGCCGGTTGGAATCCGGGCTTTCGCAAGAATATGTAGCCCGGCAGATGGATGTGAACATCCGCACGGTGCGCAACTGGGAAGAAGGGCTTTCCCCTATCCGAAACGATGATCTGTTGATGTGGTTTACCGTCTGCAAACAATCCCCCTGGCGCTGGCTGCAACGCATCTGGATGCCGTCTGCATTCAGCGATACCGATACCCCAAACTGGACGGACGAGCATGTAGACAAGGCACTTTCCGATTATATCGAACAGATGCCGCGCCTGTACAAGCGCCGCCTGCTATATATCCTGTGTGGGGCGCATGGAAGCGATTGGGCGGGCCAGATAGACTTGTTATGCGCTAACGCTCATACGTCCATGCAAAGCCGTGTACGCGTCTGCCAGGCCGTGATACAGAACTATAGAATAGATACCGCAACTGGGGATGACCCCTGCCCGGAAAGCACCAGGCCGGACTTTGACCGCCTGCAAATATGCCTGCAAGCCGGAGAAACTGCCGTTGTGGCAGGCAACGGCGAATATAACGCAAGAGAAAAATAAAAAATCCCCTGCCGGTGGTGCCACACCAGCAAGGGATAAAGAGCCGTCAACATGAAAAGTTGACGGCATTATTATAACACACACAAAAAGGAGCCGCAACATGAAAAGAACAAATACCGCCAAATGGATTGAATCCGCCCAGCGCTGGCAGATAAACGTGCAAAAAGATGGACAGCGCAAAACCTTTACCAGCGCCAAGCCGGGTCGCACTGGCCAGCGGGAAGCCAACAAAAAGGCAGATGAATGGTTGGATAAAGGCATAAGCACTGCCCGTTCAAGCGTGGAAGCCGCATGGGAAAAATTTCTTGCGCAAAAAGAGCTTGTTTCGGAGGAAGAGCACACCAAAATGGAATCTTTTGGGCGGGTGCATCTTCTGCCGCAAATAGGCAAAAAGACTGTAAGTGCCATGAACGAGCAAGATTTTCAGGCGCTCATTAACTATGCATTTAAGCATCCGCAAGGCAGAAAAAACGATACTCTTTCCAAGAAAACGCTGCAAAACTATGTAAATTACTGCAAGCAGTTTGTAAAATTTTGCCGCAAGTCAAAACTGACAACGTTGGAACTTGATGAAATAGAGATTCCGACCTCAGCAAGGTATAAAGGCAAGCGCGTCTTGACGGTTGAAAACCTGCAAACACTGTTAAAAGTTGACACAACCGTTTTGGATGGGAAAACTGTAAGGGACGAATTTATCAACTACTATCGGTTTCAGGTTTTTACGGGTGTTCGCCCAGGCGAGATGCGCGGCTTAAAATGGGAAGACATCCATGGGAACGCCTGCGAATTGCACCAGGCGATCAACTCAAAAGGGCAGCACACCCACGGCAAAAACGAAAACGCATTGCGGACAGTGGTATTATCTCAGTACGCCATAGACACGCTGAACGACCAAAAGCACTACACGGGTCGGCAGGAATATGTTTTCCCAATGGCATCCATGCACACCTACTATCACCGCTGGCAGCGCTATCAGCGCGTGAACGGAATGCCAGAGCTGAGCTTATACGAGATGCGGCACACATTTGTCAGCATCGCAAAAGAGCTTCCGCAAGGCGACTTAAAGCAGCTTATCGGCCACAGCAAAAGCATGGATACATACAAGCAGTATAGCCACTTTCTGGAGGGTGATGATGAGCGCACAGCGGACAACCTCCAAGCCGTTTTCGACCGCCTTGCAACTCAAAAAAGTACACACTAAAAGTACACACTTTTTATTTTACATGGGTATTTAAGCAATGGACAGCATACACAATGTATTGATGTATCGTAAATAAATATATAGCAAATACAGCCTATATATAAAGGTGAGTAGTTCGAATCCCGTCACTCCGACTTGAATAAATGCCGCAGATTCGTTAAAATCTGCGGCATTTTCTTTTGTAAGTACACACTTTAGTACACATTTGCTTATTTTCTCTGCAAGTCGTGCACCAAATCCCTATACACGTCCGGTTTTGCTTCTTTCAGCGCATCCATAAATTCATCCAGCACGCGCCAAACATGCCCGGCGTCAGCCTTAATTACAGTTTCCAAAAACTCACTCATTTTGTAGCCTTTCTAGTTTTCTCATCACGCCGTTGTACACTTTTGGATTTGCAACATACAGTGCCGACATCAATTCATCAAGCACCTCTAGCGCATCTTCCGCTTTAACGCTTGATACCGCCCGTAAAAATTCACTTCCGCTTGTAACAGCTTTTTTAGGTGATTCCGACGCGGCATAATATCTTACATTTCCTTGCGTGCTAATTTTGGGTTCTTCCGGTTGGGCTTCTACAAGTTTCTGGTTTTTGACTGTATACAAGGCCGCAAGCTTTTGCACCCGTGACATGGTAAGCTCGCTGTTTTCGATTTCGGCTATAGCGCCGTCAATCTCTCGCACGTCAACCATAGCCCTTACACCTCGCTTAGCTGTTCCTCATTATGTCAATGCAGCGTTGGATTGATTCACGATCTTTGCTGTCTGCTCCGCGCATGATATCTTCCATGCGCTCAATAAGCGAATCGCGCCCGTCATCGCGGCTGTAATGGCCACGCACATAGTGCTGACCGCGCCGCGCATAGCTGCTGCCGCGTCCGTAATTGCCGCGCATATTGGCGCTCCAATCACCATCCCGGCTGTAATCTTCATCGCGGCTGTAGCCGTTTTCTTCCAGCATGGTGATCTTGTCGATGTTCTTGATAGTGTCGGTCAGCTTGTGAACAGTTTCCAAGTCGCCGGCAGACATTTCGCCTTTCTTGCCGATTTCGTCAAGCTCTTCGCACAGCATGTCCTTCAAATCGTACATAACTTTCATACTCATAATAAAGCTCCTTTCAGCTCACTCTCTCAACCATAAAGTTTGCGTTTGCAAACAAAACGGTTTGTGTGCTTGTGTTTTCGGCGGCAACGGTAAGGCAGCAGCCGCGCGGAACTTCAACAAAAGCCGTGACGTAAATATTAAAATAGTTTTCTACTGCTGCCGGTGTCACGATTGCAGTCGCACTGTTCAGCGGTTCACCGTTGATGGCAATCGCCGCAGTAATAGCTTCCACTGTGCCGCCGGTAGGGATAGCAACGTTTGCACCAAATCCCACTTTGAAACGAGCTTTGCACTGGTTTGTAATGCCTCGCAGCGTAACAATACCGGCGCCCTCTCTGTGTACGACACAGCCCTTACCCGCTACTGCCGTTTCCGTCAGTGGCACGTTCTGGCCTGCTGCCACGCTCACGGTATTGGCGTTTGTAAATTCAGCCATAAAATCATTCCTTTCAAAAAAGATAGTGGCGGGACGATTGCCCCGCCACATTTTGCACTATCGGCACGGAGCCGAACATGTCGGATGTTCCGACAAGTTGCCGTATTCGGTTTTAGCAGCCGCAGCCGTTGCAGGTGCCGCAGTTCCCATACTGATACGGTGCGGGAACAGGGAAAGCCGGAACAGGGCGGGGGTTGTAGTAAGCAAGCTGCCCGCTCATATAGGCTTTCAGCGTTTCATTCTGCGCCGCCTGACTTGCGGCAAGCTGAGCGGCGAAAAGCTGCTGGTTCTGCTCGGCAATCTTGGCATCCTTGGCCTCGATGCGCTGTGCAGTCAGTGCGTCAAGCACCGCGCGGGCGTTGGCGTTCTGGTTTTCGATAATGTCCCGCGTGCCGTTCTGGATAGTCTGGCGCGTGTCGCAAGCCTGCGTTGCCATGTTGTAATTTACGCCCTGAATCGCTTCGCGGGTTTCGCAGCAGCAATTGGCCTGCTGCATCTGCATGGCATTCAGCTGCTGCATAAATGCGGCCTGCTGGTTTGCACGGCTGATTTCAGCCGACATAAAGCCCTGCTGCATAGCGTTCTGCACGCCGTTGACAAGCTGCGCCTGCTGGTAGAAACCATCGCACAGGCCGTTGTTCACGACGTCTATTTTGCGCTCAATGTTGGCAAAATCAGAGGTCAGCACATAGCCGTCAACCACCCCAGCGCCGTTGCCAGCATTGTTGCCCCAGCCGTTACCATTGCCCCATCCGCCAGCAAAAATGAACAGAAACAGCACAATCAGCCACAGAGCGCCGTTATCGCCCCAGCCGAAGCCGCCACCATTAGAATTGGAGTTTGCGGGCTGAACAGGCATTGTCATAACAGTGCCGTCCGAAGAAAGACTCATGTTTAACTCCTTTCAAAAGTTGAATGTATTGTTCACCGTGCGCACGGTTTGAACCTACTTCGTAAATGTTTGAAACTGCTGCGCCATCGCTTGCAGCTGGTTGAGCTGCTGCTGGCTTATCCTGCCGGATTGCAGCAGCTTTTGCACCTCTGTCTTCGGGTCGCCCTGAAAGCTCTGCCGGAACTGCTGAAACTGCTGCATCATCTGCTGGAACTGCCCCATTGCGCCCGGCATTTTGCCGCCGCCAAGAGCGTTAAACAGAGGGTTGCTCATTGTCTGCCTCCTTCTTCTTGCGCGTTAGGGGCTTATCTGCCGTCAGCGCGTCAAAACGGGCTGTCAGCGCGTTAAATTCCTGACGTGTGACATATTCATCTTTGGGTTTTTGCGCGGTCTGTGTAGGCTGTTTCAGACTTGCCGACCGTTCCGTGTAATCGAAAATGCGCAAAGGCTGCGGCATACCGCTGGCATCGGTAGATTTTATATAAAATGTGCTGTTTTCGCTGTCCATCAACAGCACACTGTTCCCCGCCGCCACCATATACGCTTTCGCTCCCTCTTCGCCCTGCACCCAAATGATTGGCGAACTCTGCTGTGCAGTCGGCTGCGGTTGAGGATATGCCGCTTGTCGTAGCTGTGCGAGCTGATCTGGCATAGCCGACGGCATCTGCTGCCCCATCGGATAATAGTTCGGCATATAGCCGGGCTGATACGGTACGCCAAACGCCATAGTCAATCATCCTTTCTGCCAATAATACAGTGGCATTTCGTTGCCACTGTCCCAAGTATCAAGCCAATCGCCATCAACAACAGCGACAACGTGCGTTGCCATAGCCAGAATATATACGCCAGTCGGATTGTCGGCTGCGAAATCCGCGACGGTGTAACAGTCCGGGCAGGTGTTTGGCAGTGTGTGCCGCCGCCAGCCTTTACGCCGCAGATAACTGCCCCAGACATAGTTTGCAGACGGCAGATCGTGCAGGATAAAGCCCTCTAATATTAAGGCAGTATATACAGATTCCCAATCTTGCTGCGTTGCCGCAGAAATTGCCCGAATTGTGCAGTCACCGACGCGCTTTCCGTCCGGGTTTGGATTGTATTGCCGAAACGCCATAGTCTGCCGCCTTTCTTGCTCTCATTATACAAAAAAACACGTCCCAACGTAGGACAAGGGAGCGCCATTATTGTGCCGTTTTTGAGCCAGAATGAACAAGGCTTTACAATGATTTGTTTCAATCTTTGTGCAGTTTGCCTATTTACAATAGGCCAATATTGGCCTATAATATAGACAATGAAAGAAATAAAGCCGCAAGGCGGGAGGTAAATATTATGACTAACAACGAATTGATTGCCATTGCCACCAAAACAGCAAACGAAATTCTCAGCAAGCGAAGCGCAGAGACCGGAGAGAAAATCGAAGTCGTTGTCACGAAAGCGCGGAACAATGGTGCGCACATCCGCGCAGTCACTAAGTCCATGAATCGTCTTGGCGTTGAAGAGGTCTCGCAGATTGGCTATAACTGTACCGTTTATGCCATAGCTGGCAAAAACAAAATCATAGAAAAGATTAAACGGTGGTACGCATGAGATTGCATAAATGTAAGCGTTGCGGGTCGGTATACGAAGCAACCGGAAAGGGAAGCGTATATTGCCCAGAATGTGTCGCCGAGTTGCAGAGAGCAGGCGTTATAAGAGAAAGAATATGCACTGTGTGCGGAATGTCTTATCAAGGCTACCCACGCTCTAAATATTGCCCAGCTTGCCGTGCTGAAGTTCTCAAGCAGCAAGCTGCTGCGCGTAGGGCGGCAGGAAAAAGCAAACGGCCAATCGGCTCAACCGATTTGTGTGTAGCCTGTGGGAAACCATACATCGTTAGCGGGGCCCGGCAGAGATACTGCCCGGAATGTGCAAAAACCGTAGTAGCTGATAATGTACGAAAACAAAAGCGCGAATATTCCGCCGCGCATAAGGAACTAGTCAATCCCATACGAAATGAAAAAAGAAGAAACTGTAAAATTTGCGTAATTTGTGGCGCACCAATTTTGAAACAAACGCCAACAAATACTTGTTCCGAAGAATGCGCAAAAAAGCTGAAAAAGCAATACAGTCAAAAAGCTGAAGCTAAGCGTGCAGGAACTCGAAGCCGCAAAAAAAGAAAAGATAATATGGAGAAAGATCATGAGCAATGAAGAAATTAAGACCAAATTTGCAGAAATGACCAAAGCACAAAGCATGAAGAAGCAGCTTTGCCCACTGCTCGCGATCAGAACCAAAAAAGGGCTCACGCAGGCGCGGCTTGCGGAGCTATCTGGAATAAACGCTCGCCAGATTCGCAAGATCGAGACAGGCGAGATCAAGCTGGTGAACATAACGGTTGGAACCATGAGTGCACTTGCAAATGCACTTGGTGTAAAAATTGAAGATTTGATGGGTGTGACTTGACGATCAAATCGAGGTTCATGATTTGAAAATCGCCGCTATGGAAACATCGTTGGAATGTAAAAAGAAAAAGGGCAGCTGCTTGGGATTTACCCGGCAGCTGCCCTTTTTATTAGCCTAATTTATTTTTGATCGCTCGCACATGGCGGTTTACCGTCCGCTCGCTGCAATGCATTTCAGCCGCAATATCTGCATTGCGCCAGCCGCGCCGCCGCAAATCCAACACTGCGTGTTCGTCATCGGTCAGGTCAAAACAGAGGTCATCATAGTCGCTGCGGCTCATTCGGAAATCAAACTTACTTCCCATTGCCAAAGCCCTCAAGAATCTGCTTGAACGCCTGATGTAGACCTGTGGATGCCAGCCCGCTTGCAAGGCCGGACAAAATCACGGTAGCGGTAATTTCAGGCCAATTCATCCAGCATGCCAGTGCGACACCAAGCGCCGCGCAAATCGTGGGAATATACCGGTTGTCAACATCCTTAATCCACTGCTTGACAATCCAGCCCACGCACAGGCAGATGCCAACAATCACGGGAATCATGTATTCGGACAAGAAAGAAATATCCATTTTGCTTTCTCCTTTTTTTAGCCGATCAAATGCTTCTGCAAGGCTTCCTTTGCTTTCTGCATCTGGTCAATGTTGTTTCCATCAAGGTTGTGGTCAAGCAGGGCAAGCAGCGCCTGCAAGGTCACGTGCTGTCCCTCGTCCATGCGGTCAAGCCGGTGTTTGTCGTTTTTCAAGAATCCCTCAACCGCTGAAACGCGGCCCTCCAACTGTGTAATGCGTTTGTCCTGGTCGGTTTTTGGCTTTTTTACTGCGGTAATTACTTTGCTAATAGCCACGCCACCGGCATACAGTCCGGCAGCAGCACCCGCCGCGTAAATCAAAAATGCCCAGGCTTCCGCGATCGTAAACGAAAATACATGCTGCATCGGCATCACACCTCCACAAATTTAGCGTGATACGCTTTGTCGTTGTCCAGCCCGTACTTCTTGGCGATGAGGTAGAATTCCATCGCGGCGGCATTGGGCAGAACGGTATGGTCAAGCCAAATTTCCTGATGGGTAGGCTCAGAGACGGGCTTATCCTCTTTGAACAAGGTATCGTACCGCGTGAGGTTGAACTGATTCGCAACAGACAACAGGCTTGCAGTGTAAGTCGGGCTGGTAGCCCAACCATCCGTGCGGATGTACTCGCAAGCCTTGTTGATGTCGGTACAGCCGATAAGGTTTGCGTAGCGGCTCATAGTCGTGAGCTTCTTGATGTAGTCCTCTACGCAAGCAACCATCGTATCGTAGGCGCGGAAGCCCGCCGTGATAGTGATGTACTTGCTGCCGTCCCACTCCTTCGTGGCCTTGTTGTATACTCTGCCGCTCCAATTGCTGGCCTTGATGCCGAACAGGTTGTTTGCCTGTACTGCAAGCTCGCTCGTGCCGTAGGCGCTTTCAAGGCAAGCCTGCGCAATGCACAGCGACGGCAAAAGATGTGCGTTCAGGCAACGGCTCTGGCACTTCTCGGCCATGACGTCAATGAACGTCTGCTCCTGCGTCTTGGCGGGCGCAGCGTCGGCCACGCCGCCCTTCAGGCGCGTTGTGACCTGCGCCGCAATGTCAGGGAACTTGCTCTTGAGATAAGGACCGGGGCAGGCCGTGGCAGCGTAAAAGCAGTGCATTGTGAGCGAGCCGTTCTTGTCGCCGGTGTAGGTCAGTTCCTTGATGCCGTTGCGGCGGCAAATGTCGGTGCAAAGGTCGAGCAGCGCGGCATACGCCTTGTCGCTGACGTGCCAGTCCGGTGCGCCGCTGTCGTTAGCTACTTCGATAGTAATGGCCCGCTGGTCGTTCCACGGGCTGGAACTGCACCACGACCTGTCCACCTCGTGGCAGAACAGCCCGATACGCCCGCTGGATTCGATGGCGTAGTTTGCGCTCATCTGGCGAGAGGTTTTACCGACAAGAGCTCCGAAAGCCTCAAGCGTTGTGTTGCCAGCCATGTGGTGTACGGTAATCTTGCTGATGGGCTGGCTCCTGGGCCGGTTGCAGTTTGGGCTGATGGCTGTGTAAACGGCCAGTGCAGAATCACTCATTCTCGTCCTCTCCCTTCCCGTTCGACAGTTCCTCGTCCATTTCGGGCGACAGAATCATTTTATCATTCATCGGTTTCACTCTCCTTTTTATTCCACAGACAGAACAGGCCACTCCACCGCGTAGGGCCTGTCGGTAGGTCTTCCAGTCGGCATTCACCGTTTGAAAGTCTCATGATTTGTTGTCCTTTCTGTTTGTTAGTCGGCTAAAGCACCATCAAAAAACGTACGTGTGCGTATGCAGTGCTTGACATGATATTCTCCTTACTGCGTGATTTCCTCAGCGTTCGCCTTGTCCTCAGCATCCAGAGCGTCGTAGTACGCCTGTGCCAGAGTCTCCACTTCTGTGATGTCGTCCTCCGTCAGCAGGCC
>ERZ791907.1772-NODE-1772-length-12892-cov-2.635818_pt1 | contig 12892 bp, 9 predicted proteins | sample MGYA00510145_ERZ791907 | MGnify/ENA primary metagenome ERZ791907 (study PRJEB30046, sample SAMN00792089) | human gut metagenome | study: EMG produced TPA metagenomics assembly of the A metagenome-wide association study of gut microbiota in type 2... | reverse complement strand
ATGCAAAAGTGTTTGAAAATATTCCCTTAAAAATCCCGTACCAGGGAGAGCTGGTTCTGCGCGGCGAGGCGATCATCCGCTATTCCGATTTTGAGAAGATCAACGAGGAGATTGAGGATGTCGATGCGAAATACAAGAATCCGAGGAACCTCTGCAGCGGTTCTGTGCGCCAGCTGAACAATGAGATTACGGCAAAACGCCACGTTCATTTTATGGCATTTGCGCTTGTGAGCGCTCCGGAACAGGATTTCGAAAATTCCAGAATCCGTCAGATGGAGTGGCTGAAAGAGCAGGGCTTCGAGGTGGTGGAATACAAGGTTGTCACCAAAGATAACCTCGACGAGGCGATGCAATATTTCTCCACGAAAATCGAGACAAACGATTTTCCGTCCGATGGCCTTGTCGCGTTGTATGACGATATCGCCTACGGAGAATCACTTGGCACAACCGCGAAATTCCCGCGGAACGCTTTCGCCTTCAAATGGGCGGATGAACAGAAGGAGACCACGCTGCTTGAAATTGAGTGGAGCCCGTCGAGAACCGGTCTCATCAATCCGGTTGCGGTTTTTGAGCCGGTCGAGCTGGAAGGGACTTCGGTTTCCCGCGCAAGTGTCCACAACATCAGTATCATGCGTTCGCTGGATCTCGGTGTGGGTGATAAAATCCTTGTCTACAAAGCAAACATGATCATTCCACAGATCTCAGAGAATCTGACGAGAAGCGGCGTGCGCGATATTCCGGAAACGTGTCCTGCCTGCGGCGGTGCCACCCGGATTCAGATGATGAATAATGTCGAGACCCTCTACTGTACGAATCCGGAGTGCCCGGCAAAATTCATGAAGGCATTCACCCTGTTTGTAAGCCGCGACGCGATGAACATCGACGGCATGTCGGAGGCAACGCTCGAAAAATTCGTGGGCCACGGCTTCATCCGTGAGTTTGCCGATATTTTCCGTCTCGACCGCTACCGCGACGAGATTGTGGAGATGGACGGTTTCGGTGAAAAATCATACCAGAATCTGATCGACAGCATCGAGCGCGCGAAAAACACAACGCTGCCCCGTCTGATTTTCGGACTTGGCATCTTAAATATCGGTCTTGCAAACGCGAGAATGATCTGCAAAGCCTTCGATTTCGATCTCGACCGGATCCGGAATGCATCGGCGGAGGATTTCGCGCAGATCGACGGTGTCGGAGAAGTGATTGCAAAAAGCATCGTGGATTACTTTGCGGATGAGGAAAATAAAGAACGCCTTGAGCGCCTTCTGTCGTATCTGACGATTGAGAAGCCGCAGGCAAGCCAGGAAGAACAGAAATTAGCCGGTCTTACCTTCGTTATCACCGGAAGTGTGGAACATTTCCCGAACCGGAATGCATTAAAGGCAAGAATCGAGGAGCTCGGCGGAAAAGTCACCGGAAGTGTAACGGGAAAGACGAGCTATCTGATCAACAACGACACGACATCCAGTTCCTCCAAAAACCGGAAAGCGCGCGAACTCGGCGTGCCGGTGATCTCAGAAGAGGAATTTCTGAAGATGACAGAAGAATAACGAAATATCTGCAAAGGCGGTTTGCATCCCGCGCGGGAATCTGCTATAATCGGAAACAGACGGCAGAAATTCCTGCCGGAAAAAGCAAACCGCCTGTCTGCGCAGAGAAAAGCGCGGCAGATCAAGAAGAATAGAAACGAGGAAAAAGAATATGCCGGTTAAAGTTCAGGCAGATTTACCTGTAAAAGAAATACTCGAAAGCGAAAATATATTCGTCATGGACGAGACAAGAGCGGTTCATCAGGACATCCGTCCGCTGAAGATTATGATCCTGAATCTGATGCCGCTCAAAGAAGATACCGAGCTGCAGCTTCTGCGCTCCCTTTCCAACACCTCCCTGCAGGTTGATGTCACCTTTCTGATGGTGGCAAGCCACGAGGCGAAAAATACATCGACCAGCCATCTGAACACGTTCTATGTGAAGTTTGAGGATGTGCGGAAAAATTATTACGACGGTATGATCATCACCGGTGCTCCGGTCGAGCAGATGGAATTTGAAGAAGTTGACTACTGGGATGAACTGACAAAGATCATGGACTGGACGAACACACACGTTACCTCCACGATGTTCCTCTGCTGGGGAGCCCAGGCGAGTCTGTATCATTTCTACGGGCTGAAGAAACGGATGCTTCCGGAGAAGAAATTCGGGCTGTTCTGGCACAAAGTCAACAACCGCAAGATCCCGCGAATTTCTGGCACCGCATTCCCGCCACACAGAAGTACCGATCGACGATATCCGTGCCTGCAAAGATGTCACGATTCTCGCAGAGTCCGACGAAGCCGGATTCTATCTTGGCATGGCGGAAGAGGGAAGAAAGATTTTCGTGATGGGTCATCCGGAGTACGACCGTATGACGCTCGACGGCGAGTACCACCGCGATAAAGACAAAGGACTCCCGATTGAGATTCCGAAGAACTATTATAAAAACGACGATCCAAATACAAAACCAGTGCTTTTATGGCGGTCACATGCGAACAATCTGTACACGAACTGGCTGAACTACTATGTATACCAGGTGACCCCGTATAATCTTGACGGAACTCCGGATTTTTCGGGAAAATAAGAGAGAAAAAGCCCCCCGCACCGGGCGCACACCGGCTGCGGGGGGTTGCTGTAAAAATCTGCTATAAAAAACGGAAAGCTTTCCGGGCTTACCGTTTGAAATCAAATAATGTTTTCAGCGGAATTTCGAGTGATTCCGCAATATCCATCAGCTTGTTTAGAGACAGAGAGGTATGACTGTTTGGCGCTTCGATGTTGCTCATATGTGTACGGCTGATCTGGACAGCTTCGGCAAGCTCACTTTGCGTTAATCCGCGTGCTCTGCGATAAAAAGCGATGGTAAGACCGAGGAGGCGCATCTCCTCCGTATGACGTTCTCCCATTGCTGCGGCTCCTTTCTGAACAGAGTGATACAAAGACTTATATAATATTTATCTTAAACGATTAAATACCAAAAAGAAACAACTTTAAATTTTTATAATGCACATGTAAATTGTGCAAAATATAGAAATTATCCATCAGAATAATAGGAAAACAGGAAAAAGAGTTCTTTTGACAAATGAGAGGTTTTTGTGTATGCTGTAGAAAGCACCAACAAATAAAATCGGAGGTTTTTGCATATGAAAGAGTCGATCCATACCATTCCGCTGATGGATGCATTCAAGGCGGAAGATGAGTGCCCGTTCTGCTATCTGGAGCGGGAAGCAGAGCAGCATGCGATTTCGTTTGCGCTCGGTTCCGGCGCATCCTATATGGAGGATGATGTGCGTGCGGAAACAGACGCGATGGGATTCTGCCGCCACCACTATAAAATGATGTACGATTACGGAAACCGTCTCGGAAGCGGTCTGATTTTATCCACCCATCTGAAAAAACTGAACCAGGAGCTTGCCGCACAGATGGATCTGTTTGCACCGGGAAAATCCTCGGTGTTCAAGCGGATGCAGAAGACATCCCTCGACAAACAGGGCCGTGAGACTGCGATCGGCCAGTGGATTGATGAGAAGACGCATTCGTGCTACGTCTGCGATCACTTCAAGGCAAACTATAACCGCTATCTTGATACGTTCTTTGATCTCTACAAAAAAGACGAGGAGTTTGCAAGACTGTTCCGCGAGGGAAAAGGCTTCTGTCTGCCGCATTTTGCGGATCTGGTAGAAACGGCGGAGAAAAAGCTGAATGATAAACAGAAAGCGGAATTTTACCCGACTCTGTTCAAAATCATGAAAGAAAATTACCAGCGGCTGCAGGAAGAGGTAACATGGTTTACTGACAAATTCGATTACCGCAACAAGGATAAGGACTGGGGAAATTCAAAAGATTCCATCCAGCGCTGTATGCAAAAATTAGGCGGCGGCTATCCGGCGGACGAGCCGTTTACGGAAGGATTATAATTCTTGTTTATAAAAGGAGCATAAAGTTTCGATGCAGAAGTTTTATCAGAGATTAAAAGAGAATCAAAAGGAGCGCGCCCGGTGCGCGTTTCTTGTTTTGTATTTCGGCGTGCTGGCGGTGCTGCTGTTTCTGGCGCGCCCGCTGCTGGATACGACGGCGGCAGACCGGGAGTGGAGTATTCACTTTCTGTTCCCGTGCCTGCTGGCGTGTATCATACTGACGACAGTTGTCAGTTTCTGCCGGTTTGCTGCAAAGCCGGACCAGAAACCAAAACCGCGCTATGTGGGATGGAAACAGCCGATTCTGATGCTGGCAAACGCAGCCTATCTGTTTGCCACACTGGAATTTGTCACAAACAGCCAGTTCCGGGAGATGAAATGGTATTATGCGTTGTTGAATATCGGTGTCATTTTCGTACTTTCCATTCTCGTTTCCCTCTTTCTGAACTCCATCCGCCGCGCGATGATTTTCATGAACATCTTTTATTTCTGCATGAGTCTGGTATTCTACTATGTTTATCTGTTCCGCGGAGAAGCGTTCCAGCTCATCGACCTGTACAGCATTGCGACGGCGGCGGACGTAGTCGGCGGCTACAAATTCGAGATCACAGGTGAAATCGTGACTTCGTTTATCACGATGATGCTCGTTGTGCGCCTCTGGCTGCAGAGCCGGGAATACCGTTTTGCACGGAAAACGAGAAATAAAATTCTGCTCCGCGTGGCTGCTGCTGCGCTGACGCTCGGAACATACCTGGCGTACATGAATCTGAACTGGAACGCCGAGTTCGGTGTCATCAGTGACCTCTGGAATCCGGCGAAGACATACCGCCAGTACGGAACGACAGTCGGTTTTACCGCGGTCGCCAAATACATGCGCCTGACACCGCCGGACGGCTATTCGAAAGACGAAGTGACAGCGATTGCCGATACGAGCGAGAAAGAGACGAAAACAGAAGATCTTCGAAAAGATAATGCGGATAGCGTGACACCCGTCAACATCATCGCGATCATGAACGAGTCGTGGTTTGACTACCGTTCCGTCGGCGATCCGCAGACGAGCGAGAGCTACATGCCGTTCCTCGACTCGCTGACCGAAAATATCATCAAAGGGCACACGCTGACGTGTACCAAGGGCGGCGGAACAGCAAAAACGGAGTATGAGTTCCTGACCGGAAACTCCTGCAAGCGGTTCCCGGGCATGGTGCCGTACGTCAGCTACTTTACGCACAGCCAGTATTCCCTTGTCACGACGTTAAAAGACCAGGGTTATCAGGCAATTGCGATGCATCCGAACAAGGCGACAAACTGGAAGCGGAGCACGGCATACCGTTTCCTTGATTTTGATGATTTCATCTCGATTGATCAGTTCTCCGATACGGCCAAGCGGTACCGCGGCATGATCAGCGATCAGGCGAACTATGAGAAGATCGTGGAAACCTACGAGAACAAGGAGCCGGGCAGCCCGTTCTTCCTCTTTGATGTGACGATGCAGAATCACAGCGGCTACACGAACCGTTATTTCCAGGCAGATATCAACTGCAACGGCTACGACAGTGATGAGGCCGATCAGTATTTCTCCCTGTTAAAGCTTTCCGATGAGGCAATTTCCTATCTGATCCGGTATTTCCAGCAGGTGGACGAGCCGACGATGATCATTATGTTCGGCGATCATTCCCCGAAACTGCCGGATGCGTTTGAAACATGGATTGCCGGAGACGCTTATCAGAATCTTTCGGTCGAGGATCAGGAGAAGTTCTATGGAACCCCGTTCTTCATCTGGACCAACTACAGCATGAAATCCGAGAGCAATGTCTGGATCAGCACAAACTATCTCTCAAGCTATGCGTTAAGCCTTACCGGCCTGGAACTGACACCGTACAACGAGTATCTGCTTGACCTGCGCGAGAAGATGCCGGCGCTCAATCACCTCGGCTTTTTAGCAAGTGACGGAACCTGGTACCGCTGGAACGACAGCGATGCGCCGGAGGAGGATCTCGAGTACGAACGGCAGTATGAATGCCTGCAGTACAATGAACTGATCGACAAAAAAGACCGGGATGACAGCTTTTTTACAATTTCCGGTGAAAAAGACGAAGAATAAGGGCTTTCCCTACTTGCCAGAAAACGGAAATCTATGGTAGACTATACTCCGTATGACCGGGAAACCCCGGCGGTAACTTCACGTTTACAATTAAGAATAAGAAAATGAGGTTTTAAAAAGTATGATTGCAGCAAATAATGTGACACTTCGTGTCGGAAAAAAAGCGTTGTTTGAAGATGTCAATATCAAATTCACCGAGGGAAACTGCTACGGCATGATCGGTGCCAACGGAGCGGGAAAATCAACCTTCCTGAAAATCCTGTCCGGCCAGCTTGAACCGACAAACGGAGACGTAACCATCACACCGGGCCAGCGTCTTTCCTTCCTCGAGCAGGACCACTTCAAATACGACAGCTATCCGGTACTCGACACCGTTATCATGGGAAATGCCCGTCTCTATGAGATCATGAAAGAGAAAGAGGCGCTGTACGCAAAAGAAGACTTCACCGATGAGGACGGTATCAAAGCGAGCGAGCTCGAGGGTGAGTTTGCAGAGATGAACGGCTGGGAGGCAGAGACCGATGCAGAGCAGCTCTTAAACGGCCTTGGCATTGAGCCGGAACTGCACTACGCACAGATGGCAGACCTGACCGGCAGCCAGAAGGTCAAAGTTCTTCTTGCAAGAGCCCTGTTCGGAAACCCGGACATCCTGCTTCTCGACGAGCCGACCAACCACTTGGACCTCGATGCGATCGAGTGGCTTGAGGAGTTCCTGATCAACTTTGAGAATACCGTTATCGTTGTATCCCACGACCGTTACTTCCTGAATAAAGTCTGCACCCAGATCGCAGATATAGATTACGGAAAAATCCAGCTCTATGCCGGAAACTACGACTTCTGGTTTGAGTCCAGCCAGCTGCTGGTAAAACAGATGAAAGAGGCGAACAAGAAGAAAGAGGAGAAGATCAAAGAGTTACAGGACTTCATCTCTAGATTCAGTGCCAACGCATCGAAGAGTAAGCAGGCTACTTCCCGTAAGAAAGCCCTGGAGAAAATCCAGCTCGACGATATCAAACCGTCCAGCCGGAAATATCCTTACATCGATTTCCGTCCGAACCGTGAGATCGGAAACGACGTTCTGCAGGTAGAGGGACTGACCAAAACCGTAGACGGCGTGAAAATCCTGGATAACTTAAGCTTCACCCTCGGAAGAGAAGATAAAGTTGCTTTCGTCGGAAGCAACGAGCAGGCGATCACCATGCTGTTCAAGATTCTGACCGGAGAAGAAGAGCCGGATTCCGGTTACTACAAATGGGGCGTAACCACTACACAGGCTTACTTCCCGAAGGACAACACCGCAGAATTCGACTGCGACCTGACTATCGCAGACTGGCTGACCCAGTATTCCGAGATCAAGGACGTAACGTATGTCCGCGGATTCCTCGGAAGAATGCTTTTTGCCGGTGAGGACGGCGTGAAACGTGTCAGAGTCCTTTCCGGAGGAGAGAAAGTGCGCTGCCTGCTCTCCAAGATGATGATTTCCGGTGCAAACGTTCTCGTTCTTGACGAGCCGACCAACCATCTGGATATGGAGTCCATCACTGCACTGAACAACGGTCTGATCAAATTCCCGGGCGTGCTGCTGTTCACCTGCCACGACCATCAGTTTGTACAGACCACAGCAAACCGTATCATGGAGATCCTTCCGAACGGCGCGCTGATCGATAAGATGACCACCTACGACGAGTATCTTGCAAGCGATGAGATGGCAAGAAAACGTCATGTCTACACAATGACAGAGGAAGATAATTAAAGATGAGCAAAAAGACGACAGTTTCCGGCATTCTGCTGGTGTTGCTTGTGCTGGCCACAACGCCGCTTCTTGGAACGGACAACGTTTCGTTCCTGAAGTGGTGGCTTATGACCCTGGTGCTCGGTATTGGATTTTATCCGGCTGCCGCAGCGCTGTTTCCGCGGTTTCATGACCGGGGATGGATGTTTTCTAAAGTGCTTGGCATCGTTGTTTCCGGTTTTGCTGTATTTGCTCTTGGAAGCTTCGGACTGGTTCCGTTTACCGCACCGGTCTGCCTGATCACAGTCGGTGTACTGATCCTGGCTTCTTGGATTTTCGGATGTTTTAAGGTACGCGTCCATGCGCCGGAAATCGACTTCCTGATGATGGAAGAAGTGTTGTTTTTCGCCTTTTTCCTTCTCTGGACCTACCTTGCGGGCTTTCACCCGGAGGCACACGGAACCGAAAAATTCATGGATTATGGTTTTATGAAGGCCATGATGCGCAGCACCGCCGTTCCGGCAGAGGATCTCTGGTACAGCGGAAGCGGTATTAACTACTATTACGGCGGCCAGTTCTATGCCGTATTTCTGACGAAGATTACCTTCACGGATGTAAAGCAGACGTACCATCTGATGCGTACGATGGTGGCATCGTTCGCGTTTGTTCTGCCGTTTTCGATCACCTACCATCTGGCAGAGTCGCGTGCGTGCCACCGCATCCGGAAAGAGGGCGGCAATAAAAGCCAGATTGCACCGGTGATTGGCGGTCTTCTTTCGGGAGGCGCCGTTTCCCTTGCAGGAAATATGCACTATGTGATTTACGGCTGCATCCGACAGTGGCTGGGACTGAACGAATCGGCTTACTGGTTCCCGAGTTCGACCCGCTATATCGGGTATGACCCGCTTGTGGAAAATGACCGCACGATTCATGAGTTTCCATCGTATTCCTTTGTGCTCGGCGACCTGCATGCCCATGTGGTGAATGTCATGTTCGTCCTGCTGGTGCTGGGCCTTTTATATTCCTACGTGAAAAATACCTGCCGTGATCCGGAAAAAGAGTGGAAATGGTCGTTAAAAGACGTTCTGCTTCAGCCGCAGATCATCGCGGCGGGCTTTCTGATCGGTGTGTTCCACTGGTCCAACTACTGGGATTTTATTATCTATTTCGTCGTGATTGCAGGCTTCTCTCTGTACGGTGCGCTGTACCGGTATCATGCGCGGGCGAAAGAGACGATCGGAACGGTTCTCCTGCAGGCTGCAGAAGTTTTTGCAATTGGAACGATTGTCGCCCTTCCGTTTACAATGAAGTTTGAGACGATGGTTTCCGGTGTCGGCATTGCCAGGCACCATTCGATGCTGTATCAGCTGGCGATTCTCTGGGGCCTTCCGACGGTGCTCGTTGTTCTGTTTATCGCAGCCGTTCTGCTAGCATGGCGGAAAAACTGTCATCTTCCGGGCATGGAGCGGCAGGGACAGATTGTACTTGCCGATGGAAAGACGCAGGAAGAGGTGGAAGAGCAGGCCGTTGCCCTGATTCTGGGAGAGAAAAAACCGGAGCCGGGCGAAAAAGAAACGGCGGAAAAGCCAAAAAAAGTTTCTGCCTTCTGTAATTTCTGGAGAGAGATTGCGGTGAGCGATATGGTGATCGGTATTTTAGGCCTCTGTGCCATCGGCCTTATCATCATTCCGGAGCTCGTCTATGTGCGCGATATCTACGAAGAATCGTATGCGCGCTCCAACACGATGTTCAAGCTGACGTATCAGGCATTTATCCTGTTCGGTATCTGCATGAGCTACATCATCACGCGGTTCCTGCTCTGGAAAAAAGAGCGGATTCTGCAGGTGTTCGGCGGAATCGGGCTGGTACTGCTTTTATGGACCTTCGGCTATTTTGGAACGAGCGTGTACTCCTGGTTCGGAAATATTTTCGATCTGTCCGAGTACCGCGGACTCGATGCGACAGCGTATCTGGAAAATGTCTTTTCCGAGGACGCAGGTGCCATCCGCTGGCTGGATGAAACAATAGAAGGACAGCCGGTTGTGCTTGAGGCGAACGGCGACAGCTACAGCGATTACGAGCGCGTTTCCGCAATGACCGGTCTTCCGACCGTGCTTGGATGGTATGTCCATGAATGGCTCTGGAGAGGGGATCCTGCAGACTTAAATGTCCGCGCCGAGGACGTGAAACAGATGTACACCTCGACCGATACGAATGAAGTGCTGCGCCTGCTGGAGCAGTATCATGTGACCTACATTTTTGTGGGAAGCAAAGAAAAGGAGAAATATGGCGATGCGCTGAACGAATTGCTGCTGCAGTCCATCGGAGATATCGTTTACCAGGATACTGCGTCCGGTACGTATATTCTTCAGGTACAGGATACATAAAGAACAAAAACAGGAGAAAAGAACCGCCGGGTGCGGCATCTTTTCTCCTGTTTTTCATATAATACAGAGAATGCAGAAGAAAGTGCGAAGGGCAGACCATGCGGAGATTCCGAAAAGTGCGGCACGTTCCTCTGCCGCTTCTGGCTGTGATAATGGCGGCTATTCTGTTTGCAGAGCTGGCACGGTGTGAAAGAGAAGGCGCGAAAGAGACAGCGGCGGAAGTAGAAAAAAGTGTGCCCCGCCGTGCGGCGCTGACATTTGATGACGGGCCGAATGCGTGCTATACGCCGGAGGTGCTTGAAATTTTAAAAGAAAATGAAATTCCGGCAACGTTTTTTCTGCAGGGGCAGTGTCTTGCCGGAAACGAAGAAATCGTCCGCCGGATGCATGCGGAAGGCCATCTGATCGGAAATCATACGTTTCATCATGTTCAGCTTACGAAAGTATCAGAAGAGGAAGCGAGGGAGGAGGTCGTGAAAACAAGCAATGCAATCTACGAGATCACAGGGGAATATCCCGTCTATATCCGTCCGCCGTTCGGGGAATGGAGAGAGGGGCTGGACCTTGCAGTGACGATGATCCCGGTACTCTGGGATGTGGATTCCCGCGACTGGGAGAGCCAGAACACTGCGTCGATCTGCAGCGCGGTGCTTCCGAATGTGAAGGATGGTAGCATTATTCTCATGCATGACGGCTACCGCGCGACGGTGGAAGCGCTGCGGCGGATCGTAAAAGAATTAAAAGAAGAGGGATACACGTTTGTGACGGTGCGTGAGCTGATTGAAGAATAGCTTTCGCGGATTCCATCGAACATAGTTGCGGAGAATCCGAGATTAAGGGGTTGAGGATACCCGCCAAAATGTGATAAGATAAATGGCAGGAAGAAAAATGGGGTGAAAAATACATGGATTTGTTTGATTATATGAAAGAAACCACAATGGAAAAAGAGTCCCCCCTCGCATCGCGCATGCGCCCGACAACGCTGGACGAGGTGGTTGGACAGGAGCACATCATCGGCCCTGGAAAGCTGTTGTACCGTGCGATCAAGGCGGATAAACTCGGCTCCGTCATTTTCTACGGCCCTCCGGGAACGGGAAAAACGACGCTTGCCCGCGTCATCGCCAACACGACAAGCGCAGAGTTTACCCAGCTGAATGCCACGACAGCCGGCAAAAAGGATATGGAAGAAGTCGTAAAAGAAGCGCAGCAGCGGATCGGCATGTACGGCAAAAAGACGATTCTTTTTGTCGACGAGATCCACCGCTTCAACAAGGGGCAACAGGATTATCTGCTTCCGTTTGTGGAGGACGGCACACTCGTTCTGATTGGCGCGACGACGGAAAACCCGTATTTCGAGGTCAACGGGGCGCTGATTTCGCGTTCCATTATCTTTGAATTAAAGCCGCTCGAAAAAGAGGACATCGAAAAACTGCTGGAGCGCGCGGTGACGGACCCGGTAAAGGGGCTCGGGACGTACAACGTTGTGCTCGATGCGGATGCAAAAGAGTTCCTCGCCGACATCGCAGGCGGTGACGCGAGAGCGGCCTTAAATGCAATCGAGCTGGGCGTCCTCTCGACGGAACGTCAGGCGGACGGAAAAATCCATATCGATCTCGAAACGGCATCGGAGTGCATCCAGAAACGCGTCGTGCGGTACGACAAGACGGGCGATCAGCATTACGATACGATCTCTGCATTTATCAAGAGCATGCGTGGTTCTGACCCGGATGCGGCGGTCTTTTATCTGGCCAAAATGCTGTATGCCGGGGAGGATATCAAGTTTATCGCCCGCCGCATCATGATCTGCGCGGCGGAGGATGTCGGCCTTGCCGATCCGAATGCCTTAAATGTAGCAGTTTCCGCGTCCCTTGCCGTGGAACGCGTCGGCATGCCGGAGGCGCAGATTATTCTGGCGGAGGCAGCCACGTATGTTGCCTGTGCACCGAAGAGTAATTCTTCGTGCGAGGCAGTCTTTGCGGCGATGAAGACGGTCGGAAGTGTGCGGACGTCGGTTCCGCCGCATCTGCAGGACGCCCATTACAAAGGTTCTGCCAAACTCGGCCACGGTCAAGGCTATCAGTATGCACATGATTACCCGAATCACTACGTCGAGCAGCAGTATCTGCCGGACGAGATCTTAGGAAGCCGTTTCCTTCATCTTGGAACGAACGGCTATGAGCAGAAGATCCGGGAAAACTTCAAAAAAATTGGAAAAGACATCGAATAAAAGGGGAAGAAATCATGACAGACTGGCTTGGAAAGCCGTATTATTCGCTGGACGCCTATCTGAAAAAGACGTTCGGGGAAAAAGTGTACAAGCTCTCGCTCGACGGCGGGATGACGTGTCCGAACCGGGACGGCACCTGCGGTGACCGGGGCTGCATTTTCTGCAGTGCGGGCGGCTCCGGTGATTTTGCCGGGGACAGAAACAAATCCATCCCGGAACAGATCCGGGAGCAGAAATCCCTCCTGCAGCAAAAGCGGCCGGTGCATAAGTTCATCGCCTATTTCCAGGCGTATACGAACACGTACGCGCCGGTGGAATATCTGGAAAAAATTTTCCGGGAGGCAATTTCGGACGAGGAGGTCGTGGTCCTTTCGATCGGAACGAGACCGGACTGCTTAGGGGAAGAGGTTCTTTCTCTGTTAGAAGAGCTGAACCGGATCAAACCGGTCTGGGTGGAGCTGGGACTGCAGACGATGCATGAAAAAACGGCACAGTATA
>ERZ791907.1752-NODE-1752-length-13065-cov-20.398386_pt1 | contig 13065 bp, 9 predicted proteins | sample MGYA00510145_ERZ791907 | MGnify/ENA primary metagenome ERZ791907 (study PRJEB30046, sample SAMN00792089) | human gut metagenome | study: EMG produced TPA metagenomics assembly of the A metagenome-wide association study of gut microbiota in type 2... | reverse complement strand
AACCCTGGCGGCCCAGGGCCGTCAGGCCCGATGGCTGCCTCAACCCTCGCGCCCGAAAGGGCGCGAGAGCCTTCGGGAATACAGTTTAGCATCGTATCTGCATGGAGCAGCCTGCGGCGAAGCCGCCATCGAACCCTCACGCCTCCGCGTGTCAATATAATAATAAAGGAGGGGATTTCTATGGAAGATGTAAAAGATTTAATCGGCCGTCTCATGAACCATGTGGACGGCAGCAGCTTTTCCGATGAAGAACTGAAAAGGCAGATCAACGCCATCTACAGCATTTATGCCAGCATTATGGGCTCTGAGCAGATTATCGTGCAGGCCAGCCGGTATAATGCGCTGAAATACATACATGATGAAAACCCCCGCATCCGCCTCCTCGGCATGGAACGGCTCATTCTGGAAAGCCGGGACTACACAAGGGTGCCTACGGACGAGGAAATACCGGGCATTTTGGACAAGCTGGAAGACAAGCTGGCGGAAATGCTGGCCCGGCAGGCGGTGGAACGGCAGCTGGAAGAAAAAATTGCGGACCGTCTGGAGGAAAGGCATCAGGAATATGTGGATGAAATCCGCCAGGAAATCATCGACGAAGAAACGGGGGACACCGAAACACCCCAGAGCCGCCGCAAAATGGAAAAACTGGAAGCCCTGGACAAGGTGAAGCTCACCTCCACCATTATGAACGTGGTGCGGCCCCGGAGCCTTTCGGAAATCGTAGGCCAGGACCGGGCGGTGAAAGCCCTCTTCTCCCGCATTGCCTCCCCCTATCCCCAGCACCTCATCCTCTACGGACCGCCGGGTGTGGGCAAGACCACCGCTGCCCGGCTGGTGCTGGACGAAGCGAAGAAACTTTCCTACACCGCCTTTGGGGAAAATGCGCCCTTCGTGGAATGCGACGGCACCACCCTGCGTTGGGACGAAAGGGACATTACGAACCCCCTCATCGGCTCCGTCCACGACCCCATCTACCAGGGCGCCAGCCGCCAGCTGGCGGACGACGGCATACCGGAACCGAAGCCCGGCCTTGTCACCGAAGCCCATGGCGGCGTCCTTTTCATCGATGAAATCGGCGAACTGGACCCCATGATGCTGAATAAGCTGCTGAAAGTACTGGAAGACAAAAGGGTCTATTTCGAATCCGCCTACTACGACGAAGACAATCCCGCCGTACCGGACTACATCCGGAAACTTTTCAAAGACGGTGCCCCTGCCGATTTCATCCTCATCGGCGCCACCACCAGACAGCCCGAGGAAATCAACCCCGCCATCCGCTCCCGCTGCGCCGAAGTCTTCTTTGACCCCCTCCAGCCGAAGGACGTGGTGGAAATCGTGCGTCATGCGGCGGAAAAGCTTAAGGTCCATCTGGAAGAAGGGGTGGCGGACCTCATCAGCACCTACACCATGGAAGGCAGAAAGGCAGTAAGCCTTCTGGCCGACGCCTATGGCCTTGCGGTCTATGAAAGCGGGAATGCCAACGAAGTCACCATTACCCTGGACCTCATGAAACGCACCGCCCAGGCCAGCCGCCTCTCCCCCTGGCTGGGACGGGTGAAGAAAGGAAATCCAAGGGTCGGTCATATTTATGGCCTTGGCGTGGCAGGCTACTGGGGAAGCACCATTGAAATCGAAACCGCCGCCTTCCCCGCTAGAACCCAGGGCAAAGGCAGCATCCGCTTCAACGATACCGCCGGCTCCATGGCCAAAGACTCCGTCGCCACCGCCGCCGCCGTGGTGCGGCTTGTCACCGGCAAGGACCTCTCGGACTACGACCTCCACGTGAACATCGTAGGCGGAGGCAACATCGACGGCCCCTCCGCCGGCGCCGCCATCACCTGCGCCATCGTCTCCGCCGTGGAAAACGTCCCCCTCCGACAGGACTATGCCGTCACCGGTGAAATTTCCCTCTCCGGCGACGTAAAGCCCATAGGCGGCGTCATGGAAAAAGCCTTCGGCGCCCGCCAGGCAGGCATGAAGGGTATCCTCATCCCCGCGGAAAACAAGACGGACATAGACCCCAAGACTTTGGGCATAGAAGTGCTGCCAGTCACCCATATCAGGGAAGTACTGGATAAGATGCTGGTGAAATAGTGGGATAGTGAGATAGTGGGACAGTGGGACAGAGGAACAGTGAAGACCGCTATCGGCTATCCGCTGTCCGCTGCCTCCTTACCGCCTCCCACCTGTCATCCTGAGCGGAGCGAAGTATCTCGGTCAGAATCGTAAGTGAGGGAAAGCCGGTAAATACCGGTGTGCGGGAAGACGTCAGACGACAGACGTCAGAGGGCAGACTTCCCGCCGCTCGCCTGTCATCCTGAGCGGAGCGAAGGATCTCGGTCAGAATCGTAAGTGAGGGAAAGTTGGTAAATACTAGTCGGCGGGAAGATGTCAGACAACAGATGTCAGATGTCAGAAAACTGTATTCCCGAAAGCAAGAGGGTTCAGGTGCCTTTCGGCACCCGGGTTCTATCGTTCATGCGCTTCGCGCCGAACGATGGGGGGCCGCCCACAGAGCGGGCTGGTTCAGAGGAAGTTTTAAAGAATCGTTGCGCTGGCGAGGCAGGCGCCTGTGGGGCGTCATTATAAATGCTGCCTATGGCTGCGCTGCCGCCGTAAGGCGGCATATATATTTATTGCCGCGGAGCGGCAATCCACAACCCTTTGAACCCTTTGACACAACCCTTCTACACAACCTGCGGCGTCAGCCGCACCCCCCCCTTTCCAACTTGCGGCGAAGCCGCCACCACAACCCTCGGCCCGAAGGGCCGTCAAACCTAAGAACCCTTGGCGCCCAAAGGCGCCATCCACAGGGCATCATCCCTTTCCTTCATTTTATAAATGATATATAATAACCTTCAAAAGCATATTATAAAAGAATACATATACATTTGGATATTAGATAACGGGAGATGATGGGTATGAAAAAGATGACGGAACTGATCCGTTTCGTTTCCATGCCCGTATTTTCGGTAATCTTTGTGGCGGTGCTCGTATTGGACGCCGCCCTTTTTCAGTCCATGAGTACCAATATGGAAACCAATATCCGCGAAACAGGGGAAGCCCGGCTGGCCTGGATCGAGCAGTCCCTGGAACGGTATGTCACCATTACCACCGTCATGGAAGGAAGGGTGAAGGAATCGGAGGGCCGCACTGTCCCCGACCAGACAAAGCTGGCGGATTTTGTGAAAATGGATAATGCCCTTCGCAGTATCCAGATCGTCCAGGAAGACGGCATCTTTACCGGGTATAACCAGGACGCGGACATTCGCAATTTCACAAATCCCGAGACCGGCTCTTTAAAAAAGCTGGCTTTAGAGGCCCGCCGCTCCGGCAATGTGGGCATTACTCCCTCCGTGGAAGTGGGGGAGGGACTCCGGGATATCGTGGTGGTGCGGCCGGTGTTCCTGTCTGATGGAAAAGGGGATCCCCATTTCTGGGGCTACATCTTTGCCATTATAGATACCCGAATCTTTCTGGGCGACGCCAATGTATCAAACCTGAAGGACCAGGACATTCTCTGCGGCCTTTTCCATACCGAAGGGGACGGCACGGTCTCTTCCCTTTATGAAAACGGGGATTACAGGAAAGAAGCCCTTACAGTGTCCCGTGAAATCTATGCGGACCAGTGGACCGTGTACCTCCGTCCGGAAGGGCCCTGGGTGAATCCCTGGATTATCGTCCTCACCACCTGGGCAGGCATACTGACCGCCCTGGCCCTGGCAGTGCTGGCCCGCCGCAATGCAAGGCTCCGCCGCCTGGGCACCACCGATGCCCTGACCGGCGTATACAACAGGAACGGCGGCGACTGGGCAGTGAAACGGTACCTGGAATCCCATGAGGACCATCCGGCTTTGGTGATGGCAGTGGATATCGACAATTTCAAAATCATTAACGACGTCTACGGCCACGAAGCGGGAGACAGGGCCCTCTGCCAGTTCACGAAGGACATGAAAAAGATTTTCGGCCGTCACACCTTCATTACCCGGAACGGCGGCGATGAATTTATCATCTTCTACGGCGACGGTCTCACCGATGAGGCCGCCGGGGCCATCAACCGCTTTACCGGGGAGCCCCATGAAATTACCTATAAGGGAAAGAAAATTCAATTTTATTCCTCCCTGGGCTTTGCCCGCTACCCGAACCAGGACAGGGACTACCGCGGCCTATGCATCAAAGCGGACTACGCCCTCTACGGTGCCAAGCTGAACGGCAAAGCAAGGTGGAAGGAATTCGACCCGGAACTGACGCCGGAAGACACCCGCACCCAGCTGGGCTTCAACCTCACCGACATAGGAAATGAAATGCCCGGCGCCATGGCGGTGTACAGGGCAGAAGACAAACACATCCTCTACGCCAGCAGCCCCCTGGTGGAGCTCATGGAATGCGAAAACCTGGACGATTTCATGAAATATACCGCCATGGCACTGGACAGGATTTTCCCGGACTCCCTGAAGAGGAAGGCGGAAGAAGAAATAGGCCGGCAGATGAAAGACCCGGCCAACTGGCGCCGCCGCTATTTCATAGAGACCGAAATCCTTACGAAAAAAGGAAACCGTCGCCCCGTGGAAATCAGGGGCCATCTGAACCGTAATACCAACTACGGAGACGTATTCTACGTCTTCCTTTATGAAAAAGAACAGAAGGAACCATGAACATACGATACTACGACATAGGGCTGAACCTCTTCACCCCATCCTTTCCGAATCCCGAAAAAATCATCGAAGACGCAGAGGCCGCCGGCATCCGATGCATATTGACCGGCTCTGACCGGAAGGACAACGAACTGGTGAACGACTTCACCAGGACCCATAACCTCTGCGGCACCGCCGGCATCCACCCCCACAGCACCGACGATGCACGGGAAGAAGACGTGGACCGCATCCGTGAAATCATCCTCTCCAATCCCGCCATCAAGATGGTGGGTGAAACGGGCCTGGACTATGACCACATGTATGCCAGAAAAGAAAACCAGCTCCACTATTTCAAGGAACTCATTGCCCTGGCAGAAGAACTCCATAAGCCCCTGTTCCTCCATCTAAGGGACGCGGAGGAGGACTTCATGGACTGCCTCAAAGGCCACGAAGATATCTGCTCCATTTCCGTGGTTCACTGCTTCACAGGAAATAAAGAAACCCTCCAAAAACTCCTGGACATGGGCTTCTACATCGGCATCACCGGCTGGATCTGCGACGAAAGAAGAGGAGACGCCCTCCGGGACGCTGTCTCCATCCTCCCCTTGGACAGGGTCATGGTAGAAACCGACGCCCCCTACCTCACTCCCAGAGGCTTCCACTTGAAACGGACCAACGTCCCCCAGAACATCACCTACGTAGTAGAAACCCTCGCCTCCTACATGCACGTCACCGCCGAAGAACTAAGGCTTCACGCCCTCAAAAATACGGAAAAAGTATTTGGGATCAAGCGGTGACTCTGGCCTGGCCTCAACCCTTGCGCCCCCCCTTGAGGGAGAGAGGGCCGCGCAGCGGCATAAATATTCATCGCCCGTAAGGGCGATACCACAACCCTCGGGCCCAAAGGGCCCGTCAAACTTAAGAACCCTCGGGCCTGAAAGGTCCGTTAAACTTTAGAACTTCCTCTTAGAACCTTCTGAACCCCGTCATGAGAAAGGAGCCCATCATGCCTATCTATCTTCCTGCCAGAGTGCTCCGCGACATTTCAAAATTTGCCTCCAGAAACCACATTCACCGGGTCATCCTTTTCGGCTCCCGGGCCAGAGGCACCCATACAGAGCGGAGTGACATAGACATTGCTGTCAGCGGGGGAGACTTCGACAGCTTTTACCGGGATATTAAAAATGATGTACATTCTCTCCTCATGTTTGACCTGGTGAATCTGGATGATGGTATTTCCGAAGAATTACAGAAAGAATTGGACAGAGACGGAGTGGTGATTTATGAAAAACCTGATAATTTCCTAAGCTGCCTCAAGGGAAGCGCTGATTAAATCGTTATCGGATTTCATTCTTGGATTTTTATCCAACGCAAGGAATAAGTCGACGCGAATAGCGAGCTATTTAAGGAGACTTATGACGCAGCATTGGATAAAAATACATATGAAATTCGATTCTGCGAATTAATCAGTGCTTCCCAAGGTACTGGAAAAGGCGGACTTCGGCCTGGCAGAGAATAATGAAATCTACCGCACCGGCATTATCGGCCAGTTCAACCTGACCTTCGAGCTGGCTTGGAAAGCCCTCCAGCAGGTCCTCCGTCTTCACGGCGTTCAAGAAGCAGAAACCGGCTCTCCCAGGGAAATTCTCCAGCTGGGCTACAAAGTAGGCTTCGTGGACGATGCGCCTGTATGGCTTCTTATGTTGAAAAAAAGGAACCAGTCCGTTCACCTCTACGACGAAGATGAAATAGACGAACTCATCCTCCTCATCAAAGATACCTTTATCCCCGCCTTCGCCAGACTGGGAGAGACACTGGAAGAAAAGATGGAAGAAATCAAGGAAGAATAAACGGGATTTTAGGATTTCGCCTATAACTCATGACGCCTTCCTTGCCATCATCTCCTTGAACCACCTTATCAGGCTAAAAACCATACAACCGGGCTGGCGCCCGTGGAAATGCACCCCTTCTGCCGCCTGCGGCGGCGTCTCTCCACGGGAAAGCGTCTCACACGATTCTCAGTCGCCTACGGCTCCCTACGAATCGTGTTCGCTTGCCACCCCGGAGGGGCAGATTTTAGCGGCGCTATGCGATGAGCAGCTTAAGCTAGGGAAGCACTGATTAATTCGCAGAATCGAATTTCATATTATTTTTATCCAATGCTGCGTCATCAGTCTCCTTAAATAGCTCGCTATTCGCGTCGACTGATTCCTTGCATTGAATAAAAATAAAAGAATGAAATCCGATAACGATTTAATCAGCGCTTCCCTAGCGCAAGGGTAAACGTAAAGCAAACTTCCCCCTCAGGGGGAAGTGGTGCCGCAGGCACCAAAAGGGGTGTATTTCCTCGGGCTGTGCACATTCTGCAGAGAATGTGCAAGTCAGTCGAAGTTGGCCCATAGCCTGCCCATAAAAGGGCCTTCCTTTTAATCGACTGACCGTTAGGCCCGGTTTGCCTGTTTTCCCCGCCCGTCAGGACGGTTTTAAGGTTTTATCAAAACTGGCGCCGCAGGCGCCCACCACAACCTTCTGAACCCTTTGAACCTTCTGAACCCTCTGAACCCGGGGCCGCGAAGCGGCCCCATAATAAGGAGTCCTTATGACTAAGAAAAACATTCCTGTCAAATTAAATGAAACCTATACCGCCACCATCCGCGACCTGGGAATCCACGGCGAAGGCATCGGCTCTGTGGACGATTTCACCCTCTTCGTGCCCGGCGCCCTGCCGGGGGAGACGGTGACCGCCCGGATTGTGGCGGCCAAGAAATCCTATGCCCAGGGAAAGCTGATTTCCATAGAGAAACCATCCCCCTTCCGCACGAAACCGGAATGCCCGGCCTACCATGCCTGCGGCGGCTGCCAGATTTCACACCTTACCTACGAAGGCCAGCTGGCGGTGAAGGAGCAGCGGGTGAAGGACGTGGTGAGCCGTCTGGGCGGCTTTTCCGAAGACCTGGTGCTCCCCGTGCTTCCGGCGGAAAATCCCTGGGACTACCGGAATAAAATGGCTGTGCCGGTGGCCCAGGCCACCGGAGGGCCGGTGATTGGGTACTACCGCCAGGGCAGCCACCAGGTGGTGCCCATTGATGGATGCCTCATCCAGGAAGAAGAGAACAACCGGGTTCTCCGCTTTGCCAAAGGCTTCATGGCAAGGCACAGCATCCAGGGATACAACGAAAAATCCCGCAAAGGCTCCGTGCGCCATGTGATGGCCAGAACCGGTGATCACGGCGAAGTGATGGTGGTCATCGTCACCGCCACACCGGCCCTTCCCTTTGCACAGCTCTGGGTGAAAGAAATGCGAGAACTTCTGCCGGAAGTGGTTTCCATCTACCACAACGTACAGAAAAGCCCGGGCAATGTAATTCTGGGAGAAACCCTCCACCACCTCTGGGGCAAAAAGACCCTGACCGCCACCCTGGAAGGCCTTGCCTTTGAAGTATCCCCCTTCTCCTTCTTCCAGGTCCACCGCACCCAGGCGGAAAAACTCTATGATAAAGCTCTGGAATACGCGGCCCTCACCGGCGGCGAGACCGTCATTGACGCCTACTGCGGCACCGGCACCATTTCCCTGTGCCTCGCGAAAAAAGCAAAAAAGGTGATCGGCATTGAAATCGTGAAAGCCGCCATTGACGACGCCTGGAAAAATGCAGAATTCAACCATGTGGAAAATGTGGAATTCCACGCTGCCGACGCCGGAAAACTGATGCCGGAACTCTATAAAGCAGGCCTCCGCCCCGACGTCATCGTCATGGACCCCGTCCGCGCCGGCTGCAGCGAAGACGTCCTGAAAGCCGCTGCCGCCATGGAACCGAAGCGCATGGTCTACGTTTCCTGCAACCCCGCCACCTTCGCCAGAGACGCAAAAATCCTTGCCGGCCTCGCCTATACCCTCAAAAAAGTCCAGCCCGTAGACATGTTCCCCCAGACCATGCACATAGAAACCGTGGCCCTTCTGGAGAGGACGGAGTAAGATTTCTGCTCATGCTGGAATCAAATGAGCCATATGCTTCATGCGGCAAATCGGCAGAAAAAGCAAACAACCGGGCTGTGCACATTCTGCAGAGAATGTGCAAGTCAGTCGAAGTTGGCCCATAGCCTGCCCATAAAAGGGCCTTCCTTTTAATCGACTGACCGTTAGGCCCGGTTGTCTTGTTTTCCCCGCCCGCCAGGGCGGTTTTAAGGTTCTATCAAAACTGGCGCCAAAGGCGCCCACCACCACCTTTTGAACCCTCTGAACCGGCCCCCTTTGGTGCCTGACAGCACCACCTTCCCCCCGCAAGCGGGGGGACAATAAAATGAGGGGGCCGAACCCTCTGAACCCGGGTCGCGAAGCGGCCCTTTTTTATAAAAATCTATTGCATTTTCTCTTTTGATAGTTTATGATACTTACAGGTTCATAAAGGTTAAGGTTTAGATTCGAAGAGGAGTCCCTAAGGGGGGCTCCTTTTTCGATTTTCTGAAAGCCATCATAGAACCTGCGATTAGAATTACATAAGAAAGAATATTCCCTATTGCGTATAATCATGCATTTATAGTATGCTAACAGGAGCATATTTCCGGCCCGGGAGATATGGGAGGAGAGAGGGTAAGCAGAGGAAACAAGGACACTCTTGCAGAAATATTTTCACTCCTTCAGAAAGGGCAGGTTATCTATATATTTTTTTCTAAAGGAGCGAAGAACTATGAAAAAGATTCTCGCACTGGCTGCTGTAGCAGCACTTACCGCTGGCGTATCTGCATACGCAGCAAATCCATTTTCCGATGTTTCCACCGATGACTGGGCTTACCAGGCAGTATCCGACCTCTCCGACCAGGGCGTTGTAGAAGGCTATCCGGACGGCACCTTCAAAGGGGAAAGAAACATTACCCGTTACGAACTGGCTCAGATTATTGCCCGCCTCATGGCTAAAGAAGACCAGCTGAACGCTGAGCAGCGTGCAACTTTGGACAAACTGGCTGGCGAATACGCTGACGAACTGGCCAACCTGGGCGTTCGCGTTTCCAACCTGGAAAAGAAAGTGGGCAACATCTCCTGGTCCGGCAATGCTCGTATGCGTTTTAACCAGAGCTATGACGATAATGGCAAAGCTGCAGATAAATGGGATGGCCGTATGAAGATCATCGCCAAGGGTCAGGTTAATGACAGCACCGTTGTCACCGGCCGTCTCCGTTACGACATGAACTTCAAAGATGCTGATGATCCTAACCATGTATACATGGAAGAATTAAAGGTGAACCACCAGTTCGGCGATAATGTTAGTGTAACCCTGGGCCGTCAGGATGTATTCCTTGGACAGACCGGCATTCAGTTCGATGACGAATTCGACGGCGCCATTGCTACCGCTAAGCTGGGCGGCGTAAACGTTGACCTGGGCTATGGCCGTTTCTACTGCGACGGTGCAAGCAACGGCAAATGGAGCACCAGTGAATGGCTGAAGAATGATACTGAAACCTTCCTGGGCCGTATCTATGGTGATGCAGGCCGCATTTCCTACGACGTAGAATACCTGGACGGCAAGGATTCCCTTGACGCACGCCTCATCGGCGCAGGCCTCACTGCCGGTCTTGGCGGAGACTTCAAAGTATTCGGCGACTACTACAAGAACACCGAATACAAAGGCGACCCCTACACCTGGACCGCAGGCCTTGGCTATGGCGAAACCAACTGGAAGAAACCGGGCACCTGGGATCTGAGCGCTCAGTACATCCATGCTGAAAGAGGTGCTTACCTCAATGACACCACCTACAATGTAGCACCGGCTTCCATTGTTGGTATCTCCGGCAAAGCAGATGCTGATGAAGCTGATGTAGCTAAATACTGGCTCGTCAACGGCGATGTGATTCTCCAGCAGAATGTAAAACTTCATGCTGAATATGCCTTCGACGTAAAGGCTGATAACCACAAGGATTACGACGACCTCTGGTCCGTATCCCTGAACTACATTTTCTAATCTCTCCTGAGATAAAAAGAAGCTCCTCCCAAGGGGCTTCTTTTTTTATTTCACAGCCCTGCCCCTTGCGAGAATGACGAGTATGGCCGGAAGAAAAGCGCGTAACGCCCCCTGCGCTCCCTTTAGGTGGCAAGGGAACCGGATTCGCAGGAAGCCCTTGGGCAACCGAGAATCCAGTGACACGCTTCCCACCGGGGCGGAGAGGGCCACACACCACAACCCTTGCGCCCCCCTTTAGGGGTGGCAAGCGAACGGAATTTGTAGGGAGCCATAGGCGACTGAAAATTTCGTGAGACGCTTTCCCGTGGAGAGAGGGCCACGAAGTGGCGAGGGGGTGTACGACGCTGCAAGTCGAAATGACACTATGCAGAACTGACCGCCAAACGGCGGCTAAAAACTGCGGCGGAGCCGCTGCCACACCCTTTGAATCTTTCCCTTACGCCCCCCTGAGCGAAGCGAACACAACCCTTCTACACAACCTGCGGCGTTAGCCGCGCCCCTTTTTCTTAATTTGCGGCGTCAGCCGCCACCACAACCCTCTGAACCCTCTGAACCCTCTGAACCCTCTGAACCCTCTGAACCCTCTGAACCTTCTGAACCCTTTTGAACCCTATTTTCCGCATGGAAAACCATTTACTATGCTTATCGATACTCTTGAATATTCTCCCCCGCCATGATATACTATGACTACAGCACACATGCAGAAGAAAGTGACCATCGAACAGTATGAAAAGTTGTATTTCTTTTCGCAGCTGAAAGAAACATCCCGCTGAACCACCGGATATCGTACAAACTTCAGCGGAGCATCTCATACAGGGGATTATCCCCGCAAGTGATTGAAAGGAAGGTATTATTATGGCAAAAGCAGACATTCAGGAACAGTACGGTCTCTTCATTAACGGCGAATTCGTTCCCGCCTCTGACGGCGCTACCTTTGACGCCCACAATCCGGCAAACGGCGAGCACTTGGCTTATTTTGCAGAAGCAACCAAAGAAGACGTGGACAAAGCAGTGAAAGCGGCAAGAGCAGCCCTTCCCGCCTGGTCCAAGACCTCTCCCATCGAAAGACAGAATATCCTGCTGAAAATTGCAGACATTATCGACGCCAATGCAGACCATCTGGCACTGGTGGAAACACTGGACAACGGCAAGCCCATCCGTGAAACCAAGGCTGCCGACATTCCTCTTGGCAGCGACCATTTCCGCTACTTTGCAGGGTGCCTGCGCGCATGGGAAGGCTCTGCCACCATGCTCGACGACAACACACTCTCCCTCATTCTCCATGAACCGGTAGGTGTGGTAGGCCAGGTCATTCCCTGGAACTTCCCCTTCACCATGGCATGCTGGAAACTGGCTCCCGCCCTGGCAGCAGGAAATACCATCGTCATCAAACCGTCCTCCCATACATCCCTGTCCCTCATGGAACTCACCCGCCTCATCCAGGACGTCCTCCCGAAGGGCGTGCTGAACGTCATCACCGGCAAAGGCTCCAAATCCGGCCAGTGGCTCCTTGACCACCCGGACCTGGACAAACTGGCATTCACCGGCTCCACCGAAGTAGGCCACGGCGTATACCAGGCTGCCTGTGACAAACTCATCCCCGTCACCCTCGAACTGGGCGGCAAATCTGCCAACATCGTATTCGACGACGCAGACCTTGCCCAGGCCGTAGACGGCGCATGCAAAGGCATCCTCTTCAACCAGGGCCAGGTATGCTGCGCAGGCTCCCGCCTCTTCGTACAGGAAGGCATTTTCGACGAATTCATCAAACACCTGAAAGCTACCTTTGAAAACGTTAAAATCGGCGACCCCACGGACCCCGAAACCCAGCTGGGCGCCCAGATTTACAAATCCCAGCAGGATAAAGTACTGAAATACGTACAGATCGGCATTGACGAAGGCGCTAAACTCATCACCGGCGGCGAAAGATACACCGAAAACGGCTGCGACAAAGGCTTCTTCATGAAACCCACCATCCTTGTCACCGACAAGAACAGCGACCGCGTATGCCAGGAAGAAATCTTCGGACCGGTAGTGGTGGTACAGAAATTCAAGACCGCCGACGAAGTCATCGCCCTGGCCAATGACAGCGTATACGGCCTTGGCGGCGCCGTCTTCACCAAGAACATTGATACCGCCCTCAAAGTAGCTCGCGGCGTTCGTACCGGCCGTATGTGGGTCAACACCTACAACGACCTCCCCGCAGGCGCCCCCTTCGGCGGCTACAAACAGTCCGGCATCGGCAGAGAAACCCATAAAGTCATGCTCGAACACTATAGCCAGATGAAGAACATCTACATCAACCTCAAAGAAGGCGTCAGCGGCATGTACGACATTAAATAATGCAGGCCATGTAAGCTGAGAAGAACTCCTTTCCCGCGGGAAGGGAGTTTTTTGTCTATAGAAAACCCCCGGTTAGACTGGGGGTTCCAAAAAGCTTTAGCGATGAGTCTTTAATGGTTTATAAAAACCTCCTG
>ERZ791907.1730-NODE-1730-length-13185-cov-2.595506_pt1 | contig 13185 bp, 8 predicted proteins | sample MGYA00510145_ERZ791907 | MGnify/ENA primary metagenome ERZ791907 (study PRJEB30046, sample SAMN00792089) | human gut metagenome | study: EMG produced TPA metagenomics assembly of the A metagenome-wide association study of gut microbiota in type 2... | reverse complement strand
ATTTTCTTTCAGGAACTCCTGAAAATCTGCAACTTTCTGACTGTTTACAATTCCCTCTGCAATGCTTTCACTTCCGTTCATGAAGCCTTCATATCCGCGGCTGTCAAGAGAATAAAAGAGAAGCATATGTTCCACAAAATCCATGAACTGTTTGAACACCCGATTCTGTTCATTATCGGTAAGGATGGAATTGTTATTGACGTATTTTACGCGCGAAATCGGGCTGTCATTTTTTATGGATGCATTCAGCGTATCGGATCCTTCCAGTAATGTGAAACCGTCTCTGGTCAAAAAATCAAAATAGATCACCTCTTTTCCATCGATGGAAAGGCTCTCATTTTTTAACGTGTTTACATCTGTTTTGCCGTATTGATAAATGACCTCATGTTCACCGAACGCAAATGTGTATTCAAATTCAGCGAAAGATTTTCTGCCGCTCATATTCAGGTAAAAATCATAGTTCGGAAAAAGTTTCTGCTTTTCTGTTAAATGTGTGATGATGTCAAAAATAGCCAATCCAAGGTTTGACTTTCCGCAGCTGTTAATACCGTAGATAATTCCTTTTGTAACGCATCCATTTTCAATAATTTCTGAATTAAAACTGTAGTTGCTCGGTGAGCCTATATCTAATGTAATTTTATCCCGAAAACCTTTGAAGTTTTTAACGCTGAATTTTCTTAGCATAATACCTGCACTCCTGTTCTTTTTTTATTATTATATGATTATCCGTAGGTTTTTTCAATATTATCCGTAGGTTTTTTACGGTCAATTCACAAGTTGTAATAAACGCCTCGTAATTTTTCTCCCATCCCATTTTTTTCCCAAAAAAGAAAAGGCTACAGCTCCACGCAAGCCGTAACCTCTTCTCTAATCTCTCTTCTATTTCCGATACACCGTCTTCCCCCGTGCAATCACTTCCTGAATCTCCAGTCCCTGATCCAGTACGCAAAGATCCGCATCATATCCTTCCCGGACCTTGCCTTTTCCTTTCAGTGACAGGATCTCTGCCGGGTTTGCCGTAATCGTCGAAATTGCGGTTTCCAGCGGAATTCCCGCTTTCTCCACGCATTCTTTTACTTCTTTCAGCAAACAGCTCGACTGGCCCATGCCCATCCGCAGGAATTCTCCCTTTTCATTAAAGATCGGCAGACTGCCCTGACCGTCGGATGAGATGGTGATGTGTTTCGGGTTCACGCCTGCATCCAGCATGCGGCGGATTCCTTTGCACACGCGGACTTCATCACAGACAGTTTCCCAGTAATCGATCTCTTCATTTCCGGTGAAATCGACCGCACCGCCCTTTACGGCGTATTCAATTGCCTTCTGGAACAGCTTCTCGTTCCGGTTGACATGGGTCGGGAGGAACTGGCTGGCCGGGATTTCGGTTTCGCTGATGACGCGTTCGATCAGCTCCATACATCTTGCACCGTCGCCAAGGTGGACATTGATCACTCCCGCTTTCCCGGAAAGAACGCCGCCGAGGCGCGTGTCTGCTGCCAGTCGGGCGAATTCTTCGAAGGTCGGCTGTGAGGATCGGTGGTCCGAGATGGCGATTTCGCCGGTTCCGATGATTTCTTCGATCATCATGATATCTTTCGTAATTCCATCCGTCAGTGTACGCACCGGAACCTGATAGCTGCCGGTGTAGCACCAGGCGGACATGCCCTGCTCCCGGAGGCCTTTTGTTTTTGCCACGAGCGCGCACATGTCACGGCCAATGCCGTCAGTTCCGAGGCAGCCGACAACGGTTGTCACACCGAACTTGTTCAGGCCTTCCATCGTCGCCTCCGGGGTGCGGTTGGCAAAGCCGCCCTCGCCGCCTCCGCCGAGCACGTGAACATGGCAGTCGACAAAGCCAGGTGTCAGGACAAGTCCGGTTCCGTCTACGGTCTCCGCGCCAGAGAGCAGGCCGTCTGCCGCTATCGTGCCGGCATCTGCGATCTTGACAATTTTATCATACACAGTAAGAACGTCTTTTCTTCCGAGGTATTCCGGCGCATAGACGTCTATGTTCTGAAATAATATCATTTTCTCTCACTCCTCTTAAAATCCAATGGCGACCGCAATCAGAATCGTAATGACTGCTCCAATCATCAGTATCCCTAAGAATTTCCACATGAATTTGATCCAGTTCGACCACTCGATCTTTGCAATCGCCAGGGAGCCGATCAGACAGCCGGAGGTCGGGACGATCAGGTTTGTGAAGGCATCACCGAGCTGGAACGCAAGGACGGATGTCTGGCGGGATACGCCGAGAAGATCCGCGAGCGGTGCCATGATCGGCATGGTGATCGCCGCCTGACCGGAGCCGGATACGACGAAGAAGTTGAAGACCGACTGGAACACATACATCAGCACGGCTGCGGCTGCACCGGAAAGACCGGCCAGTGCCTGTGAGATGCCGTACATAATGGTGTTGATAACGGTCGGTGTGGTCGGATCAGAACCGCCGAGCACCTGCATGATGCCCTGTGCCATCGCAACAACGAGTGCTGCGCCGATCAGGTCTTTTGCGCCGTCTTTGAAGGAAACGGCAATGTCGTTCACTTTCATGTCATTCAGATGGAAAATGACACCGATCACACCTGCTACAATTCCCATGATGAAGAACTGGGTTGCGATTTCGGCCATGTAATAGCCTTTTGCCATAACGCCCCAGATGACCCAGACAACGGTAACGGCCAGTGTTACCAGAACTAAAATATGGCCGATGCCGAAGGAATGGCCCTCGTCGATGCCTGTTTTTTCGTTCTGATCACGGAAATACTGGTCGCTTTCGTAAGCAACGGAGATTTCCGGGGTCTTTTTTACTTTTGCTGCATAGAACATGGTCATGCCGCAGCCAAGAACGGTGAACACCACCCACATCACCATACGGAAACCTGCGCCGGAGAAGACGTCAACGCCGGCGATTCCCTGTGCTATTCCGACAGAGAACGGGTTCATCCAGGAGGATCCGAAGCCGATCTGTGTTGCGACGTACGTGACAAGCACGGCAATGACCGTGTCGTATCCGACAGCGACGAACAGCGGGCAGAGGATCATGGTGAACGGAAGGGCCTCTTCTCCCATTCCGAACACGGCTCCGCCGAGGGAAAACAGGACGAAAAGGACCGGGATCAGCAGTTTTTCGGCTCCTTTTGCTTTACGGATCAGGCCGATCAGACCGGCTTCAACGGCTCCGGTGCGGATCATGATACCGAAAGCGCCGCCGACTACCATCAGAAATGCGATGATTTCGATGGCGGAGCTGCTGATAATTCCGTTATACATGTAATTGAAAAATCCGGTTCCGCCGTCGCCGCTGAACAGTGAAACGCCTTCTGTGACCGATTTTCCTGCAGCATCGGTCAGATACTGGAAGCTTCCGTCTTTGATGACGGTACGGGTCTTTTCTACCCCGTTCATCAGGTACGTGACATCCTCTGTCTCGTAATAGCCTTTCGGGACGAGGAATGTCATGACGGCCGCGATAACCACCACAAAAAAGATGATAATGTAGGTATCCGGCACGTTAAATCCCCTGTTGAATGATTTCAGGCCTTCGCCTTTTTTTTTGCTCATATTTTGAGATTTCCTCCATTTGATATTCTATTCTCGTTTTTAACGCGCATGGATTAGTGTACCATAGATCATAGAGGAAAGTCACTGAAAAAATCAAAAAAGTAACAGAAAAATTTTCCATTCGGATTTTTCTGCCTGCTGTGTGCAATGTCATGCATAACATGATTGTATAGAAAGACAAACAATTCCTTTTTGGGTTTCCTGCTCCCCGTCTCTTATGCTATACTTGGAAAGTTGTTCTAACAGTAATACAAATCTAATACAGAAAGCGAGCTTTTCAAATGAATTCGTTCAAACCAATGCTACTCACTTCTCTGAAGTCCTATGACCGCGCGCAGTTTGCCAAAGATGTGACTGCCGGTATCATCGTTGCGATCATTGCACTTCCTCTTTCTATTGCACTGGCTCTTGCTTCCGGCGTGGGGCCGGAGGCTGGTATTTTCACCGCGATTGTGGCGGGCTTTGTGATTTCCGCGCTCGGCGGAAGCTGTGTCCAGATTGCCGGTCCGACGGCCGCGTTTGCTACGATTGTTGCCAGTATTGTCGCGCGGGACGGCCTCGAGGGGCTGATGACGGCGACCATTCTTGCCGGTGTCTTCCTTATTATCATGGGCTTCTGTCATTTTGGAAGTCTGATCAAGTTTATTCCTTATACGATTACAACGGGTTTTACTTCCGGTATTGCGGTGACAATCGTGATCGGACAGTTAAAGGATTTCTGCGGCGTTACGTATCCTGACGGGGTAAAGCCGATTGAAACGATGGAAAAACTGAAGGCATTTGCGGAGAATTTTTCCACGATTTCACCGGATGCTCTGATTGTCGGCGGGGTCAGCCTTGCTATTCTGATCGTGTCTCCGCTTATTTTCAAGAGAATCCCAGGATCGCTGATTGCTGTTATTGCCGGTATTCTGATGGTTCAGTTTCTGCCGCTGCACGTTTCTACGATTGGAAATCTGTACACACTCAGCAATGCGCTTCCGACGCTTCATCTGCCGGTTTTTGACATGAAACTGATTCAGTCGGCGATTCCAAATGCGTTTACGATCGCGGTGCTTGCGGCGATTGAGTCGCTTCTCTCCTGTGTTGTTGCGGACGGCATGATCAACAGCAAGCATCGTTCGGATACAGAGCTGATTGCACAGGGTGCCGGAAATATTGCTTCTGCGCTTTTCGGCGGTATTCCGGCTACGGGAGCGATTGCCAGAACGGCGGCAAATATCAAAAACGGCGGACGCACGCCGGTTGCGGGTATGGTGCATTCCATTACGCTCGTCATCGTTCTTGTTGTGCTGATGCCGTTTGCGGGCATGATTCCGATGCCGACGATTGCCGCGATTCTGTTCCTTGTTGCCTACAATATGTGCCAGTGGAGAACCTTCGTGCATCTTGTACGCACGGCTCCGAAGAGTGATATTATCGTTCTTTTTACTACGTTTGTGCTGACCGTTGTGTTTGACCTCGTTGTCGCAATCGAGATCGGCATGGTTCTGGCCTGCCTGCTTTTCATCAAGCGGATGAGCGAGGAAACGCACGCCGACAGCTGGGTCTATGTGGACGATGATTCCCCGGCGGTGGATGAACATCTGCAGAAACTGCCGCTGGAAATCCGTGTATACGAGATCACAGGACCGCTCTTCTTTGGCGCGGCGGATGCGATTGAGCACATCGTGGTAAAGGATTTCACAAAATGTCTCGTTCTCCGGATGCGGAGCGTACCGGCGATCGACAGTACAGCCATGAATGCACTCCAGAATCTGACGAAGCTCTGCGAATCGAAAGGGATCACCCTCGTCTTCTCTCATGTGAATGAGCAGCCGATGAAGGTGATGAAAAAATCCGGCTTTGTGGATCTTGTCGGGGAAGAAAATTTCTGTTCGAATATTTCGGATGCATTAAAGCATGCGGAGGAGCTGATTTCGAGATAAAAAAGGCCGCCGTGCTGAGTACTGACCTATGCTTTTCCGTTCATCACGCAGTTAATCTTTTTCTCATCGTAAAACATCAGTATCAGTCCGCCTGCGCCGCAGAATACAGCTGCACCGAATGCTGCAATCCGGTATCCGGCTCCACTGCCGTTTCCAATGGTGGAGACCGCCGTAAAGATCAGCATGGAAAGGCTCTGCCCCAGCTTGAAGGCGAAAGTTCTGGCTGCGTAGAACATTCCCTCGCGGCTGCTTCCCGAGGTAATCGCATCGCTCTGTGCAATATCTGCGACAACCGCCTGCGGCAGAATACCGAAAATAGCCATGGGAAGTGCTGCCGCGGCTGTCAGAATCAGGCCCTGTACGGCTTCCGGGATGAACGGGATGTTTCCCATAAAGCCTGTGTAAAAATATGCAAGGCTGAAAACAGCAAAGGCAAACAGAATCATCTTTTTCTTGCCCAGTTTCGGTGTCAGTTTGTTGACCGGAATGTAAAAGACGAGCGACAGTGCCGTCATTCCCACAAAGTACAGCGTTGTCATCGTCTCCGGGAGTTTCAGCAGGCTGGTAACGAAAAACGGAAGGCCCGTCTGGAACATGGTGAGCGCGATCCAGTAAAAGATATCAGATCCTACAAATTTCCGGAATTCTCCATTCCGAAAGGTTGCTGTAAGGGAACGAAAGGCCGAATCCTTCGAGGGAACGGTATCTACGTAATCTTTTTCCCGGATGCAGAATACCGGCACAAGCATGCATATGAATGCTGCCGCTGCCATGGCTGTGAAAGTGATCCTGATTGCATTTACTCTTCCGAAGGAAGGAATCAGCGTACCCCAGATCGCCGGTGCCAGATAGGCCACAGCGGTTCCTGCAATAAAGGTGAAAGAAATGATGGTGGATATATTCAGGGGTTCCTGCTGTGTATGGCCCAGTTCCGGAATCAGGGCATTGTATGGGGTACAATATGCCGTGATCGAAAGATAGTATGCCAGAATCATCACAAATAAGAACGCAGCATTGATCCAGCTGTTTTCATTCGCCGGTGACCAGAACACCAGCACGGTGGAAAGTGCCAGCGGCAGGGACGCGCCTTTTAAGAACGGGATCCGCCGTCCGTTTTTTGAAGTGCACCGGTCTGACCAGGACGCAATCATCGGATCAGTGAATGCATCAAAAATTCTTCCGAAGGCTGTGATCCCTCCAATGATGGTAAAAACCCCGAAAATCACCAGCCCCTGCGGTATGAATACCGTCTGTCCCTGGCTGATTGCGGTTTCATCCGGCTGATAAAAGTACACCAGCCAGTTCGATATGATACCAGACAGCAGCGCCCATCCAAACTGGCCTGCTGCGAACTGCCATATCTTTGCCGTTGTTAATTTTTTCATTTTGCTTCCCCCTGTTTTGTCTTCTCCTGTTTTTATACCGTCCAAATTTTTACATTTTTTCCAGAAAAGGCGATTCCAAGTTTGATGACTTCCGTAACCCCTTCCTGCCGCATTTCTGCATCGTATCGCTGTGTTTCAATCTGGTTTAATGCTTCTTTCGCTAATTTTTTCAGTGTGTCCTCTGTGATTCCCTTTTTCCATTTCACTTCCATTAGAATGCCAGGATATCGAGGTTCTCTCGGAAACAGGCTGATATCGTATCGCCCTTCACCGGATTCTCGATTGGATCTGATTTTATACTGTTGATCCAGCAATGCAATCAATCCCAGTACCAGTCCATGGTAAAAACCTTCTGCGCCCGCATCGTAAAAACTGATCGACTTGTCCATATACTCTGCAATCGCACTCTGCAGTTTTTTCACATCATTCGTATACAGGCTTTCCGCAATCCGGTCTGCTGTCGTTCTGGTTACTGCTCCAATCTGCAGCAGATGGGATAAAATCTCTGCTTTGTAAACTGCCGCAATCTCCCAGTTGGGAATGGATACCTCACACAGATACGATCCGTCTGTCTGCAACTCCTTTTTTGGTGTTTTCAGATATCCAGCAACCAGAAGCAGACTGTAAATACTGGAGGGTTCTTCCAGCAGAGACCGGTAAACTACATTTTGATCGATTCTCGCAACCACTCGCTCTCCCTGCAGCAATGCATACAATTTCTCTATGACATCCTCTGTCGCTGCCTTCAGAACTTCTTCCAGAATTTCATTCTTTCCGGTGTTTACCCAATATGCCTTTGGAATACACCCCTGTGCAATATAGTTGACCACGGACCAGGGATTGTAAATTTCTTCTGCGCCAAAAAGATATCCGTCATACCAGGTTTTAAGCTCTGCTTCTTTTTCGAGAGCACCGTAATCCCGCAGCATTTTATGGACTTCTGCACGGGTAAATCCAAAGTATTTATCATATGTCTCATCCAGAATGGAATTTACCGTCAGATTATTCAGACCACTGAATATACTTTCCTGTGCAATCCGCAGAATTCCAGTTAAAAAACCGTACGACAGATGCCTGTTGTCTTTGAATGCGCCGGAAAAGAAATTCCACATAAATCCAACAATTTCTTCATAAAACTTTTTCGAATAGCCTTCCTGAATCGGTGCATCATATTCATCGATCATAATGATCGGTGCTTTTCCATAATGTTCATGAAGCATTTTGGAAAGTTTCTGCAGAGACGAAGAAAGTTCTACTTCATTTGCCTGACCTGCCAGTATTTTCCGAAAATAATCCTTCTCATATAGTTCTAGTTTCTCACTCGTTCCAAGTTCCTTATGTCTGCCGAACTCTTCCTGTACCAGCTCTGCAATTTTTGCAAAAGTCAGTTCCCAGGACGCAAATTTTATATCTTTAAACGTCAGAAAAATAACCGGATATTTTCCCTGATGCTCTCGGTATTCTTCTCCACATTTCCAGATTTCTTTGTCCCGGAAATACTGGCTGGTATCTGTATCGGAAATTTCAAAGAAAACGCGAAGCATATCCATATTCAACGTCTTTCCAAATCGTCTCGGCCGCGTAAACAGTGATACCAGCGGTTTTCGATCCAGAAATTCTTTGATCATTCCTGTCTTGTCCACATAATAATATTCCGACTGTGCCCGTACGTAATCAGATATTCCTATCGGAAGTGGTTTTTTTGCTTCTTTTTCCTCTTTTTTTACATACTTTCCTGACAGTATTCTGCCATCCACTGGTTTTTCTGCCTCATCCGGAATGCGCCAGCTTTTTCCTTCTTTTACGGCTCCTGGAATTTTACCTGTTTTGCAGAAAGTTGTTACAGTGCGTTCCGTAACGCCCCATAGCTTTGCCATTTCCTTGCATGTTTTCATTCGTTCCCTCCTTTCCAGTGTGCTTCTTTCCGATTATTATATCTTATTTTCAGAAATATATCAATTGTTGTATTTTCATTTTTCCGAATATTATCGTTGTTTTGCTTTATTTTCAAAGAAGGCAGCGTTTTTCTCCGCTGCCTTCTTTGAAGATTATTTTTCAGTTTTCCGCATCATTTTTCATCTGTGCCTTCGCTTTTCTTGCAATTCCCTGTGCTCCGTTCAGGATGCTTGCGCGGGTGACTTTGTCGTTGCCGTATTTCTGGCGGATTGCGTCGAGGGCGGCATCGAGTTTACGGCTTTTCTCCTTCTTTTCGGGATCTTCGAAGAGGGAGAGCTGTTCGAAATCGTCTTCGGTAAGGCCGGTTACGGAGACACCGATCAGGCGGAGGGGCTCTCCTTTCCAGGATTCGCGGAAGAGCTGTTTGGCGCAGCGGTAGATTTCATCTGTGATATCGGTCGCATTTGGAAGTTTTGTCTGGTGTGAGCGGTTTCGGAAATCGAGGGTGCGGAAGGTTATGGAAACGGAGGTGCATTTTTTCTTTTTCCGACGCATGCGGGCGGCCACGATGTCACACTGGGCGAGAAGAATCGGGTCGACCTGTTCGATAGAGACGATGTCCTCGTTAAAGGTCGTCTCTGCGCTGAAGCCTTTCGCCTCATCGGGCTGTGCTTTTACGGGGGAATCGTCGATGCCGCGGGCGTACTGGTACAGCTGATGGCCGTTTTTATTGCCAATCAGGGTCTGAATATCAGTTTCCCATGCATGTGCCAGATCTCCGATCGTGCGGATTCCGGCCTCGGTCAGCTTCTTTTCGGACGCTTTGCCGAGAAACAAAAGCTCGCGTACCGGAAGAGGCCACATCTTCGCAGGGATTTCTTCTGGAAACAGGGTATGCACTTTGTTCGGTTTTTCGAAATCGGACGCCATTTTGGCCAGGAGTTTATTGGTGGAAATGCCGACATTTACCGTAAATCCCAGCTCGTCGGAAATCCGGTCTTTAATTTCATGTGCTGCCGCGATCGGATCCGGGTACAAAAGAGAGGTTCCCGTCATATCAAGGAACACTTCGTCAATCGAGAAAGACTCCATGACCGGAGTGTAGGATGCGCAGATTTTCTTGAAGGCCCGGGAGCACTTGACATAAAGATCGAAATCACTGGGAACAATAACCATATTCGGGCATTTCCGCAGTGCCATTGCCACAGGCTCGCCGGTCTGGACACCGCATTTTTTCGCCGGAATCGACTTTGCTACAACGATACCCGTCCTTTTTGCCGGGTCACCGCCGATGCAGGCGGGAATGTCCCGCAGATCCGGCAGCCCCTCTTTCATCCGCCGCGCGGACTCCCAGGATAAAAAGGCGCTGTTGACATCTACATGGAAAATCAGGCGGTCTGCCGGCTTCTTTGTTTTATTCATCGATAAAATGAATCCGTTCTGGTTTAAAGCGGTCCTGCTGCTCTCTGTGCTCGGCAGGATAGCCAAGAGCAAACAGCGCAAAGACATTAACTTCTTCCGGCAGTCCCAGCAGAACTCTTACTTTTTCCATATTTTCTTCATTTGGTGCAATGCCGAACCATACGCCGCCAAGACCAAGCGCATCCGTTTCCAGCCAGATATTTTCCTGGGCAATCGACATATCGATCTGCGCAAATGCTGGAGCGACAAGACCTTCCAGGCGATATGCCGATACCAGCACAACCGGAGCTTTTGCCGCGCAGCCGGTGTACGGTGTCATTTTAGAAAGCGCCTCAATTTTTTTCTTATCCGTTACCACATAAAATTCCCACGGCTGCTGGTTGCACGCGCTTGGAGCCTGCATGCCTGCTTTTAAGATCTGCATAATTTTTTCTTTTTCAACCGGCTTGTCTTCATATTTTCTAACACTGATTCTGTGAAAAATACTGTTCATTTCAAAATCCTCCTTGGTTTCTTATGGGATGTCTCTTTGCAGACTATTATAGCATTTTTCCTAAAAAAACTCCAGAATCCCTGTCGTCTCATTTTTATCTATGTTTTATTTTTCACAAAAAGAATAGCCGATCGTCCATCTTTCCTTCCGGAACAAATTCTCTATTCTTACAAATTTTGTCCGCATATCCAGTCGTAATAGGAAGCCGCATTTTTTGTGTTGACCCCACGTGTAACTGCGAAAGATAAAGCACCTGTGTCAAAATATCAGCCATAGAAAGATTTCCACATTTTTTCTCAATCAAAATGGGATTCGGTGATCCTTTTTTATTTTTCATATTTGTCGTCACAAGATATCCTTTGTCTGCGTTATAAACACAGTATCCCATCGGTGGATTCTCTATCTGCCCATTCTGCCAGAATATCAGTTTACTGCTGATATTTTTTCTTACTTCAATAATATTATACATAATTCCCTTGGCCGCAAAGTAATTTTTATACCATTCATCATCTTCATTGCTGAATCCATCTCGATGAATCACAATGTTCTTCGGCATTTCACCAAAACGGTCTTCATATGCAAAAATCACCTGATCAAAAATATCCTGAAGAATCCTGGTAGTAATTTTTTCTCCCTGCTGTGGTGCTGCCGGTTTATAAAATCCAAGCAGACGGCCATATTTGTCAAACACAACCGAGCAGGCAGGATAATGAATTCCTTTTGCTATCGTCGCAACATCAAGACCTACAAAACAATCCACATTGCCAGGCATATCTTTTACAACCCATGGAATCCCGCCTGTTTTTCCAAGAATTCCAAGAATTATATTGTGAAGGTAATATCTTGAATTATTTTTTGCCTTATTCCCTTCTTTTGCTTCCTCAGCGAACAATTTTGCTGTTTTCATACTGATCATCTGTGACGGGATATTAGCCTTTGCCCAAATAGTTTTAAACGGATTGTACGGTCCATCTTCCTCCATCCCATCTGGTACAAGTGCAATGACCAGATCGATTCCTTCTATCTTCTGCAATTTATTGGCAGCTCTTTTATAATCTGTAATATCTCCCAACTCATATTCTTCCCGTACCATTGCCTTTACATCCAGATCCAGCAGTCCCGCCATGGTATATAAATCCTTTTCCCCGTGATACTTTCCAAGTTTCGCAAAGGTATAAATCCCATTTACAACTGCCTTCATCAAATCATAGGAATTTCTCGGATACAAATATCCTATTTTTATTTCTTTTTCCGTCTTTCGATAAAAACCATAGTTGAATACTTTAAATTCTTCGCCGCATTTAAGAGCCTTATCTTTTCCACAAACTAACAGCGGTTCTTTAACTTTACCTTTCTTATAGCCAATTTTCTCTACTGTACATGGATCTGTTTCAAATTTCATTCCGTCAAGTGGCTCAATCGTTCCAATATCCTGTATAAAATCCTGGTCTAAAAGTACTCTGGTCTTCATATTCCGTTTTACCAAGGACTTTGTCCGCATAGAAAAAGCTGCATCCATACGGCTTACCGTTTCTCTTGTCAATACTGGTTTTAATGCCTGCGGATAATAAGGTAATTCTATTCCCGTCTGAAGTGCCACCTTAACTATCCTGGTATCATCAGAAATATTCTCTACCCTGTATGCTTCATTTCGTTGGATATAATACGCCTTTAGACTATCTGCAAAATCCAGTTTATCCGTTACGGTCAAATCACAGATTTCTGTCAGAATGCCTGTCTGATTATTCTTTGCCCAGTCATTTTTTACTTCCTGACCAATTAGATTTAGTCCTTTTTCCAGATAATCAGCTACAGTTTGATTCGATGAAAAAAGACTGCTGGTATCAATTCTCAGATATGCTTTTTCATCATCCATAATAGTAACCCAGAAATTATATTTCCGTTCCAGACTAATTTCTCTGTTTCCTGACGAAAACGTCTCAAATCCCTGATTTGTCATAATCCACTTACTTGTCACATTACTTTTACAGGAATATTTTCTGTATTTTCCAAAAATCAAAATTTGGGATAGTTTTTGTGTGATCCAGTATTTGATAAGTTCCTGATAGATTCTTCTGTTTTCTAAAACAGGCAGTTCTCGTGATCCCTCATATTCGACTGTAAAATCAGCATTTGGGATTTTCTCTTGCAGTTTTTCCGTCGCATAGATTTTGTTTCCATCTTCAAATACGCCTGCCTGATTCCAGTTTCGTAATTTCCAGGCTGCCCCTCTGATAATAGAATATGTATTTCCTATTTTTTGTGCATGAAGTTCATAAACATGAAATTCTACCGGTTTTACAGTATCTACTGACGCAAATACTTCCATTTTTAAATCTTTTTCCAATATAGTTCCTCCTGGTTTTCATAAAGTTTGTTTTATCATATTTTTTTGTCCTGTATTATTGTGATCCATTTATATTATTCATTATTTCCAACGTATTCTCCAATTTTGTCTTTATATTTTCCCGCAGCATTTGTGGTTCTATAACCATAA
>ERZ791907.1713-NODE-1713-length-13299-cov-2.083585_pt1 | contig 13299 bp, 6 predicted proteins | sample MGYA00510145_ERZ791907 | MGnify/ENA primary metagenome ERZ791907 (study PRJEB30046, sample SAMN00792089) | human gut metagenome | study: EMG produced TPA metagenomics assembly of the A metagenome-wide association study of gut microbiota in type 2... | reverse complement strand
TCAACCAATCAGTGTTGGAGGATAGCCGTGGAAGATGAATCCTTGTCTTGGATCCGATTTTCCAAGATAAGCGGCAAGGAAGGCGACAATCAGTCTGTGACCATTGAGGTAGACCCTTTGACCCCTGAGTCGCCTGATGCCCGTACCACATCGTTCAAGCTGATTGCCGGAGACAAGGAAGAGACATTCAATGTTCTTCAGTCGCAAATGGACGCTATTGTGATACCGCATCCCGAACAATACCAAAACCTTGTTTACAACGAACAGACCATTGATGTGGATGTCGTGACCAACGTCGATGATTATACTGTTGACATCGCTTATGCACAGGAAGGTCCAGAAGGCTGGTTGTCAGTGATACAGTCGAAGGCAACCCACGAGGAGAAAATTCACCTTCATGTGGCTGCGAACCTTGCACGTACAGGCAGAGAAGCCACTCTGACCATTAAGTCGAATAGTTCCGACGCTTCGACATCCGTAAAAATCGCACAGGAAGGTAAACCGGACCCAATGATTCAAATAACCAACAAATCTGAATTTACGGAAATACTTAACAAGGCTGGTGGAGAATACATCATCACATACCGTACTGTCGAAATTCCGGATCTTGAGATTGTTCCAATTCTCAATCCAACAGGAGACTGGGCAAAGGTTGACACAAAAGAAGAGGGTAAAATAAAAGTTTCCGTACAAGCCAACACCGGTCGCTCAGCCCGTACCATTACATTAAAACTGTCAAGCAAGTCACAGCCTGAACTCGCCGATGAGATTACTTTGACTCAAGATTTGGATCGAAGCATCACATTGGACGCTAACCATTCACTTCAGAAGATGATTGCGGATATGGGGCTTACTACCGCCGATTTTGAAGAAATTGAAATCAAAGGTGAACTGTCGAAGGACGACTGGGCATTACTCAAGAAAATGGCTACTTCCGAGAACTTGAAACACATAGATCTGAAAGGCGTTTCCAATTCAACAATGCCGAACTCCACATTTATGAACTGCTCGAAACTTGAGACATTGATTCTGCCTCAAAACGGGTTCCTCAAGGAAATACCGATGGAAATGTGTAGAAACGTGGCTAAACTGAAAACAATCGCCATCCCGGAAGGTGTACAGATTATAAACCGTCATGCTTTTGCCGCATGTTCAGGGCTTGAGTCGGTTTATTTCCCCTCTACGATGACATTCCTCTACGGCTATTCATTTGAAAAGACGACTGCATTGAAGGACATTCACCTAAAGACTAAGCCCTTGCAGCATCTGAACGTACCGCGTGGTGCTGATACGCCTACAGCCAAGGCTACTGTGTTCAATGATGGGAACAACCGTCCCAAAACATGTACGCTCTATGTGCCGGAGGCATACGTCGAGTTATACAAGAAACAGGTATTGACGCTTGATGACCTGGGACTTTCCGCATGGCCGGAATACGACTCATGGAAAGCTGATTCCAGTTGCTATATATGGGCAAACTCTTCAAGTACCATCATAGCCGAAGACTGATAGCCGCTTCACATTAACCATCAGAAAGCTCAATATCGTTTTGGAAAAGATGATATTGGGCTTTTATTTTTCATAGAAAAATATTACGAACAATGAAACAGATATTGTTGCTTATCAATTGCCTACTATGTACAATAACCGTTTGTTCGCAGTCCGTGGATATTAAGTTGCCGAGCGGAAGCACACTCCATCTATACCCATCGGAAAAAGCTACAGGTATCACCGTAATGATGTGTCCCGGTGGGGGCTACGATCACCTTGCCATAAACCATGAAGGGCATGATATGGCGAAATGGTACGCTTCGAATGGGTTTGTTGCAGTCGTTTTGAAATACAGGATGCCGGAAGGTGTACATACGATCCCGCTGAGCGATGCGGAGAAAGCGATGTCTGATGTTCCTTGCGATACTTTGCCTATGACAGATGCACATGAAGCATTGCATTATTTATCGGACAATGCTGATGAGCTTGCAATTAATAGACAAAAAATAGGTATCATGGGGGCATCAGCCGGCGGTCATTTAGCATCCCATATTGCCAATACCGATACCCTTGTCGCTTTTCAGGTGCTTCTTTATCCCGTCATTTCCATGTGTGATGAAATCGGACACGGAGGCTCGCGCCTCAATTTGCTTGGCAAGAATCCTACATCTGAAATCATAGAGCGGTTTTCCAATGAAAAGCTTGTGCAAGCATCCACTTCTCAAGCATTTATCGTGTTGTCGGCTGATGACAAGGATGTCATGCCGCTCAATTCGTTACGATATTTCGAAGCGTTGCAACGTAACGGTGTTCCAGTGGAAATGCATATTTTTCCTGACGGGGGACACGGCTGGGGTTTCCGGGATTCATTCCCGCATAAACGGCAATGGCTGGATGCTTTAGCGCAATGGATTAAGAACATCAAATAATACTTCAATTATAATTTACATATAAAACAGCTCAGTCATGATGAAAATATATATTGCTATCCTGACGCTCTTATTGGAGATTGTTCCTGCAAAAACAAAAACTGTGTATAAATACCCGTCACGCCATCAACCAGTCTGTTACATGATACCGAAAAACATTTCCGGGACGAAATGTGTCTTAACGGATACTGGCAATTCCAGCCGGTGGCAATTCCACAAGATTATAGACAAGGAGCGGAATAGCCCCGGAATTGCCGAAGCCGAGAAAAGAGGGTTGGAGCACGACACCCATAAAAATACCATCCCCATGGAACATCAACGGATTTGCCAATCGAGACCTTGAAGGTCCCGACCATCGCAATTATCCATCCTATCCCAAAGAGTGGGACAATGTTCAGATGGGGTGGTTACGGAAAACCATCCAGATACCGGATAATTGGGGAGGAGACGAAATCCGGCTATATTTTGAAGCTGTCGCCGGACAGTCTGTCATATATGTCAACGGAAATAAAGCCGGTGAGAATTTCGACTTTTTTCTTCCGATCAGTTTACCACTAATCACAGAACAGCGCAAGATGGGGCTTCTTATATCACAGTGTTCAATATGACATTGCATTCCACCGCTTCCTCTCAGTAAGCATAATCTCAATACAGACCCAGATTTAAATGATGGAATATTTTTAGATGAATATGTTGAAGGCATGCAGGGTTAAAACATGAACGTATCGATTCATGCAGTACGACATTCAATCCAGAATATGATTCTTCACTACCGTTGTATAGTGAATGACCGATGTTCGCTGTGCTCCTGACTGCGAATGTTCCGAAAGGACCGGCATGGTGTGAATGGACTGGAATACCGGTGTGCCCATGAAAAAGAAAGAGAGCCCCCTGAAGATATGTTTTTTATCCGTGAAGGACAGCTTCAATCTCATGCCTCAGTTCAAAAGCACTTTGAGGAAACAAACAGCAAACTGTCATTCACTTTCTATGTTTTCAGATGACCTGCTCATTGAACCTGATATGCTGAAACTGGCCCTTGTAGTGAATCCGGGCAACGACACGGCTTTGACACTTGGTGATAAATCCAGATCACCCGCTACGGTTAACCAACCTGAAGTTGTTTTATAATGAATTGCCATTGTTGCAGGAATAGAATAAACTGACAGTAACCATAGCCAATAAACCTGATTTTGCCGGGTCACTTCCGTTGTGCTAACAAACCAGATTTCATTTCGCAGTTGGACGATCATATACCAACCCGGAATCAGCAGATATCGTCAAATAAGGAAACCTATAGAACAACACCTATTGTTTAAGTGGCAAAAACTTAAAATAGCCGTCCAGAATCTGACGGCTATTTTTGTACTGATTTGCATCGGTTTGGGAACCTTATTTCATCATGAATCCATCTTTTACAACAATTTTCTTCCCATTGCGGACATAAATACCGGGAGCCGTCGGGTACTCATGTTTATGCCCCCAAAGATCGTAAAGCCAATTATCTGCAGCAACATTGGTACCTGTCGAGATATTTACGATTGCGCTCAAATCTTTATCTGCAAGTTTGTCCAATCCAAATGTGATATTATCCACTTTTATATTTCCGGTTCGGTTGGCATCTGAAATCACGAAATACAATTTTTTGGCATTGGCTAATTCTTTATTAAAACGCGTATTTTGGTCTACATTTGCATAAAGATCGAACGAAATTTGCTTCCATTCCTGTTTTGCTGATATTTTAACATTGCCGCAGTCAAACACTTTATCGTTTTCAGAGATGACTTCCAACCGTATATCCTTTTCACGTGCATCCGGATTATAAACCCATACGTTCAGATAATTGAAATTCTCAAGCTGATTGACCACGCTTGCATATTCAGTGATTGGGCCAAATTTCGCATTATCGTTGGTGTAAGATACATTTACTGACGAATAGCCTTCCTGCTTGTTGTTCTGGTCAAACGTAAGGGTTGCATCTGTTGATGTCCATGTCTGGAGCCATGCGGCTTGATCACCATTGATACCCCAGAATGTATCAGCGTCAGCCATTGTCCAGTCCTGAGGGCTATAATACAGAGCTTCCGAATTGCGGTTGCTACGGAATGGTGCCGCAGGAATCCCCACACTGTTTGCAAGATTGGAAGTAAAATTGTAGGTTGCATACGCATAGGTCACATCAGTAGGCGAGGTGATGCCATCATTCCACACTTCAACCTCATTAGCCGAAATAATACGGGCTTGAGCATTGACATATACATTCCGTTCATCACAGATAGTAAATCCATGGATATTGTCATGGCAGTCAATACATTTAAGCCCCTCACCGACATGGCTGAATTTGACTATAAGTCTGTTGTCATCGCCTTTAGCCAAACTTTCAAAAACGGGAGCCGTATATTCAGCATTCTTATTATAAACGAGATTGTTTATCGCAGTGGCAAAGCGGGTACCCACCGGAATCTTGTTGGTAGGATGAATGACTACATTACCTACATAAGTCATATCGGTATCATAGATAGGCAGGAGTGACATGGTTGAACGACTCGATTCGGAATGAGCCCAAGCATCGTACATAGCTTCGTCAAGAGCTGCCAGATAATGAGGTTTATCGGTCTGCACGACCCAACGACCAACTTGACAGAATACAAAAGGCATAGTACCCTCTTCAAAGTTGAACGTACGTTCCCAACCTCGTTTCATTGTAGTTAGCTCGTCGGCATAGAGTTCCGGACGGTCACTATTGCTTTCGCCCTGATACCACATCACACCAGCGACATTGAATCCTTCGAGAGGACCTACTTTCTGATTATAGAGAGCTGTGACTGTTGTGGAATTATCAACCCAAAAATCTTCATCGTAATAGAGTCCACGTCGTGTAAGAGTATTGACCAGTTCTGTGTTTTCTTCGAGTTCCGCACGAGGAATCCAAGCCTCTATTACAGAACCACCAATCGGAGTATAAAGGAATCCAACCGGGATACCCAACTTTCCCTGAAGGTCTTTGATGGCGATATACGCAACGGCAGAAACACTTCCGACCTGCACGCCGTTGTTACCATGTCCCCAATAAGCACCGGCAATATCCTTTGTAGGCTTGATAGGCATCTCACCGGTACCGGTACCTGAATATGGATAAGTGGGCATATAGAGGAAGCGGATATTGTCATTGTCGGCACTGTTCATAAGTTCATCTTTCTGTTGCGTTGCGCTGACCGAAAGAGCCATATTAGATTGTCCGGCGGCAACCCACACCTCCCCGATAAGAATATCACTGACAGTTTGGATTACATCATCACCCTCCAAAACCTCAAACTTATATTTGTCAAAGCCGGCATTGCAGGCATCAAACTGAACAGCCCAACGACCTTCAGTATCTGTTACCCCATCCTTTGTCTGCAAAAGATTGTCGCCTTTATAGAATTTCACCTTAATAGTGCGACCCGATGCTCCATATCCCCAGATATTGATAGGCTTTTTCTGTTGGAACATCATTCCGTCACTGAAGAATGTGGGGAGGGAGGTTGTATGTGTGCGGTCGATAATCTTCACATTATCAATCTTCACATTCAGCTTGTCGATGTTCTTAGGGATATGGACACAGTAAACACGCATGTAGTCTACTGCAGAGTAATCAATAGACCCTCCGGTAGTTCCGGCAGTAGAGAATGCGAGAGAGTATGTATGTTTGCCTGTTTTCCAATCCGGTTGATTGATATTGAATGTGAGTTCGTTCACATCGGGTTTACCTCCTGAAGTGAGCTCTATCTGACCGGGTGCCGATTTAAGGACATTGATGTCGCCCGATGTGCTCTCTGTAATTTCAGCGTCAAACTGAAGGTAGAGCATCCGGGGATTGTGGTCTTTCAGATTCAAGGGAGAGTCAAACTTTTTACCAATAGAAAAGCCATTGTAGTTGCTGCCGGTAAGGTCTTTGTCCAATGAGAAGTCAATGGTAGCTGCCTCGTAATCGGTGTTCGGATACTCCGACTCTCCTTCTTCTTCCACAAGTTGTGAGGAATCCACAATCTTGATATTTTTGAAACGTATGAGGTAATCGTCCGGAACGGCCGGTTCATGGATATGAGCCAAACACCAACGGAAGTAGTTCAATGGCCGGTCAAGGGTGAAATCAGACTGAGCTTTTCCTGTTGAGAAAGGAAGACGAATCTTATTCCATACGCCTGCCTTTATTGCATTTCCTTCGCTGTCCGTCAACCCTTTTATGGACCAACTGAGCCATGTTTTGCCATTAGTCAGCTCGTTGCCTACTTCTATGGCATTAAAAGTAGCATTCTCGATGATTTCAAGATTGCCGAGGTTATCCAGATTCTCGATGTAAAGTTCCATCTCAAGAATGAGATTGTCCTTATCAAGTCCGGATGCATCAACCGCCCCATTTCGGTTGTAGATTTGATAACCATAGTCTCCATCTGTACCGTTTCGGGTAGCTTGAACCTGCTTGAAGTAGGTTCCGACGGTTTTCTCCACTTGTGTTGCCAGTGCTGTTCCTGTACAGGGCAACAGAGCTAACGCTCCAAAGACGATTCGATGACAGCATCGAAGTCCCAATCCTAATTTTTTCATTTGCATTTTAGGTTTATTTAATTATACTACAGGCTTTTATTCTATCTAACCTGATGATGCAAAATTATCGGTGGAGTATTAAGCACGTTTGAAAATATCGCTTAAATTTTCATTAATAAAATATTAATACAACCTTATTGTAACTGAATGCATAATATAAATAGCCAAACGGAAGTTTCGCCCTAAAGAAGAATGTAAAAGGAAGAGCTTTTCAAGAACAGGAAAGGGACAAATACCTGCGTGATATAGGCATTTGTCCCTGCTATAGACATCACTGCTGAAGTGCTATTTCTTCATAATGAATCCGTCGAAATCAATATTCCCTTCGTCAATCCGAAATTCGAGATACTGTGTCCCGTCGGGTAATCTTACATCCAGAATCTCAACCGTATGCCAATCCGATTCTACGATTTTGACATCTCTCGACAAATTGTGTCCGTTGGAACTGATATGCAGACGGCTTCCGAATTTTTCTAATGACCGAACTTTTAGAACTATCACATACTTTTCCGAAGAAGCACATTGACCGTGTATCTTACCCATTCACCTTTGGTTAGATTATTGACATATGTTCTACCGTGGTCTGTGGATATTGCCATTTGTGTATCTTTCTTCCATTTGTCAATTTCAGCAAATAAAAAAACGGAGTCTGTCAAATTGGATAGGGTGCGACACGAATCGTGGCGCACCCTATCTGCTTCAAAATAAACCTAAAAATCAATCCTATAACTTATTAACAATCAGTTATAACCTTAAAAATATGTATTATTGAGTCTCTATAGGGCTAATCGTCATCGAATCGAAGTCAACCGCGCCATCATCTACGCGAAATTCAAGATACTGATTACCTTTCGGGAGTGAAAACGGTGGAATTACAATTTCATGCCATCCGTCATTTTCTACGGTCAGTTCGCCGGAAACATTGTGTCCATTGGAACTCAACCGTATTTTCGCAGGTTTGTTCCCGGTATTGCGTACCCAAAGGGCTGCCTGCCATAGCAGTGAATCTTCCACTGCAACGGTGTAACGTGTCCATTCACTTGCACACATACGCTTGAGATAAGTCCTATCATCATCTGTTTGAATTGACATTTGGACATCCTTCTGCCGTAGTTTCCGATTATTTCCGCAACTGCTTGAAGCCGGTGACTTAAAATAACCATAGTGATAGCCTCCTTTGTTGTAGTGTTCTGCTTCAACTAAGGTCTTACGGTCGCTCTTGAGCTTAACCTTGCGGTAAGGCTTGCCATAGTTCTGCACAATCTTGATTGTGCCATCAGGATTGTATTCCAGTTCGTCAACGCACACCGAGCGTAGATTACCCCGTCCGGAATAATTGCCAGTGTGGTAGAAGGCATAATATTTACCCTTGAATTCCACAATCGAGCCGTGGTTGGTTTCGTAGCCAGTAGGATACATATAGATACCCATGCTTTTCCATGGACCGAGTGGAGAGTCGGACATGGCATAGCACATGTGATTCCCTTCTCGCCCATTATTATTGTCAGAATAGGACAGATAGTATTTCCCTTTGTGCCGATGTATCCATGTCGCCTCGTGGAAATCTTCAAGACCGATCATTGGTTGCATCTCTCCATCCAGCTTTGTCCAATCGTCACGTTTCAGTTTGCCACCGAAGCATTTGGCAGACCCACCGTTGTAGATATAAGGCTGTCCGTCGTCATCGACGAAAACACAAGGGTCAATATACGGTGGCATTCCGTCAATCCATCCGATGAACTTAAAATCCCGGTCTGGATGTTTGCTCGTGCATACGCCGATACGCCAACTGGTGTTCCACGTCTCATTGCTTTCGGGGTGCGGAAAATAAAAATAATACATCTTGTCAATCGGGTTATAAGCACAGTCCGGTGCCCACATGAAACCGTCGCTGCCGATGCCGGACTGGCGACGCACATCATCGGCGTTCAGTATCTCGCCATGGTCTGTCCACGTCTGCATGTCGCGCGTTGAGAAAACGTGATAGCGATCCATACGGTCACACCCTCGTGCAGGTTCCATATCATGAGAAGCATATATGAACAATACATCCTCTCCATCTATGTTCCATACATGTGCCGAAGCGTCTGCAGTATAAAGCGGGCCTACATCATCCCGTCCGTACATCGGAGAATCAAACTCCACAAAAAGCGGATTGCTCATCTTTTTAGACACCGGGTAATTGAAATTTCCCTTTCCTCTCCGATTTTGGTCGAATCCTTCTCCGGCGGGTTTGTCGCCATAATTCTGAGCCAATACCATGCCGCAAGAAACCACCGACATGACTAAAGCTATCATTCTTCTCATTTTTTTGCATTTAAAAGATTAAAGAACAACCGGCGGGCAACGGAAGCGGAACTGTCATCACGCAGCAGATTATCACTGATGTCGAGTGTATTGTAGATAATTTCGCCCTTGCCACATTTGAGTTTTCCAAGAGCGGATCCCAGATGGAAAGCCCATGAACGATAGCTGCCCACAATCATGTCATCACCCTCCATTTCAAAGCCCACTCTACGGTCGCCATCGCGCACCAGTGCCTGATAAGGCCATCCCATGCCTACATTCACAGGCATTTTGTCGAAAAGAGGGTCATCCTTTACGAAGTGAACGCCACCTATCCAATTGCGGCCGACGGTATAGAAACCGTTGTATTTCACATTGGCGGCAGCACAGGCATCGGAAATCCACGAATCCGCATTATCAAGTATTACTACCCGTGTTCCGTCGCGCTTTGCTCTGTCGAAGAACGATTTGGGCGACACCTCCGATTGTCCGGGGAGAGTCCATACCAACTGCACATATCCCGAAGTTTTTGTCTGGCGGTATTGAATCTCAATATTCACTTTCTGGCCCTTGTGCAGATTGAATGGCTTCGCTTCTGTCCTTTCGGTCTGGTTACCCCAGTCATCGGCTATGGTATTTCCATTTATCTTGCAGCGTATGCCCCTGTCACTCTTCACGCCCAGCATATAGACTCCGTCTGCAGGAGCAACGATACTTCCGTTCCATATGACAGAGAAAGACTGATTGGCCGGCAATGATGAATGGGGCTGCTCTCCGTCAACAAACGTATGGTTGATAAACGGCTCCTTTACGGTTGTCGCAGGGTCTGCGATATCGTGATAACGGAAATAGGTGGCGGTGAAGCCATCTTCCGATACGGCATTCACAGGCACTGGTTGCGGCTCATCGAGCATAGAACGGCTGACAATCACCCAATCGAGTTTATCCATGGTCTCTTGATAAAGGGGTAATTCGCAGCCCGTCACATGAGTATAGTATTTACGAACAGGAGAATCCTCTGAACCGTAAAATGCACCCTTGCCAAAACAGACATTCTTATAGCTGTCGTTCAGGACCAAGATCTCATCATATCCGTCCATCACTACGTTGCCATTTCCGTCATACAATGAAGCATTAATGCAATACAAGCCTTCTTCATCGCCAGTCACCAAATCTACAGCATTTAACAGAAGTTGTCCGAAGGTTTCTCCTCCGGCAAGATTGACTCTGGTTGAAAGAGGATTGGATTGTTGTCCTGATGGAGATACCATTTTGAGTTGCAACAAATATGCCCCTTTGAAATTCAATTCATTCACAGCATAAATATCTACTGACAGGCTGTCATTCGGACAAGTGAATTGAGTACGCGGACATACCGCCAAGAATGCCGGACGTGTATATCGCCCAAAAGTATTCACATTTCCTTTTATGTTACGGTAATCGTCCACGATACCCGAATGGTTGTCATATGGCATTGCCTCCCAACCGTTGACAGCATAGACATCTCCTATATCCTGCATTCTCATTCCTTGAATCCTGCGCCCTTGGTGATCAAGCTGTATATCACCCAACATACGTGTCAATGAATCAATATCTCCGAAATACGGAGCCAGTCCCTTTTCCCGGATATAGCGGTCGAATGCCGCATATTGCCGTTCCCAAAACAGACCATACCAACCGGTGCGACCTGTTCTCTGTATTTCCTCGTGAATTTTGGCAATACGCGGAGGTGTTGACAATGCTCCTTCCTCTCCACGCATGAAGACTTCCTTTTTATTCCGGGTGTGCATGAAGTTATCATCAGGGGAGCGGTAATACCCCTGCTCCCATGTTGCAGGACCACCTGCCCGATGATTGTCATACCAGCCTTTCAAATGCAATGTCGAGTCAAACGGTTGCATATTCGCTTTGGCGAATTCATCATCGTCTTGTCGCGTCGCCCAACCGGATGTGAATGTCATGATACGGCTCGGATCAATCGCATGGGCGTGACGCATATCGTTGAACCGTTTCATGGTCAGAGCCGTATCAACCGCGTTAGTGCCACCCCATTCATTAATCAGGTTATAAATGACCAACGAAGGATGGCTGCGGTCACGATGTACCATCCGGTTCAACTTTGTTGCCGCCATCTTGCGCATGAACGGGTCGTGAGTGGCAGAATGGAATCCTCCCGGTTCCTCCAGATACAGCAATCCTATAGAGTCAGCGGCATTCAGTGCTTCCACCGAACCAATGTTGCGGTGGAAATTGACCATATTCATACCGAGACTTCTGGCTGCCGTAACCTGTCTTTCAGCCAATTCCCGTGATGGATATAATCCCGTAACCGGCCAGTAGCCCCAATTGATTGCCGTGCGCAACATTATTCGTTTCCCATTAAGCATGAGCCGTGCATTTTCACCGACACCTTTTGCCTCAAACCAGCGGAACCCAAAATTCTGTGTGTCGGAATCCTTACTTTTGGTCAGGGACACCTCGCATGTGTATAGAGACGGTGTGTCTATATTCCATAGTTGAACACCGTGACATTCGAACGGAACTTCAACCATATTCTCGCCGTGATGCAGCCGAAGATTCCTGACCATTTTCTCCGCCACTGTTATTTGGGGTTGACCCTTGGGATAAAGCCTTACGTGCAGTTCGTCCTTCCGGAGGGCATCATCACTATTGTCAATCGTTATAATTGCCTTGACTTTAGTCGGAACCGGCTGATTTTGTATATAAATGTCCGCGATACTGACTTCCGGCACGATATCCAATGTTACAGGTGCCAATATTCCGCCAAAACCGCGACTTGGCGGAAGTTTATAGTTGCCCCAGTCCATCGGCGTGAAATCCTGCCAGTGGTAATTGCCACCCGGATGTGTGATGCGGACAGCGAGTTGTTGCTTGCTACCTGGTTTCAAAACATTGGTGATATCCACATCAAATGGTGTCTCCGCAACCATATCATATCCAACGAGAGTAGAATCTATGAATACCTCGGCACGGTGGCGAACAGAGCCGAAATGTAAAATCGCCCGTTCTCCCTTGCGAAGTTTCGGCACAGAAATTTCCCGTACCCACCAACTCACCCCACTTTGGTCGGTTGGCTGCGGCTGGACAGAGGTGGTAAAATATTCCTCAAGAGTGCCGGGTACAGAAACACTGACAGCATTGGCTTTTGCATACAGCTTTTGCCATCCGAATGTAGGAGGGTTATAGGGCAGATCAGAAATGCTCTCATATTCACCGGGAAGGAAAAGCGGATCATTGCGCCATTCGGCTGCGGTATCACGTGTGACATACCATCCGCGGCCTACCAGGGAAATTGTGTCACGTGCTCCTGCCGGAATGCAAACAGACAGTGATAATACAAGTCCGAACAAAACACTTTTTCTCATGATTATTGCTGTCAGTTTATCTGCTGCGGTCTGTACGGAAAGGGAGCAAAGGTAATCCATATCCGCTATATACACTGTATTCCGGGAAATTATGGAAAGCGTAGCGAGCATATTTAGGTTCTGGAACATCAGGTGAACTAAGTTCAATGCAGGTAGGACGGTCTATCACCTGTGCCTTGGCTTGGTGGTACACGCCATCTTCGCCGGCGATTTCAAATCCTTGCAAATCCGTCCACATCGGGCAGATATTATTGGGCGTTTCGGTGACGAAAATGTGCATTTTGCCATCGCCTGTCACTTCATGGCGGTCGTACTGGGGAGAGCGTGAGGCGATGCCCTTTATTCCATAGGTGTTGTCAAGAGCAAGCCATGCGAGACGCTGTCCAACCGTAGCTTTATCCACAGGATGTATAAACTGGAAATTGCCGATGTCTATGGTTGATGCTATGCCGCTGTTGGGAATTTTTTTAACTGCATCAGCTTGAGCCTCTCTTAGGAGAGCCGCATCTGTTGCCAGAGGATTCCCATAGTTGTAGGGAGCTATCTCCACGAAGTAGAACGGCATATCCTCGCCATTGCCAAATTTGTGTGTTGCTTCCGTAAGCAGCTCAATGGGCCGG
>ERZ791907.1700-NODE-1700-length-13389-cov-39.259712_pt1 | contig 13389 bp, 9 predicted proteins | sample MGYA00510145_ERZ791907 | MGnify/ENA primary metagenome ERZ791907 (study PRJEB30046, sample SAMN00792089) | human gut metagenome | study: EMG produced TPA metagenomics assembly of the A metagenome-wide association study of gut microbiota in type 2... | reverse complement strand
GTGAAGCTTTTAAAATGTTCCTGAAACCAGGATTTGAAAAAGAGTATGAAAAACGCCATGCTGCTATTTGGCCGGAGCTGAAACAGATGTTGTCAGAAAATGGCGTGTATGATTATTCTATCTATTGGGATAAAGATACTAATATCTTGTTTGCCTGTCAGAAAACGAAAGGTGAAGAATCTTCTCAGGATATGGGAAACAACCCGATTGTACAGAAATGGTGGGATTATATGGCTGACATTATGGAGGTGAATCCTGACAATTCTCCGGTTACTATTCCTTTGCCGGAAGTTTTCCACATGGATTAAACAGGCAATTCTGTACAAGATTGAAAAAAGTGCATGGCTTTTTTGGTGATGCACTTTTTTTATATTTTTGCAAATAATATATAAAAACAAAGCAGAATGAACAGGCTATTCTTCTTCATATTCTTTTTTATTGTATTGTTGGTAGAAGGAGTTGAGGCTGCAGTGGATGTGCGTTCCACTCGCTTTACAACCACATCCGGATTAGGAAATAATTCGGTCAGATATATGTATCAAGACAGTAAGGGATTCATTTGGATGGGAACTCTTAACGGGCTTAGTCGTTTTGATGGAACTTCTTTTATTACATTCCGTCCTCGAAAAGGAAATAAGCCCTCATTGCCGGATCATCGTATACAGGAAATTATAGAGGACCAGAATTGTTTTTTATGGATAAAGACAACAGGAGAGTCAGTCGGGTGTTATGACCTGAAGAAGGACTGCTTTGTGGATTTTACAGGTAGTGGTGAATATTTACGCCATTATTCGAATGTCTATTTTGTCAATAAAAATGAAGCTTGGGTAACAGGAGAAAGAGAAGGATGCCGGTTGATACGCTACCGGAAAGACCGTACTTTTACTTCAATTGCCTTCGATGTTCGTAGTGGGCTTGCGTCTAACCTTATCCGTGATTTGAAGGTAGGTGCAGAAGGTTGGGCCTGGATTGCTACAGGAAAAGGGCTTTATTATTGGGATGGAAAGAAACTTCATGCAGTGGATGAGCGTATGGATTTTATGAGAATAGCTGTTCACGGGAAGAAGACCTATTTCCTGACGAATAAAGGGGCTGTGTATACTTTCCTGAATGGGGCTTTAAAGAAGGAAGTTTCTATTGAAGGAGATTTTACTTACTATGATAATTTGATATTAGGTAAGAAGTGGCTTATTTTTAGTGGTACCAATACTTGGAGCTTTGACTTTGAAACGCATGTATTGACTTTAGCTGAAGAAGCACTGCAAATAAAAAGAGCGAAGGTTATTAAAGATAACAAGGGAGAATCGTGGGTTTATGGAAACAGTGGAGTATTAACTTGGATTGATTCCCAATCGGGAAAAGTGACCCCTTTTTTATTGATGCCGGAAGAGAAGCGTAATTATGTGGACCGGGAACGCTATTATGTGGTACATGATTCACGTGGAATAATTTGGATTGGTACTTATGGTAACGGCCTTTTTGTATATGATGTGGCAAACGGACAAATGAAACATATCGTAGCTGACTCAGACAATGCGCAAAGTCAGATTGGCTCAGATTTTTTGCAATGTGTCATAGAAGACCATTCTGGAAATATATGGGTAAGTTCGGAATATACGGGAGTGTCCCGTTTGGAAGTCCTGAATGAAGGTACACTTCGTATTTTCCCGGCAGGTGAAGGGAAGTTTAATCGTTCGAATACGGTACGTACCCTGCACCGTTGTTCTTCAGGAAATATCATTCTTGGAACCCGTGATGGAAGAATGTATGAATACGATTCACAGTTGAATAATAAAAAGGAAGAAACAACTTATGGAAGTAATATTTATGCGGTTTTAGAGGATGCGGATGGAGTTCAGTGGTATGCTTCGCGTACCAAGGGACTGATTGTGGGTAACCGTGTATATACACATAATCCTTCCGATTCATCTTCATTGGGATCGAATCAAGTATTTTGTCTGTTGAAGGATAGTAAAAACCGTATATGGGTTGGAACTTTTGAAGGAGGACTTGATTTGGCCGTTCCGGGCAAGAATGGCTATACTTTCCGTCATTTCTTGACTTCCACTTATGGACAGCGTCAGGTGCGGGTTATTTTTGAAGATGACAATCATTGGGTTTGGGTTGGAACCAGTGAAGGCGTTTATGTGTTTCAGCCTGATAAACTGTTGAAAGATCCGTCTGCATATTATAGTTATACCTTCGATAACGGAATGTTGAGAAGTAATGAGATTCGTAGCATCGCTTCTGATGGGAAAGGGCACATCCTGATAGCAGAGTCGGGAGCCGGATTTTCGGTGTGCTCTCTTCCTGAAAATGGAAATTATGCTCAGCTGAAGTTTGAACATTTTGGATTAGAGGATGGATTGGTTAACGGAATGGTACAAACTTTCATTCCAGATATGAATGGTAAAATCTGGATTACCACAGAATTCGGTGTTTCTTGCTTTGATGCGGCCCGTAAAACATTCGAAAACTATTTCTTTTCTACAAATATGCTGGGCAATGTGTATGCCGAGAATTGTGGACTAAGTTTGGATGACGGCCGTATTGCTTTTGGTACAAATTATGGATTGACGGTGATTGATCCGCGTAGGGTAAAACATCCGGAAAGTAAAACGAAAGTTACGTTTACAGATTTGCGGTTGAATGGCATTTCGGTTAGTCCAGATGAACCGGATTCTCCTTTGGATATGTCTTTAGCCTATGCTTCAGAGGTGAATTTACAGTATTATCAAAGTTCTTTTGTGGTAGAATTTTCTACTTTCGACTACTCGGGAGCAGGAGGTTCTAAGTTCAGTTATAAGCTTGAAAACTATGATAAGGGATGGAGTGTTCCTTCGTCCTTGAATTTTGCGGCTTATAAAAATCTTTCTCCAGGAACCTATTATCTTCACGTTAAAGCTTCTGATGCTTCCGGATTATGGGGAGCGGAGGAATCTGTATTGAAGATTGTGGTGAATCCTCCTTTCTGGAAAACGCCATGGGCTTATATCTTGTATGTGATAGTGATAGCTGTACTGTTGTACATTGTATTCCGTATTATACGTAATATGAATACTTTACGTAACAAGATTAAGGTAGAGGAGCAGCTTACCGAGTATAAACTGGTGTTCTTTACCAATATTTCACATGAGTTCCGTACGCCGTTGACGTTGATACAAGGTGCGTTGGAGAAGATTCACCGCTTGAAAGTGCCGAAAGAAATGGCTTACTCTCTTAAGATTATGGACAAGAGTACGGAACGTATGCTGCGTCTGATTAATCAATTGCTTGAATTCCGTAAAATGCAGAATAATAAGCTGGCATTGTCATTGGAAGAAACAGATGTGATAGCTTTCCTGTATGAAATTTATTTGAGCTTCAAGGATGCGGCAGAATCAAAGAACATGGAATTCCGTTTTATTCATTCTTGTCAGTCGTACCGGATGTTCATTGATAAGGGAAACGTGGATAAAGTAGTGTATAATATTTTGTCTAATGCCTTTAAATACACTCCGTCAAAAGGAAAGATTGAGTTTGTGGTGAATGTAGACGAATCGGCTGGAAGACTGAAAATGAGTGTATCTGATACGGGTGTGGGTATTCCCAAGGAAAAACGTGGCGAATTGTTCAAGCGGTTTATGCAAAGTAATTTCTCTGGTGACAGTGTAGGCGTGGGGCTGCATCTGACGCATGAACTGGTCAACGTGCATAAAGGAACAATTACTTATGAGGAGAATCCGGGAGGAGGCTCTATCTTTATTGTGACTTTGCCGACGGACAAGTCCGTATATGAAGAAAAAGATTTTCTTGTGCCGAACAATGTGCTGCTGCGTGAGGAGGAAATGGCTGAAAAGCATTTGGCGGATGTGGTATTGAAGGATGAAGAAGGGTTGGATGAAGTTCTTCCGGTAAATCCGCTGAATAAATACAAGGTCCTGATTGTAGAGGATGATAATGATGTGCGTGAATTCCTGAAAGAGGAGCTGGGAGTATATTTTGAGGTTGTAGCAGAAGCCGACGGAGATGCAGGATTGGAACGTGCGCGTAATTATGATGCGGATTTGATAATCAGTGATGTGGTCATGCCGGGATGTTCAGGTTTTGAACTGACACGGAAATTGAAGACTGATTTTAATACCAGTCATATTCCGGTGATTCTGCTGACGGCCATGACTTCGGTAGATAATCATGTGAAAGGAGTGGAGTGTGGAGCTGATGCTTACATCACGAAACCGTTTAGTCCGAGACTGTTGTTGACACGGGCGTTTAAGTTGATAGAACAGCGTGAAAAACTGAAAGAGAAATTCTCGCATGACCCCAATCAGGTGCGTCCGGCTCTTTGTTCCTCTGATAAAGATAAATTCTTTGTAGAGAAGATGGGGCGCATTATGGAAACGCAACTAGGAAATTCTCAGTTTACTGTAGATGAGTTTGCTTCCATGATGGGGGTAGGACGTTCTATCTTTTATCGTAAGGTGCGAGGTGTAACAGGTTATTCCCCAAATGAATACATACGTATTATGCGAATGAAAAAAGCGGCAGAACTGCTTTCTTCTCCAGAAAATCTGACGGTGGCTGAGGTTTCGTATCAGGTAGGTATTAATGATCCGTTTTATTTTAGTAAGTGCTTTAAACTTCAGTTTGGTGTGACTCCTTCCGTCTATCAGAAAGGAGGAAGAGGAGAAAAGGAAAAAGAAGCAAATGCCGATTCTGAAGTCAAAGAAGAATAAGCTAGAGGTTGAATCTTCTTTGCTATTTGGAATTTGCAAAAATTAGAAATAAGCGGCCGATAATGTAAATATTTGATGAAAAATGTCGGATATTCTGTAAAGTTCATGATTAAAGGCGTGTAAAAGTAATAAATATTGAAATTATATGAAGAAAAAGTATTATCTTTGCACGAATACAAAAACATAGAAGATGGGACATCATCAATTAGACAGTTTAGACGAACAAATTCTGCGTATGATCGCAGGCAATGCACGTATTCCTTTCTTGGAAGTGGCACGTGCTTGTAATGTATCGGGAGCCGCTATTCATCAGCGAATTCAGAAGTTGACGAACCTGGGAATTCTGAAAGGTTCAGAATTTATCATTGATCCGGAAAAGATAGGTTATGAAACCTGTGCTTACATCGGTTTGTATTTGAAGGATCCGGAACAGTTTGACACTGTAACGGAAGCTTTGAAGTTTATTCCGGAGGTAGTGGAATGTCATTTTACGACAGGGCAGTATGACATGTTCATCAAGATTTATGCAAAGAACAATCATCACTTGCTGGAAATTATCCACGATAAACTTCAACCGTTGGGCTTGTCGCGCTCGGAAACAATTATTTCTTTCCGTGAAGCTATCAAGCGCCAGATGCCGATAATGGATCTGGCGAATGATGAAGATTAAAATCGCGACGCTTATTTTTGCGTACGTTCGTAATCCACGAAACTATAGGAGTAGAGATGCTTTTCGTCTGTCGGATGGCATTCTCTACTTTTTTCTTTCCATAGCTCTGGACTTACTTCCGGGAAGAAAGCATCGGCGGGTGCCTGCTTATCGTCTACTTCCGTAAGATACAGGCGGTCGGCCAATGGGAGTGCTTCCGTGTAGAGAGTGGCTCCCCCGATGATAAATACCTCCTCGTCTTCCTTGCAGGTATGCAGGGCATCGGCCAGTGTGTGAAAACATTCCGCACCTTCAAAGTGCAGTTCCTGGCGGCTGAGTACCACGTTTCTTCGGTTGGGGAGAGCGCCTTTCGGAAGAGATTCAAACGTGTGGCGTCCCATAATGATAGTATGTCCGGTGGTCAGTGCCTTGAAGCGTTTTAAGTCGTTTGGCAGCCAGTAGAGCAACTTGTTCTGATAGCCTATTCCTCTTTTCTGGTTGATGGCTGCAATGATGGATAGTGTCATGTCTGAGGGTTTTAATGTTTATACAGATACTTTTCCGGCAATGTGAGGCCAGGGGTCATAATTCTCTAACTGAAAATCTTCATAGTGGAAGCTGAAAATATCTTTCACGTCCGGATTGATTTTCATGGTAGGCAGGGGGCGCGGGGTACGGGTGAGCTGCAGGTCTACCTGTTCTAGGTGATTCAGGTAAATATGGGCATCACCGAGGGTATGAATAAAATCACCCGCTTTCAAGCCGGTAACCTGTGCCATCATCTGCAGCAGCAGGGCATACGATGCAATATTAAAAGGTACCCCTAAGAAGGTATCGGCACTGCGCTGGTACATTTGCAGGCTGAGGCGGCCGTTGGCTACATAAAACTGAAAGAATGCATGACACGGCGGAAGATTCATGTTGTTCAGGTCGCCCACGTTCCATGCACTGACAATGATGCGTCGTGAGTCGGGATTATGCTTGATGGTTTCCACCGCTTCCGAAATCTGGTCGATGAACTTGCCGTCATAACCTGGCCATGAACGCCACTGGTAACCGTAGATGTGTCCTAAATCACCGTTTTCGTCTGCCCATTCGTTCCAGATTCTGACCCCGTTTTCTTGCAGGTATTTCACGTTGGTATCTCCTTGTAAGAACCAGAGCAGTTCATGGATGATGGATTTCAAGTGAAGTTTCTTGGTCGTGACAAGCGGGAAGCCCTCTTCCAGGTTGAAGCGCATCTGATGTCCGAACACGCTGATGGTGCCCGTTCCGGTACGGTCTTCTTTTCGTACTCCTTCCGTACGGATGCGGTGCAACAAATCGAGATATTGTTTCATGATTGGATTTTTTTGTTTGTGCAAAGGTAGCTAATTTTTTTGTATTTTTGCCGCCGTAATCAATTGCTGGAAACATGAATTTACCTTCTGATTTTATCCTCCGTACGCGTGAGTTGCTGGGAGATGCGGAGTTTGCTGCTTTGACTGAAGCCTTGGAAAAAGATACGCCTGTCAGTATTCGTATGAATACCGATAAATGTGGCCTTGTTCCGCAGGAAAGCACCTCTGTGCCCTGGTGTCGCGAAGGATATTACCTGTCCGGTCGTCCGTCGTTTACGTTTGACCCCTTGTTTCATGCGGGCTGCTATTATGTGCAGGAAGCTTCGTCCATGTTCCTGGAACAGGCGTTACGTCAGTATGTGCACGGGCCCGTCACGATGCTCGATTTGTGCGCGGCTCCGGGAGGAAAATCTACCTTGGCCCGTAGCATACTTCCGGAAGGCAGCTTGCTGGTGGCCAATGAGGTGATGCGCAACCGTTCGCAGGTGCTGGCTGAGAATCTGATAAAATGGGGAAATCCGGGGGTGATTGTAACCAATAATGATCCGGCTGATTTTACAGAATTAGGACCGCTGTTCGATGTGATTCTGACAGATGTGCCCTGTTCGGGTGAAGGAATGTTCCGCAAGGATGAAGTGGCCGTGCAGGAGTGGAGCATAGAGAATGTGGACACCTGCTGGCAGCGTCAGCGCCGTATTTTACGGGATATATGGCCTTGCCTGAAGACCGGAGGACTGCTGATTTATAGCACGTGTACATATAATCGGGAGGAAAATGAGGACAATGTGGCATGGATTGCACAGGAATTGGGGGCAGAGATACTTCCTTTGGAGACGCAGCCGGACTGGCACATTACGGGAAATCTGACCGGTACGGAGTTTCCGGTTTACCGTTTCCTGCCTCATAAGACTACGGGTGAAGGTCTGTTTATGGCAGTGCTGCGGAAAACAGCGGATGAACCCGCGGTGAGTGTGCGGACAAAGACCGGTGGAAAGGCTTCCAAAAAAGGGAAAGGGGGTAAGGTGGTTGTACTTCAAGTACCAAAGGAGATGAAAGCCTGGGTGCAGGGAGCCGGAGATTATGTGTTTGAAGTCAATGACAGTGAAGCGATGGCCTTTCCTGCTGCCTATAAAGATACGTATGACCTGCTGAAGAGCCAGTTGCGCATACTGCATGCCGGAATTTCTTTGGGAGAACTGAAGGGAAAGGACTGGCAGCCTTCGCATGCGCTGGCTATGAGTACCGTTTTTGAGAGAGATTCGTTTCCGATGGCTGAACTGACTTACTCACAGGCCATTGCTTATTTGCGGAAAGAAGCGGTAGTACTTTCACTGGAAGTGCCGAAAGGGTATGTGACATTTACTTATCAAGGTCAGGTATTAGGATTTGCCAAGAATATCGGTAACCGGGCCAATAACTTGTACCCGCAGGAGTGGCGAATCCGAAGCGGATATTTGCCGGAAATTATTCCGGATTTATTCGGATAAAAAACGCCTTTACGTTTACGCTAAAACGCAAGTACGTTTTACTTGAAACGCAAGTGCATTTTAATCAAAACGCAAGTACGTTTTCCTTCAAACGCAAGTGCGTTTTTCAGGAGGAATCCAAGCGTTTTGATTAAAAAATTGCAACTTGCTGATATGTAGAATGTTATTCTATTTTAGTGTAAGGGGAATTCCTTTATAAAAATCCAGTATTTTGGTACGGAACAGGTAGTCGTACTTAGCTTGTACGCAGTCGGACACCGCTTTCATCCAGTTGGTTCGTGCCTCGTTGTATTCCGTAGCATTTGCTTTTCCGTACATGTATTTTTCTTTCATCAGCTTGAAAGAGGCTTCTGCTGCTTCATCTGCCACCTGACTGCTCTGGTATTTGCTTTCTGCATTGACCGCATTGTAGTAGGCTTGCTGGATTTCCTTGTAAAGTTTCTTCTTGGTTTCTTCCAGCTGCCAGTTTAAGGTAGTCTGTTCAAGGCGTGCCGTACGTACGCGGTTGCGTGTACTCAGTCGGTTGAAGATGGGAATGCTTAACGAGAGGCCTACATACTGGCTGAAATTATCTTTCAGCTGAGAGTGGAAGCTCGGATTTTCTCTTCCCGATACATTATAATAGCTTGTTCCAAGTCCGGCTCCGAAGTTTAGTTGCGGATAATAGGCACTTTGTGCAATGCGGATGCTGCGTGCAGCTCCTTCCAGACGGTATTGTGCAGCCTTGATGGACGGCTTGGTCAGCAAGGCCTGACTGTAGATTTCGGCAGGAGGAGTCAGTGTACCGAACAACTGCTCAGGCTGGATGTCGGGAGAAACAATCCGGAAATTGTCGGGAGAGGGCAGTTCCAGCAACTGGCTTAAATCGAGCAGAGACAGACGGTAGTCATTTTCAGTCTGCACCAGTGACAACTGGTCTTGTGCCACGCGCGACTTGGCTTCATACCATTCTGCTTCAGACGCCTTTCCATTCTTGAAATAGGCTTCCTTTTGTGCCAGCATTTCCTGACTTAACTCTACTTGCTGCCGGGCTATCTTGACCAGTTCTTCGTTGAACAACACCTGCAGATAGGCAGAGGCTACCTCAATGCTGATGTCTTCTTTGGCCTTGTTCAAATCTTCGGTAGCCGCTTTCAGGTTCAGTTTGGAGAGCGCAATGTTGTTGGGTATCTGCATGCCGGTGAACAAGGGTACGCTCGTACTCAGGTTGAGGCCGGTATTCTGTGTGTTGATACTTTGGTACGTATTGTTGGCCTGCAAGCTTCGTCCGAAGTTGAACGAGTGAGAGGCACTACCGTTCAGGTCGGGCAGACGGCTCCATTTGGCGGTGTTCAGTTCCACTTCGCTTTTGTCGCGTGCGGCTTCCTGTTGTTTGACGGTCAGGTTATGAGCAATGGCATAGTCGATGCAGCGAGTCAAGTCCCATGCCTCCTGTGCTTGTGTGCCATTGGCCAACAGCACGCTGATGCTCAGTGCTGTCAGTAATTTGGTATTGATTTTCATGGCTTACATTTCTTTTTTAAGTCCGCGAATCGATTCGTTGGCTTTCAGCCCGCTTTTAATCTCGATGTTCACTCCGTCGCTGATACCGGTCTGTACCTGACGGCGGGTAAACTTCTGTGTCGGTACGCTGTCCGTCAGTACATATACGAAAGTGGAGTCACCGCTGAACTCAATGGCACTTTCCGGTACGGTCAGGGCATTGTTGGCCCGCTGGAGTTCGATTTCCGCATTGGCACTGTAGCCGGAGCGGATGGTGATGCTGTCGGGCACCGTGATGGCAGCCTTGATTTCGAACTGGTTGGCCCCGTTATTTTCTACGCTTTTAGGAGAGATGTATTCCAGTACGGCATCGAATTTCATGTCCTGTAAGGCTCCCAATGTGATTTTTACAGGAGTTCCTTCGTGAATACGTCCCACTTCTGTTTCGTCCACGTTACCTCTGAAGATAAGGTCGCTCATATCGGCCACGGTGGCGATGGTGGTACCGTCGTTGAATGTATTGCTCATGATGACCGAGTTACCTACCTTGATGGGGACATCCAGAATCAGTCCGTCAATCGTAGAACGAATCAGCGTGCTGCTGAAGGAGGCACTGCTTTTGGTGATACCTTCTTTCACGATTTCCAGGTTGTCTTTGGCAGCCTGGAGTTCTTCTCTGGCTTGTTTGGCTGCTAATAGAGTCTTTTCGTACTCCTCGCTGCTCACCAGTTTGCTCTGGTAAAGCTTCTCCATACGTTCCAGGTCGGTTTCTGCCTGACGGCCGTTGATTTCAGCCAAACGTACACGACTTTCGGCAGAGTTGAGCGAGCCTAATTCGGGGATTACCTTGACTTTGGCAATGATTTCTCCTTTTTTCACCGTTTCTCCGGCCTCCTTGTAGACTTCGGATATGATACCGGAAATCTGCGGCTTGATTTGCACCTCATCGCGTGGCTCAATTTTTCCGGTAGCCACGGTGATTTGTGCCAAATCGGTGGTTTTGGTGTGGAGAATATCGTAGGCCGTATCTTTCGGCTGCGACTTCTGATAAAGGAATACAAATGTGCCGATAAAGATGAGCGCAATCAGCACCAGCGAAATAATCTTGATGTACTTTTTCATATCAACTTTGGTTTTTTGTTTGTCTTGTGGTTTTATTTATTCGTCGCGTATGGCCTCAATGGGTTTGATGCTCATGGCCCGGTAGGCAGGAGCCAGTCCGGCTAACAGTCCTAAAATCAGGAGGAGAGCACAAGCACCGATTGCCTGCCAGAAACTGATTTGAAATTCGGTGGGAGAGGTCGGGGTGGAGGTCCCCATTTCTGTCAGGTTCAACAGGAAGACGGCAAAGGAAATGCCGGCCATACCTGCCAGGATGGTCAGTACCATACTCTCGGAAAGAATCTGCGACAGAATGTCGTTCGGGCGTGCCCCGATGGCACGACGTATACCGATTTCGGTGGTTCGTTCCTTAACCGTAACCATCATGATGTTGCTTACACCGATGGCTCCTGCCAGCAGGGTGCCGAGACCGACCATCCATCCCAAAATCCGGATGCCGGAAAACAGGTTGTCTACCATGCTGAACATGGCTTCAGCGTTGACTAAAATAACGGCCTGCCCGTCGTCCGGATGAATCAGGTGTGCTTTTTTGACCACTTGCTCTACCTTTTTCTCTACTTCACCGATGGAGTATCCTTTACGGGCCGTATAGCAGAGCAGCTGCACGTTCTGTCCGAAGTTGTAGTTCTGCTGCATGGTGGAAAACGGGATGATGACCGACGTTTCGGACTGTCCTTGTATGGAAATGTTTCCTACCGCCATGCTTACTCCGATTACCCGGTAATAGATGCCATTGACTTCAATGAACTTTCCGCAAGGGTCTTCCCCTCCCGGAAACAAGGTCTCGTAAATACGCTTTCCAATCACACAGACTTTCCGCTGGTCGCGTATGTCAATGTCATTGATGAACCGTCCGAACACGATATTCGGTTCTTCTATTTTCTGGTATTCCGGATAAAGTCCTTTCAGCGTACCTGAGATTTTATTTTCATTATAAATGGCATTGATGCCCCATTTGGCCAGTGTGGCGGTCACGGTTTCCAGTTCGCTGACCTGTTTTCTCACACGTTCCACATCCTTGTTTTCCAAGTCCCAGTATCTGCCTTGCTGAAAACCTTTGTAGGCCTTGCTCGTCTTGTTTGTGCCTAAAAAGCCGGAATTGGTGGCAAAGCCTTCAAACTGGCGCGAAAGCATTTGTTGTAGCCCTTTGGCACCTCCCATCAGGGAAATCAGCATGAATATTCCCCAGAAAATACCGAAGGCAGTCAGGAAGCTTCTGGTTTTGTTGCGGGTGATAGTGAGAAGAATCTCTTCCCATGTATCTAAATCAAATCGTCTCATGGTCAGTCTGCTCTAAGTGCTTCAATGGGTCGGATTCTGGCCGCTTTTCTTGCAGGGAAAAGTCCTGCCAGCGTACCGGCGATAACTAATGTCAAAGTAGCTTCTATGGCAATGGACAAGTCTACTGTCGGGTTTTCGAAAAAGGTCATCGAAAAGACACCCATGTCCATGGTCTGTTTGCCTGCTACCTGATTCATGTATTCCGTCACGGCAATGCCTGCCACCATGCCGATGTAGCCGAAGAAAGTCGTGATAGTCACACTTTCAGAGATAATCAGCCAGAGGATGGAAGCGGGTTTAGCTCCCAGGGCTTTTCGGATGCCGAATTCGTGCGTGCGTTCGCGGACGGTAATCAGCATGATGTTGCTCACTCCTACGATGCCGCTGAGCAGGGTAAAGATTCCGATTACCCAGATGGCAGTATGCAGGATTTGGGTGGCCGTCTGCTGTTGCAGGTATTGTGTAAAGCGGTTCCATATCCAGATGGCTCCTTCGTCGGTAGGCGAGAATTGTTTCTTCAACCCTAAAGCCTGCCGGTATTCCGCCTCAAATTGTTCGTTGGTAGCTTCATCGGCCAGTCCTTTGGTTGTAAATGTGATGTTGTCTATGCTGTCACCCTTCTGATAGATGGTTTGCAGGGTAGTGAATGGCACGAGAGCAGAAGGCGAAAAACTGTTCTGGTCGGTATAGATACCTACCACCTGATAGGGTACACCTTGTGCGTTCAGGTATTTCCCGATGGGAGAAGTGTGAGGAAAGAGGTTCTTTACCGTTTTTTCATGCAGTACGATAATTTTTCGCCGCTCCTCCATGTCGCGTGCGTTGACGAAGCGTCCCTCTTTAATCTTGATGGCTTCAAGTGAAGGATAATTGGGAAAAACTCCGTTGATTCCGATACTGAGGGCTTCTTTTCCGTAAGTAAGAATGACATCACTTTTGCTGACGGTGGCACCGGTTTGGATGATGTGGTCAGGAAATGAAGTGGCGGTGAGTTCGCGGTCACTCTCTTTCAGGTAAATGCTACGGCCCTCTTTCATTCCTTTGTAAGGTTGTGAGGTCATGCCCGGGTAGATTTTCATGGAGTTCATAATCATGCCTTTCGACTGGTTCTCAAAGGCATGGATGAGACCGTTTCCGGCTCCCAGTAATACAATCAGCATGAAGATGCCCCATGCTACGGAAAAGCCGGTCAGCAGGGTGCGCAACTTATTGCGCATGATGGTTCCGTAGATTTCTTGTATTAATTCTGTCATGGCTGGTGTTTTATTTCATGAATCCGTTTTTGCCAAATGGAGATGCATTGTGGTCAATGT
>ERZ791907.1698-NODE-1698-length-13414-cov-2.086309_pt1 | contig 13414 bp, 6 predicted proteins | sample MGYA00510145_ERZ791907 | MGnify/ENA primary metagenome ERZ791907 (study PRJEB30046, sample SAMN00792089) | human gut metagenome | study: EMG produced TPA metagenomics assembly of the A metagenome-wide association study of gut microbiota in type 2... | reverse complement strand
AGAAAGGACAAATATGAGAGATATTACATTGTGCCATCCGCGTCTCCAGCGTCTTGCGGGTGCGTGGATGAAAGCCTGTGTGACACAAGGGATTGCAGTGACGATTGGGGAAACATTCCGGACAGTAGCAGAGCAGGATGCCCTCTATGCTCAGGGACGTACAAAACCGGGAAAAAAGGTAACCAATGCACCGGGCAGCAGCTACAGTTCACAGCATCAGTGGGGAATCGCCTTTGATTTTTATTTAATAATGGACATTGATGGAGATGGCAGCACGTCAGATGCATTTAATGACAGAACAGGAATGTTTAAAAAAGCGGCTGAGATTGCCAAGGGGCTGGGACTTGCCTGGGGAGGAGATTGGAAGAGCCTGGAAGACAAACCGCATCTTTATCTGCCGGACTGGGGCAGCGGCACGGGAATTTTGAAGCAGAAATATGGGACATTTGAGAATTTCAAAAAGACTTGGGCGGCGGAGGATGGAGCTGCAGCTTCACAGCCGAGCGCCCCGCAGGTATCGATCACCGATCTGAAAGAAGTAAAGAGCGGCATGCGCGGTCTGTGCATTCTGGCATCGCCGACATTGATTATCCGAACAATCCCGGGCGGGGCAGATTCCGGAAGACGTTATAATAACGGAGAGCACGTGCAGCCGCTTCGGAAGTGCTTTGTAAATGGAAAACCTTGGATCGAGACCTCGCTCGGATGGATTTCCGGGGAGTATGTCGGAGGCTGGATTTGGCAGGATGGACGCTGGTGGTATGTCCTGAAAGGTTACAAATATCTGCATGATACAGGCTGCCGGATTGATTGACAGTTGTATGCGTTCGATTCTGACGGCTGGATGCTGACGGCGGATAGAATCGCGGAAGATGGACACATCATAAAAGCGTAACATATAAGATGTACAAGCTCATCACAGCAATGTGGTGGGCTTTTTGTGTGGGAGAAAAAAATAAAAAAAGCTGTCAGAATAGAGACTATGAGGAGGCGATGAAATTATGAAGATAGCGGAGATTCTGGCAAGGGTAGATGATGAAAAGCTGAACCAGTACGATGCCAGAGTAAAAACAGCCTGGCTGTCAGAGGTAGAGGGAATGGTTGTGGATGAGATTCTGAACATGGCGGAAGGAAATGATATAGAGTTTGATGGATACGATTATGATCGGGACTTTGAAAAAACTCTTCTGGTTCCGGATCGTTTCGGAGATGTCTATTCAAACTACTTAGCTGCCAAGATTGACTATAAAAACGGAGAGATAGAACGATACAACAACAGCGTGGCAGCGTTTGAATCATCCTTCCAGACATTTGCAGCATATTACCGAAGAAGTCATATCCCAAAAGACACAGCACAGTTCAGGGGGTGGTAATGATGAGATTGCCGCTTATTAATACGGTCAGTAGGACCAGAAAACAGGAAGGGGTCTTCGGCGGGCTCGATACCAGAGAGATCGTGCAGGATGGATATTTCGCGGACATGAAAAATATGTCCTCCGATTATTATCCGGCCGCCGGTCCGAGGGAAGCGCGCGGGGCGGTCATAAAAATCCTAGAAAAGCCGAACGGACTCTATTGGAAGAACGGTCTGGCTTATGTGGATGGAACGAAACTGTATTACAACGACCAGGAAAAGGGCGAGGTAACAGATAGTAAAAAAATCATGGTTGGAATGGGTGCCTACATCATCATTCTTCCGGATAAGGTGTACTTAAACACGGATTCCGGAGAATTTGGTTCGATGGAAAAGACATTTGCCCAAGCATCGACCGCCACCTTCGCCCCGTCTTACACTGGTTCCACCTATACAAAAATATCATGTACAGGAATTGGAAAGCAGTTCAATCAGTATGATGGCGTGGAGCTCTCCGGATGCACGAATGCGGACTACAATAAGACAGCCACCATCCAGGCAAAAACAGACGACAGCATCACAGTGATAGGAGCTCTGGAGAAAAGCTTCACACAGGATTCAGGATTGACGCTAAAACGGAAAGTTCCGGATATGGACTTTCTGACGGAATGCGAAAACAGACTGTGGGGCTGCAGCAGTAAGAACCATGAGGTCTATGCAAGCAAACTTGGAGATCCGTTGAATTGGAATGTGTTTGAGGGTATATCAACAGACTCTTATGCGGCAACGATAGGCTCAGATGGAGATTTCACAGCAGCGGCCACTTACTCCGGATATGCCCTGTTTTTCAAAGAGCATACGATTCATAAGGTGTACGGAAATAAGCCGTCAAACATCCAGATTCATACACAGGAAGCCCCGGGTGTGATGAAGGGATGTAATGAAAGCGTGAGACTGGTGGGAACCACGCTGATATACCTTTCTGATACCGGTGTGTATGGGTATACCGGAGGCGTCCCGTTTGCCCTGTCGGAGGTGCTGGAAAAATTCAATCTGTCGGAGGGAGTGGCAGGAAAATATAAAGAAAAATACTATCTCTCAGCAGAAACAGGAAAAGGTAAGAGGCTATTGGTCTATGACACAGCCAAAAGACTCTGGCATAAAGAAGATGATACGCAGATGCTTCTTACTGCATCGGGAGACGGAAAACTGTATTTCATCAATCAAAACAAGGAGCTTCGCCAGATTGAAGGAGGAGAAGAACCGATAGAATGGTATCTGGAAACGGGAGACCTGGAAGAAAGTCTTCTGAATCGAAAATACATCGGAAAGATTCAGTTTCTCCTGGAATTGGAACGAGGGAGCCAGGTAGAAGTCTTTCTAAAACATGATTCAGACGCTGCATTTCGCCGGATGCTCACTGTATACGCTACAAGAAAACGAACCTACACGATTCCGATTAAACCAATGCGGTGCTTTCACTATCGCTGGAGACTGGAAGGAAAGGGAAAAGCCCGCCTGATTGCAGTCGGAAAATACATCGAAGAAGGGAGTGAAATCTGATGGCGCAGTATAAAGCAATGGAAGGCTTTGACAAGATGGACCAAAAAGAACTCACAGGCTATCTCTATCAGCTTAACGAACAGCTTCGCTACATGTTCGATAATCTGACGCCGGAGGATAATTACTCTAACCAGGCGCTGACGAAGTATCTGGAAGATGAGAAGAGGGTGGCTTCTCTCAAGTTCGACCTGGATGGACTTAAGGTGGAGGTATCTGATTTCGAAAAGAACACGAATGCAAAATTCAAAGTCACGGATAGCAAGATTGATATGAAGGTTTCAAAGGGAACCGTATCATCGGAAATCTCTTTGGAATCTGGACAGGTTACAATCTCCGGTAACCGTCTGGTGGTAAACTCCACGAATTTCAAACTCGACGCATCTGGAAATGCAACATTTTCGGGAACGGTCAAAGGTGCTACAATTACCGGTTCACATATCCGGTGTAAGGGTGGGGCATTTGAGGCGGATGAGGATGCGGTATATATCGGCGGCTTCTATACGTTCGATACCAGCCGGGGTCAGTATCTGGGAACCGGCGATCAGAGTACCGGAATGGGAGATAACGATCTGTATTGCTTCTGGACCGGCTGGGATGGAACGGGGAATATCAGCGATACAAAACCGCAGAGGATCCTGGATCACTATGGATGTGTCTTGTCTCCGTCCAATGCCTATGCACAGGAATTATATCTCAATCACCCTGTTTTTTCCGGGAAGACCCACTATTGGGGCGTGGCAGAAACGATCCAGGATATCTATGATCGCCTGGATGATTTGGAAAGCAGAAGTTAGGAGGCAGTCATGAAGAAATATATCTATGATGAAATTGCAATCAAAGCAGTCATGAATATCTTGAATAGTTTAAAGGTAGAAGGAATCAACCAGGCACAGAACTTGGTTAAGATGGCGGCTATCTTGAGCGCGGGAGAAATTGAAGAAAGGGAGGGATAAATAATGGCAGTAGGAAGTATCGTAGATTACCTAAATAGCTCAGGAAGAGATTCCAGCTATGCAGCCAGACGGAAGCTTGCCGAGGAGTATGGGATGTCTGGATATTCGGGTTCAGCAAGCCAGAACACGAAACTCCTTAGAATGCTGCAGGGCGGTGCTCAGCCGACCAATAGCACAGCGGCCAAAGCACAGGAATTGGCTAATGCAGCACCATCGAACAACGTCACAGCCGGAGTGATAACCGCATCCGGCTCTGCATCCGGAGGAACAGAAGCAAAACCGGCCTACCAGCGCTCTGACCGGGTGAATGAATATTATGAAAAGACGAGAAAGCTGGAACGGAACAAACCGGACGAGTTTGAAAGCAAATACGAAGGTCAGATTTCGGATATCCTGGACAATATCCTGAACCGCCCGAAGGTCTCCTACACCTCCGAAGATATGACGAATGACGATCTCTATAAAATGTACCGCGATCAGTATCTGCGCCAGGGAAACCTTGCGATGCGTGACACGATGGGGAACGCAGCGTCATTGACGGGCGGTTATGGCAATACCTACGCATCAGCCGCCGGGCAGCAGGCCTATGACAATTATGTATCGATGCTGAATGATAAAGCCCTGGACTTCTATGACCGCGCATATCAGCGATATAACGACGAGGGACAAAACCTCTATAATCAGATGAATGTAGTAACCGGTCTTGATAACACGGACTATCAGCGATATAGAGATACGGTCAGCGATTACTATAATGACCTCAATTATTATAACGGCAGATATAACCAGGAATACGGGTATGACTATGGCCAGTATCAGGACCAGGTAGCGGCGGACCAGTGGGCGCAGGAATTTGCATTCCAGAAGCAGCAGGCGGCGCAGGAGCAGGCGAACTGGGAGGCTGAGATGGCACTTGCCAGACAGAAAGCGGCAAGCTCGGGTGGAAGAAGAAGATCGTCTTCGTCGAAGAAGAAATCAAGTTCATCAAGTACCCAGAATACTATGGGATGGCAGGAAGCTCACGATGTCTACATATCAGCATTGAATACACAAGGACAAGCAGTAGCAGATGAAATCATGAACAGTCTTGAAAAAGATGGATTGGTAGATATGTATAAAGACGAAAGACAGAAAGATGCACTTGGTCCAGAAGTAAGAGCTAAGCTTGACAAAGTACTTGCTACTGGTTTGACGAGAAATTCGAATACCGTGCATACGAAAGAAAGTGCTGCTAAAGAAAAACTCGCCGACGAATGGAAAAAGAAATGGGAGAAAGTTAAATGAGTACCAAGAGCAAAAAAACAATGAAAGATTATCAGCTGGAGGAAGGAAGAAGACAAAGGCAGAAATATCTTGATGAGTTAGGAATATCGTTAGATGATTCATCCTCGAGTAGCTCATCTTCAAATAACTCATCTTCGAGTGGTTCTTCCTTGAGTAGTTCATATTCAAATACTTCCACGACATCCACCAAGAGCAAAAAAACAATGAAAGATTATCAGTTGGAGGAGGGAAGGAGACAGAGGCAGAAATATCTTGATGGCTATCGAAATATACCGAACGAAACGATGGCACCCAGTGAATATTTAAAAAAACATTCAACAAATTATGCTAGGGAATATGCTGCCAGCAAAACTGGAACACAAAAAGCAGCTTCCCAAAAATCAACCCTCACCCCGCGAGCAGCCACAACCTCGCGGGTGAGTGCCAATGGCACGCGCCCGTATAGCGACCAGGAATTTACGCAGATGGTACTGGACTATGCCAAACGCACTCCGAACAGAGGAAACCAGAGCTTCCGTTCCTCTACCGGCCTGACTTATTCCGGAAAGCAGGGAACAATCACCTTCGCCCAGGCGCAGGCAGATCCGAAATATAAAGAATACGTCCAAAAAGGAAGCCGAAACCTGAAAGGCTATTCAGATGGATTCATCGGGGATCTGAAAGCGGCGGCGAAAGTAAGAGATACATCAGCAGTACCGGATCTTCGTTCGGAGTACATGGATAACGACGAAAAAGAGATGTACAACTATCTCCTCGGAAAATACGGCACAGACACGGCGGACGAGTTCGAAAAAGGTCTCGAGGACACACTGAGCGCCAGATTGAGACACGATGAGACCAAGACGGTTAGAGATGCGTCACGGAGAAATGTGCTTGCTGGTGTCGGTTATAACGTCTATGGAGCAATGGAAAGCCCGAAGGGATATGTCTACGCAGCTACCAAAACAGGAATTGACAAGACGAAAGAAATCAAGGATCTGATGAATGCAGGTTCAACCGATGAATATAAGTCAATCCTGGAGGAATACAAGAAACGGAATACCCCGGTTGATCTGAATGATCCGGCATTCTCAGGAAATGCAATCATGAATGCCTCTAACGAGGGAATCAAACAGGCGATCGGCGGAACCCCGGTAAGAGATTTCGCTATCGATACAGGCTTGTCGATGGCTCAATCTGTTTCCCGTATGCCGCTGGGAGCACTGAATGTTGTAATGGCTGGCGGAAGTGCGGCGACGGATGCGTATGTGGATGCAGCAAACAGGGGAGCAACCGGCGATCAGGCGCTGCTCCAGGGCGCCGCCCAGGGAACAGCGGAAGGTGTCGGAGAAAACTTCAGTCTTGGAAAATTAAAGGGAATGAAAGAAGTACCAGGGAAAGGTGCAAAGGCTGTCATTAAAAACCTGGCGAAGCAGGCAATTGCGGAAGGTTCTGAAGAGGGCGCGACGGAAATCATGAATACCATTACCGACAAGATGATCATGGGAAATAAATCAAACTATGACACAGCGGTGAACTATTACATAAGCCAGGGAATGAGCAAAGAGCAGGCGCAGATGCGGGCCTATGAAGAGATCGCCCAGAATGTCGGCATGGCGGCTTTGGGCGGTGCAACCTCAGGTGCAATCATGGGTGCCGGGGCGCAGGCGCTTGGAACCTTCTTACAGCGCGGAACAATGGCGCAGGAATACGCGGAACAGAGAGCAATCACACCAGAGGAACAGACGGCACAGCAGCAGGCCAAAGAGCAGCGTGCGCCGGTGGCTTCTGAGGGTGTTTCGAGCATGGTTCAAAATACACAGAATAACGCAGGGGCGGGGAGTACAGCCATCTCTGATATTCCTGTTTCGGATGAAAATATGCCAGCTGCTTCGAAAATCGTTCCAAATGCAAAAGAAAATGTTTCTAATATCAACAAAAACGTTACTGGTATCAACAAAAACGTTGATGATATCAATGAAAACGTTACCAATATCAACGAAAACGTTGATAACACCTCTGAAAATGTGCAAAATTCCATCAGCAACATTCCAGAGCAGATGAACACACAGACCGAAAGCAACCGGCAGGCAGAGACAAGTCAGCAAACAGAAACAAGTCAGCAGGAAGAAACAAGTCTGCAAGCGGAAACAAGTCGGCCGGCAGAAAATCAGCAGAGCGAGAAAACAGCAGAACGCGCCCATCCGGATTCTGTACAGGAAAGTTATGCCAGAGAATACGCTGAGAATATGACAGAGGAAACCCGGAGAAAGGAATACATCGAAAGCCATAGAGAAGATTTGAATGATATCTTCTCAGACCTGGGAGAAAATGGAAGAACGGCAGCAGTCGAATCTTACGATCCGGAGGTTCCGGTATCGCAGTATCGCCGCGCATTTAACCGGTATTATGATTCTGGGCGCTATGCGTCCGATATCGGAGTGGCGGAAAAATCAGTCCTATCCTTATATCTGACAGGAGAACAGCAGCTTGCGGCATACAAAGCAGGAGCACAGGACAGAAAACTGGAGCTGGATCGCATGTCAAGACGGCGGCAGCAGGGGCCGGCGCACCAGGGCGGACTGGAAAATCTGTCCCAGAACGCGACACAGGCGCAGCAGAACCTTGCAGAAAGTCTCGGAAAGCGTACAGGGCTTAAATTCATCCTGGAGGATTCCTTGGAATCCGGAGCAGTGGGTGAATACGAAGGAAAGAAAGGCACGATCCGGATCTCCGCCAACTCAGAAAACTTTCTTCGAACAAACAGCCACGAACTAACTCACTTTATCAAAGAGAATGCTCCGGAGCATTTCACATCCTATCGTGATACAGTTATCAGCGCTTACTTATCCGCAGAGGGTCAGACATTGGAACAGATGACGGAAAGCTATGAAAAAGCCTACGAGAAACACGGTCAGAAGCTCTCCAGGGATGAAATCATGGAGGAGATTGCCGCGGATGCTACGGGAAAATTCTGGAATGATGAGGAATTTGTTCAGAAAATCGCCCGTAAGGATAAAACGGTCGCACAGAAAATTGTGGATTTCCTGAGTGATATGCTGGATGCAATCAAGAGTCTTATTAAAAACGAGCACACAGGAAAAGCGGCCGAAACGTTGGCAGAACAGAAAGATTCGTTTGAAAAAGCAAGAAACCTCTGGATGGATGCACTGGATCAGGCAAGCGAGAACTATAAGATGGGTGAGACAAGCACGGAGAGCGCTGTGCGCTTCCAGCTGGCAAAACCGGATCAGGTGACAGACAAGCACATCGAAGAAAACTATGACTATGTCCGGAAGATGGACAGTGTCGCATCGATTCGCGGGGATGAGTTTAAGGGAGATCCAAAGGAAATACGTAGCAAAATCATAGAACTGTATAATTCTTACGGAAATGTGGTTCATAATGATGTGGTAGGGGATGTTGCTTTAAGTATGCGTTCGGTTCGCAATGATCTGGCGCATGGTTATGGAGACAAAAAAGCTGCCGCTTTTGCAACGGTAAAAGATGTAATTGAAAATGGAAAGGTTTTAAGATATTCGAAAGACTGGAAAGGAAGAGGATATGATTCTGTTTCAATAGGAGCAAAGATAAATATTACAGATGGGGAAAATGCAGGTCAGTATTATGAGGTATGCGTTGTAAAAGTAGACAGGACAAATCGAATGTATCTACACGAAGTGGATATAGAAAAGGCAGATAGTGTCCCGTTCAACTACGCCCAGGCCGAACCTGCAAAAAAACATAGCGGCTACAACTATCTGCCTATCTCCAGTATATTTGACAGACTGCGCAATGTCAAGAATGAAAATGTTAAATATCAGCTTGGAGATAATGAACTGGAAGAGACAGATAATAAGGAATTGGTTGCCCGTAATGATCTGACAGAAGAAAAGCTGGTAGAAAGTTTAGATATGAACAGCCCTATCTCATTAAAAACAAAACCGGGTAAGGGTGGGGAAGATATGGGAGACATTTCAATTGTATTTAAGAAAGATGCGGTTGCTTCGGGCGAAATCCAGAAAGGAAATTTTAAAGATGGCGTTGCTGCCGTCATTCTGCCGACCAATGCAAGTGATAACCTAAAAGCCCGCTTAAACCAGGAAGGAGTCAATACGATTCTTTATGATCCCAATCTTCCGGATGCCAGAAAGAAGGCGATCAGTGAATTGAAGGATGTTCGTTTCCAGATTGATGATTCCGATATGGACATTGATTATGATGAGGTAGTTCGGGAAAATAGTGAGCTGAGGAAAATCAACGAGGAATTAAAGAATCAGCTGGTCCTCACGAAAGACTACGTCCCGCGTCAGGAAGATATCCGGAAATATGCCGGAAAGCTTCTGAAAGACTATAATTCCACCTATCCGCAGAAGAAACTGGAAGAGAATTTAAGCCGCTTTTATGATTACATCCATAAAGCGAAGCGCCTGGACGCACAGGAGACGATGAGTATAGCTTCTCAGATAGGGCATTCTATCCTGGAAAAATCACAGCAGGTAGATACGGAGCAGACGCAGGTATACCGGAATATTCTGAATGATATCAAAGGAACACCTATCTATGTTCCGGAAGAGGTAAGGAACAACCTGGATTCGGAGGGAGGTTACAATGCATTCCGAAAAAAATATTTTGGAAAGATTACCTTCCGAAATGCTGGTGTGAGTGTGGATGTGGCATACAATGAATTTTCGGGACTGCATCCGGATCTCTTCCCGGCGGACATTATCAATCCGACCGACCAGCTTTTACAGATTGCGGACGTCCTGGACGAGTCCCGCCCGAAAGTTGAAAATCCCTATGGAGCGGATATAGATGAAATGTCTGTTATGTTGGGACAGGAGATCCTGGACAATAAAGCCAATATCCGGAATATCCCGCCAACACTGGCGGATAAGCTCTTTGCCCGCGCGGATGAGCGTGAGGCTGAGTATATTTTAAAGCGGAAAGAATACGAACAGAAGCTGAAAGAATACCGCGGAAAAGTGGAGGAACGAGAGCGGGGGCGGAAAGATAAGAAACAGATCGTTCGTGATGTTACCAAGATGCAGAAATGGCTCTTATCTCCTACGGATCGCGACCACGTCCCGGAAAGCATGAGATCGGCAGTTACAAAGTTCTTGTCCTGCATCGATTACAGCTCATCCAGACTGAATGCAGATGGAAACGAAACGCAGCGCACAAGGGATTGGAATGATGCGAAAAAGGTGTATGATTCCATCCTAAAGAGTGATGGTCTCTTGAAAGGCGAAAAGAGCGACATGTACATCGAGGTCGATCCGGATCTCGTTTCGAAACTAGATGAACTCCAGAGCATGGCAGATGAAGGGCGGAAGCTGGAGGACTTATCAGCAAAAGAGCTCCGAACCTTAAAAGAAACTGTATCAGCGATGAAACACAGCATCGAAGACGCCAACAAGATGTACACGAACAAACGCTATGAGAAAGCATCTGAGGCAGCAGAGAGCACGCTGAAAGAATGGCAGGGACGGAAAAATAAGAAGACCATCAAGGCGCTGAGTGCGGCGGATAAGTTTCTGCAGGTCCATATGCTGGATAGTTTCACGGCGTTCGATCGTCTGGGGAACACTGCCACAAGTGTATACCAGAGCCTGAGAGACGGATTTGATACCAAAATGAGAGACACCCGAACAGCTCAGGAATATATGGAAAATTTAAAGGGTGAGCTGGAAATCGAAGATAAAGAGATCCAGGAGTGGACCGGCAACAAGGCAAAACGTCAGACGTTCAAGGTCTCTGGTGGAGAAATCTCATTGACTCCGGCGCAGGTGATGAGCCTTTACTGCCTGGATAAGCGTCCGCAGGCACGGGAGCATCTTTATAATCAGCTTCGGGGTATCCGGACACAGGGAGTAGAACGAGAAGTCAAAATAAAAGGAAGGAAGCTCTTCAAAGTGGTAGAGGCAAATGTTCCGGTAACGGTGACACCAAGCGACGTGCATTCTATCACGGAAACACTAACACCGAAACAGAAAGCCCTTGCAGATGGAATTGTAAAGTTCTTCACAGACCAGACGGCTCAGTGGGGAAACGACGTCAGCATGACGCTCTACGGGTATAAAAAATTCAACGCACAGAATTATTTCCCGATTGTGGTCGATAAAAACGAGATTGCCAAGACAAACGCGGATGTCGGCCGTGATATCCAGACACTGAAAAATTTGGGAATCACGAAAAACACTACAAAACACGCGAAAAACAGCCTGATTATTGAAGATATCTTCGATGTCTACACGCGCCAGGCGGATCAGATGGGAAGCTATCATTCTTTCGTGGTCCCGATGTCGGATTTTCAAAAATATTACAACTTCAACGATGTGGAAAAGGGAAATCTGAGGGAACAGATGGAGCGTGTCTATGGAAAAGAGATGAGCGCCTGGATGGATGCATTCCTGAAAGATTTGAACGGAGTCGGCAGCGGCGAACGCGAATTGACTTCGAATTTCCTAAGAAATGCAAAATCTGCCGCAGTTGGCTGGAACCTAAGAACAGCGATCCAGCAGCCGACCGCCTACTTCCGTGCGGCAGCAGAAATCGATCCGAAATACCTTGCGCAGGGCATTAAACTGCATGTATCAGATGCAGAATGGGACCAGGTAAAGAATTATGCACCGATTGCCTGGTGGAAAGACCAGGGCTTTTTTGATATCAATACCGGCCGTAGTATGAAAAGTATGCTGATTGGAGCGGATACCGTTCGGGAAAAGATGATCAATAAATCAATGGACTGGGCTGGAAAGGGTGACGAACTGGCATGGAAACGCTTATGGTTAGCAACCAAGGCAGAAACAGCCGCCCGGCACCCGGAACTGACGGTTGATTCGGAAGAGTTTCTGCAGAAGAGTGGAGAACGCTTCTCTGAAATCATTGATAAGACACAGGTAGTAGACAGTGTCTTTCATCGGAGCTGGGCGATGCGGGAGAACTGGACGAAATTCTATACATCTTTCATGTCAGAGCCTATTAAAAGCTATAATATGCTCTATCGCGCGGCGATGAACATTGCAGACTCCAAAGAGCTCAATGGAAAAGCCGGGAAAGCGGAGAAAGCAAAATTCGCCAGGGTGGCCGCTGCATATGCCTCTACCGGAATTATCACAGCACTGGTCGCGTCTGTCATGGATGTGGTGCGAAACGACGATGATGATAAGGATATATGGGAGAAATATATTGACGCCCTCGGCGGGAATATCGCAGACAACCTCAATGTTCTGAATCTGATTCCGATTGCAAAGGATGTTGTTTCGATGTTTGGCGGGAACTCTTCCCAGCGTATGGATCTGCAGGGAATTGAATACGCCGTATATGCCTGCAATGAGATGAAAAAATTCGTAGCAGGAGAAAGTAAATACACCCCGACAGGCATCCTGTACAAGTGGATGAACCCGCTCTCAAGGCTGACCGGTATCCCGATTGGGAACCTTCTCCGGGATGCTGGCGCCGTGGTTGATACAGCGCTGGATATCACAGAGATGGATACAGGGGACTACTGGAAGACAAAGAGAATCTATGACATGTCAAACCCGGATAACGTCACCATGTACACCAAGAAGGCTCTGAAAGCCTACAGGGAGGGGAAGGGAGAACTAGGAGGCAGAATCCTATCCGATCTAATCAAAGCAGGACAGACAGAGACAAAGGTTGATTCTGCAATGAAAACTGGTTTAAAGAACGAACCTCTGATCCAGGAGGCGGCGGATGCGATGCTGAACTGGGATCTCGATACATATGAGAGTAAGATTGATGAGGTGGCATCTAGGGGAATTGATAAGGATCTGGTAGTCAAGGCGGTTGATACGGTAATCAATAAGAAAAAGAAAGAACTGGAAGGAGGAACAGAAGAAACACAGGAAGAGAGCACAACGCCGGAAGAGACAGGACCGGCAGAGCAGAAAGAGGTTCAACTCTACGATATGTCCAACGTAAATGAGGCGCTGGCAGCAGGAGAGAACGAAAAAGCGAATCAAATGCTGAAAAGTGTGGTAGAATCAAAGAAAGCAGACGGAAAGACACAGAAAGAGGTCATTTCATCGGTCAAAAGTTCCTTGACGAATAAATATAAAAAGAAATACCTCGCCGCGGGCGCCGATGAGCGTGCAAACATCGAGATCCAGCTGGAACGCCTGAGAGTGGACGGAAGAAGGGTGTTCTCAAGTGAGGACTTCTCAAGATGGAGAAAAAATTCAAAGAAAAAATGATATCATAGGTTACTGCGCTACGGCGGTCCTGACGGCGAAATCGGAGCCTCTATGCGCTACCT
>ERZ791907.1697-NODE-1697-length-13415-cov-8.328069_pt1 | contig 13415 bp, 12 predicted proteins | sample MGYA00510145_ERZ791907 | MGnify/ENA primary metagenome ERZ791907 (study PRJEB30046, sample SAMN00792089) | human gut metagenome | study: EMG produced TPA metagenomics assembly of the A metagenome-wide association study of gut microbiota in type 2... | reverse complement strand
TGAACGCCCCCACCACGATGGAGCACTACTATCAGGCGCAGGGCAACTGGCTGACCGCACAGAATCGGAAGAAGTAAGCGCTGTTTTCCACAAAGAACGCAACACCTGTTGAAAATGCAAAGGAGAATTCCCATGAAGAACACGAACGCCGTCCGCACCGAGATCCATTACGCACAGGTTGGGGAGTATCATCTGCCCCTGCTCACCCTGCCGCAGACCGATGATACCGAACCGCTGGGCAAGTATGGCCGGATGCGGCTGGTCTATCTCAAAAATCAGCGTCCTGTGCTGTACAACCGGATGTTGCTGAACGGTACGCTCTGGCCGCATTTGCAGGATGTCCAGAAAACCGCCTCAGAGCAGGCAGAGCGCACGATTGCGGCCTTGGCAGACAAGTTCCCTGCGCCGGACAAAGAACGCTCACAGCTCCTCTGGGCGGCGCACATGAATGGGCTGAAAGCGCAGGCGGAAGAAGTGGCGGTAAGGGAGATCGTGTACGCAGAGTGATTTCAACCGTTCCTCATGTTTCTGTTTCAGCATCAAAAAAACTCTAAGTTCGATTTTGTGTTTTAATTTTGAAATTTTTCTGCAAATTTTGAAGTTAAAATTTGATTTCCTGCCAAGAATGGAGTATACTGAATTCAGAAATCACTTGGGAGGTTTTGCGATGCTGCTTCAATTTTCCGTTACAAACCACCGTTCTATCAGGGATACCGCCATCATCAGCATGAAGGCATCCACAGATAAAAGTCTGTCCGACTGCCTGATTTCACCGGACGACAAAAAGCAGCTCGTGCCCGTCCTTGCACTGTACGGCGCAAATGCGGCCGGAAAGAGCAATGTCCTCCATGCACTCCTGCTCATGCGTGAGATGGTCTGCGGACGGTATGCCAAGCTGCTCAAAGGCGAAGCTCTGCCACAGGAACCGTTTGCCTTTACAGAGCAGCCTCCGCAGCCCACCAGTTTTGAGGTCATCTACTTCTATAACGGCATTAAGTATGCTTATGGCTTTTCCTTCGACAAAACCCGAATCCTGACCGAATATCTCTATCACTGGCCCAATGGTCGGGAGGCTCTGATTTTTTCCAGAGAAGGCAATGGTTATCAGTTCCGCGAGAATATTCAGGAGCAGTTTACCCTTGCCGGACGCACCGCAGAAAATCGACTTTACCTGTCCAGCTCCAACGAATGGAACTGCCCCCAGACCGAAAAGGCCTATCTGTGGTTCTTTGAAAAGCTGACCGGTTTCATGGGAACCGAAATGCGGCTGGATGCCACCTTGTCTGCTATCCGGCAGGGCGGCGCTGAAAAGAGCCGTATCCTGCATGAAATGCTGTATGCAGACCTCGGCATCAAAGACATCCGCATTACCGGCTCCAAGGACGAACCGATCATCTCTGCCCTGCACACGTTGGATTCCGGGGACGGTGCTCCCAAGGGATTCTGGCTTCCTCTGGGGCTGGAATCGGTCGGCACACAGCGGTTCTTCTCCCGCATCGGGATGTGGCTGACCGCTCTGGAATCCGGGGCCGTGCTGGTCGTGGATGAAATCGAATCCAGTATGCACCCGCTTCTGACCCGGCATCTGATCGAGATGGTGCAGGATGCTGCCATCAATACGAACCACGCCCAGCTTATCTTCACCACCCATGATACTGGCCTTCTCGACCTGACCCTGCTGCGCCGAGACCAGATCTGGTTTGCAGAGAAGAACGAAAAGACCATGCAGACCGATATTTATGCCCTGACCGAGTTTTCTCCCCGGAAAGGTGAGAATATCGCCAAAGGCTATCTGCAAGGCCGGTATGGGGCGATTCCGTTCATTGGAGGAAATGCAGTATGGGCAGAATAAAAGAACTCAGTCGCAAGCCTGCCCGAACCAGAAAGCGGAATCCTGTCGTATACCTCATCTGCGAAGGAAGTGAAACCGAGATCCGGTATTTCAAGCGTTTCCGCAGTCGGGGCTGTAATATCGACATTATCCCGATTTCTTCCCAGTATAAGTCTGCTGACAGGCTTGTGCAGAAAGCCAAAGCCACTATGGGCAATAATCCCTACTATCCCGATGAGGGCGATTCCATCTGGTGCGTCTTTGACCGTGACGATAATTCCAACGAGGTACTTCTGCGTGCCAAACAATCTGCCACTAAAGAGGGATACCGTTTGGCCTATTCAAATCCGTCCTTTGAGCTGTGGTTTTTGCTGCATTTTGCCAATCAGCAGGCTGAAGTTGAAGATTGTCAGGCATTAATCCGCTTGCTGAAGCAACCGGGCAGACTTCCTGATTATGAGAAAAACAAGGATTTCTTTGATACCTTAAAGCCTTTGCAGGCAACTGCGATTCAGAGAGCGAAAGCTCGTTCTGACCAAGTTCAGAAGCAGGGTCTCGAACCGATTTCACGGCAGAGCAATCCGTTGACAACGGTTTGGGAACTGGTGGAGTATTTGAACTCCAAGATTTGAACCGCATCAATTTGAAAATATAGCAAAGCCCGCAGGCTGGATATAAAATCTAGTCTGTGGGCTTTTTATTGCAGTTCAGCTTTTACTGTCTTTCTCGCGCAGATATTTCCACCTATTCGATGTTCAACCCATGATTCCAACGACCTTTCTTTTTATTCTTTCTTTTGCATCATCATCAATTCCACGAATAGCATCTATTTTTCCAAAGATGAAATCTTTCGGCTTACCTTGATGCGCGTAATAAAATACTTGCCGGATATTATAGGCAACTTTTGTGGATTTGTTCTGTTCAGACATTTCTTTCAGCTTTTGAATAGCAATCTGCATCTGAGCAGTATCATTCCATTTCTCAGCACAGTCAAATAGAACTTTGGCAATATATGACGATTCCGGGAACTTTTTCATCCCAAGAGATAATATAGAGAACGCTTCCGTTTTATTATTCTGAATATAAGTTTCATGTTGCCCACGCATTTCATAATAAGTTGTACTCGGCCGAATTTCATGCATTCGTGAAATCGTATCAATCATTTCTGAGATGCGTGTATTTTCTATTTCGTTACGATCACGCGTCGGCTTTCTTACTAGCATCTCAAAATAAGGTTGGATTTGATATGGATTTTCAGGCTCTTTCAAGTAATTTTCTTGTGCGTATTCAAATGCACTTTCATAATCCTCAAGGCCTTTATATACAATTACAATTTCGCGCATAGCGCTTCGATGGGTTGGCTTTTTTGCTAAAACTCGTTTATAACATTCTAATGCTTTACCATATTCAGAATTATTGCGATGCATAAACCCTTTCAAGAAATTGTACTCAACTGCATCGAAATTTTCAGTTCCTTGGTGATTGAAAAATTCAACTTCCTCATAAAATTTCTCATTTATTTCTCTTGCTAACGAACGGCAGTAATATCCTTGAAATCTTGCTTGAATAGGCGCATCATATCGTGCAAAAGAGCCATTTTCTTTCAGCCCTTCTACAATGCTTATAACTTTTTTGTATTGCTGGCGGTTATACAAATCATAAATTGACGAAAGGTAAACAGTAGCATACATGAATTTTTCTGGGATAGGTTTTCCAGCGATTATATTTGCCTTTAAATAATATTTTATATTTTCAAAATCCTCAGCATCTGAAACAGAATTCTGCTCGATTTTTTCATTAAAACTTTTTGTTTTTTCATCCAATAATGCTTTTATGTCTGCCGGAAGGTCAAAATGATTTCTTTGAATATAGTCACTAATAAACGGATTGACTTCTATATATTCTTGGGAGGCTCCCAGATACCTACACGCTGTAATATTTTTCAGAGTATGAAATGCATCTTTATACTCTACCTTTTTGTTGATTACTTCCATAAGCAACTCAGTTGGAACAATTCCGTATGACGATGCAAATGAAAGTAACCCATATACAACTTCCTGCTGTTTGGAATCCTTTGGAAGCTCTGCCGCTAGAATTTCAGATACTTTTTTGGAAAAAGCCTCTACAATAATATGCGGATTGCTTTTCACTTCTTCAATTGAAGTTTCATTCATGGACTCTACACAATATCGTACCTGCGGAGGATATCCTGGTATGATTTCGCTAAAAAATTCTCTATCCTCTCGATTCAACTCCAGTCCTAATTTTTTTCCATATACCCTCATAAGCCCCATCCATTCCTGTTTGGGCAAAGTTGATAATGCCTGAAAAAATATCGGACTGTTTTTTTGAGTCGAAAACGTCACGTTAGTATGTGATGCTATAATAACAGTTATTTCGGGTCTAATCTTTTTTATCGCTCTATCAAACCAATATACAATTTCGCCACTTCTCGAAATCAAACAGTGGTTATCATAAATAACAATCTGTTCTTTATAAGATTGAATGTTTTTTAGTTGCTCTACCAGAGCATCAATTTTTTCATTTATATCAGCTAGTTTTGTAACTTTTTCAATTGAATAGGTTCCGAATCCAACTTCATGCAATTTTACAATTAAGTCTTCAATAGAATCCATCTCTTTTAAAGATATAATTGGCGGGAAATAATATTTTTCAATAATATCACTTTCCTTTAGGCACTCCAGCAGATATGATTTTCGACCGATTCCGTCCAATCCGCTGGCAATTACACAACTAATACTTTTTCCAGTTTCAAATTTATTCTTAAAATTCGCAATCTCTGCATCTCGTCCGTAAAAGCAATCTGTCCCATCTTTTCCAATCAAGTCATTATCCATCAAAAATTTGGTTTGTTGTGCTTTGATTTTTCGATATGCTACAACCTCGCTGGTTATAACACGAAGATTATACGAGGATGGTCCCTTTTTTAGAAATTCAGGAATTCTTGGATCCGTATGATCAATTCGCGGATCTATGATTAGAGGAAATATCTGCGAAAGCTTATACTTGTCGTGATTTAACCTTTCTTCCGCAATAGAAAGTTCTTTTCTTACCCAGCCTGAGTCTAATGCTTCATCCGAAAGAAAAATGACAAAGATACTACTCTTATCCATTTCTCTAAATATCTCGTCTATGTTTCTCATTCCGGCTTCAAAGCACATCGCATCATATACACAATGGTCACGGCCTAACTGTTCTGCTATATAGGACACATAGTCTTTATTTGCACTACTATGAGATAGAAAAACTTTATTCATATAGCTCTCCATTCTATGCACATAAGAGTTCATGGATTTATCTTGCAATTTCTTTTCTAATCTCTACCGCCTCCTGTATGTCTTCTACGCACTCCTCTAGTTCTTTCCGAATAGTATGCTCCCAAAAGCGCAAAACAATCCAGCCTTGCTCAACAAGCGTTGCTGTAACTTCTCGATCACGCTTCATGTTTCGCTCAATTTTGGGTATCCAGTAATCTTGATTCGACTTAATTCGGGCTTTTCTATTTTCCCAGTCATATCCATGCCAGAAATCAGAATCACAAAACACAGCAATTCGATATTTTGTGATTACTATATCCGGCTTTCCTATTAAGCCTTTATAGTTTTTTCGGTATCGGATACCTCTCTGCCATAGAGCTTTCCGCAACGCAAGTTCTATCGTTGTATCCTTGCTTCGGATTGCTCTCATATTTTTCTTTCTCTGTTCAGGCGTTAAATCATCCATAAATCAGGTCGAAGAATCGTCCTCCTGAACGTCATAATAAATCAAGTCGTTCGGCAACTTAATGTTGGGAACCCACAATTCCTGTCCACCCCAGCCTTTTTTGCCAGTAACCTTATACATTGTCAGCACAGTCGATGCTGTATACTGGCCGCCCAATGCCCAATCATTCGGCGACAGCAATGCGCCAGTTCCTTGAGCAACATCCCTATTTCTACGAACAATCAGTATTCCCTGTGCGTTAGACTTTTCAGACAACATCATCTCAAGAATAGAGATAAAAGCGGTCACCCTAAAATCGTCATCGGATTCAATGTGAGAAAGAATTTCCTTCATTATGTGAAGGCTGACCTGATAAACAGGTTCATCTTCTGTAAAGGGAGCCAGCAGCTTATCAAGCTGTTCAATCGTGTTATTGCTGGGATAGAATGGATAATAGTTGGTTCCACCGGAAATAGCCGCAACGTGCCGCTCATCCAGCACATTGCTTCGAGTCGGCTTCAGCCCATTCGGATAGTAAATTTTTATATGTTCGGTTCCACTCTCTACCTGTGCAATCAAAGCATTGTTCGTCGCATTGATATCAGAGAACAGCTTATAAAGTGGTTCATCAATGTAGACCATCATCAATCCCGGATCGCGGTCATACCCGAACATCCGGCTGTGCTGCCACATTGTATCAGCCTGCGGCTTTTTGGCTGTTCTCGTGTAGTAGATTGTGTGCAGGGAAGGGAAAGTTACACCTCTACCAAGCGTGTTTCCACCGATGACTATATTGCTTCCTGTGGAATACTGCTCGCTGGCGATGCTTTTTTTTTCCATTCATAATAAGGATTTTAACGGCATCGGTTAACAGTAACTCTTTGGCTTTTCCATAAGAATCCTCAACGGATGCCTTTCGGTACTTTACGGGGGCAAGGGAATCATATACTGCCGAAAATTCTGTTTTGAAATCGTTGTCGATGTTATCTTTGCACCATTGAAGTTCTTTAGAAACCTCTCGTGCAAAGAGATCGTGAGATGCCTGACGGACACTCGGATGTACTAAGCAGTTTGAAACGCTCCCTCCGGCCAATTCAATCAGAGCAGACACAGCCAAATGCCGCAGAACCACATCATGCGCTGGGGTTTTGAGCGTTTCCAGATAAGTGATGCAGTCTGGCTTCGGCTTTGCGAAAAAGAAATCACCGCCCAAGTAACCGTTGCCCGGTGCAAAGTAATAAGTAAAGTACGGATGCCAACCGGACACTTGTGTTTGAAGCAGGATAGCCTGCGGCGTTCCAGTAACCTGAAGATAGATACTGCTCGACGCTCCGTTTTTGATGCTGTCTAGATATCTATTTATCGAGGATTGTCGATTTCTGTTTATCAGCGTATTTAACGATGCTGCATCAGCCTCATCGTCCACAATAAACAATGGATTACCCTTCATAAAACCAGTCGATGCAAACACATTTGCCCATAACCGCAGGATGCGGCTGTTCTTTTTAAGCACGATAATAGCCGGTTTCATCAACGAGTTTTGGATAAACAGTCCAGAGTCATTCTCTCCACAGATACAGTACCCGGACAGATCGTTCTGTACACGTTCAAGCGTTTGCTGTTGAAGCACAACATTATCTGTTGTAAGCAGCACGAAGGCCGGAAACCCCATATCGGTTGCTTTTGTAATAATTCCAAACATCTGCCCCGTCTTGCCAGATTGGACATTACCGAACAAAAGACCAATGCGATGCTCACAGAAATTAAAGTCCTGAATATATTTGTCGCCAACCTCCGCTGCTGTCTGCTCAATCGACCGTGCCAAATCAATATTGCCCCTGTCAGTTATTGTTTTTAGATAAGTTTTTAAGTAATTCATTCTTGCTCATCCTCCGGTCCTTCTTTGAATGACAGAAGCCATACGTCAAGGGTGTTGCCATCTTCATGGATTTGGCAGTCGGTTTTTGTCAAAAGAAGTGAGTTACATCCGTACTCATCCAGCATTTCTTTCGTTATCATGCCCTGACGGTCATGATCCGCACTGGTATCGTTTACTGGAGTCACAAGACCTGCTGCGACCAACCGACCTTTTAGCCATCGGCCCAAAATCAGTTCATCTCCAACTGCACTGAACTGTTTATTATTTTGACTGGTTGTATGGCACTTAAATGCGTAACCATCATCAGTTATTACGACAAACGGAACATTTTTCTGCGGATAACCATACTTGGGTGTGCCATCTGGCTCACACCGAACAGCTGTGGAAACCGTAAACTGCGTTTCATACCAGTCTCTAGGCTTTCGTGCGCTTCTAGGGGCGGCATAGCATACATTTAGATTAGACTTCGTATAATGCCTGTTATCGTCCATCATCCGCTCATCGTATGCTGGAACTTTGACGGGTATCGGAAAGCGAACGGCTGTTACATGATTTTCATAATAGCGCAGATCTGCCTGCGGAATCTGTGAGACAGTGTCTACACCTGTCAGCGAAACGTTCAATTCTCGAACAAGCCGCATGTCAGTCACATTAGCAATATTGTCGGAGCATCTAGTGTTCAGATTCTGAATAAGCTCCTTTGTATCCTGCAATACTTGTGGTTCTTCAACGAGAATCGCTGTTTCGTACTGCCGCAGATTAGCTGCTTCAGGCTTGATAACTCCAAAATTGGCAGAGCCAATAATTGCCGAAACTGGCATCACTTCGTGATTTTCAGTATCGGCTCTCTCTTTCGAGAACAGATAGACCTTTCCATGATATTTGAAAGACTTCACTATGCGGACTTCGCCAACACCTGAGCGCATCCATTTTTCATTGAGGTGCATCGCAGTGCGGTATGCACTTTCCGGCATACCTTCAATATAGTACATTCCGATCGTGAGGACGATATGTGCAGCGTGCAGTTCATCAGCCAAACGATCTATTTCCTCTAATGATGCTCTCGACACATAGCCCACGGCAATGTCTACGCTGTCTGCCTGCATAAGCTGCGCTCTAAAGCAGTCAGCAATCGTTCTCTGCTGCTCGGTTGTTCTCAGTGGCAGGATATTTGAGTATAGCAGTTCCATATAAATAGTCCTCCCGTGCAATATTCCCTCGAACACAACCAGTATAACATAATTACTTCGTTTTTCAATCCAAATTACAGCAATCCGCACAAAAAAGAAGCATCCACTCCTTCAAGTGAATGCTTCCAATTCTCATACAGAGAAGTCCATATAGTAGGTTTCATTGTCCAGTTTATAGAAAGTGACATTTGTTCTTCCATAAGTTTCTAGATCGTTTCTAGTCACAAATGCCCCATTAGGCAGACCAAGCCGATTCCTGAAATATTCGCCCAAGTCGCTGTTGCGTTCCGGCGTCGTTATCGCCTTATCGTTTTGCTGTTCAACTCGAAGTGTAAGCTGTTTTCTATCGTCAGTTATCGCTGTAAAGTGCAAATAACTCGGTGGAAAGAATCCATTTGATGCAACAACCCTCGGAAGCGGGATGTAGGCTTCATTCCGATCCCGGTTTGGCCGCTGACCCCAGTTTAATCCAGAACGGTTTCCGGGGCTTCCATTCCGCGTAACAAGGCTTAATGTGACAGATTCATAGTTATCTAAGCCCGCCACAAGATTTAACTCCATGTCCAAAACCGGATGGCTTGGAACAAGCTGAACATATTCCTCGACTTCTACATGATTACAGTATATGCTGCGGCCTACAAGAGAGTCATACAGCGTCCACGCTTCCTCAGGATCACACTCGGTCATGCTCTCCTGAACATTATGTTGAGTAAGTGCACTCTGAATGAAAGGTGCAGACCCCATAAATGCCTTAAAAAGTTCGCCATTTTTCTTCCATACATACAGATTTCCATGAAACGCAGGATAATCGTACAAGTAGCTGCACTCCACTCTCTCAACCTGCGGAGGATAAGGCGGTCTTACAAGAGCGCAAAATCCATCATGAACAGTCACACTTAAATAGTTATATGGAACCATTCCAATCATCATAGCAATCCGCAGGGTCTGATGCTGGTGCAGCTCCAAGTTCGTTAAAAACCATGACAGCATCGTGTGAGTTGCGTATGATGCCGCCACATAGAGTTCATCCGCTCCCTCACGCAAGGGATTCATCAGAACTTTTTCCGCAATATCTTCCGTAAACATATTCTCTCTTACTCGTTGATATTAGCAGGCATTGATTCATACGGAATTCCCGCGAACGATTTCAAAATAGCCTCAAAGATAATTTTTGCACCTTTGCAGGGCACGGCCATTCCGATCTGCTTACGGACACTTTCCTTGTTCCCCTCAAAGATGTAATCATCCGGGAAAGTCTGCAGCCGCGCCCTCTCACGATTTGTTAAAGCGCGATTCTCAGACCAGTGATAGATATGAGTTCCACCACCGCCGCTGCCGGTCACAGTATAAGCAGGCTTTGTCGGGTCAAGTCTTTTATAGATCTGGCTGATTCTTGCGCCTTTGATATTAAGCTGAAGCTCCAGTGGAAGATCGGCGGTAAATGCATTCTGTCCGGGCTTGATGTGTTTCAGTCGTTCAACAACAGCTGCAGACTGCTTTGTGATTTCATTGTTCGGTGCGTCCACAGGGATTGGCGGTACTGTAATAGCAGTCTTGCAGGTGTTATCAATGCCCGCATACGGCTTTGTGGACGGAATTTTATATTCAACGTCAATATCTTCCCGAATGCCAACAATGATGATTCGATGCCGTGCCTGTGGAATACCATAATCCTCAAACTTATAAAGATTTGGATACAGTTTGTATCCAGCCTTACGCATTTCATCAAGGATTTTGGTGAACGCCTTACCATCATTTGCATTTTTCAAGCCGCCGACATTCTCGGCCAAAAACCATTTCGGGTGATAAAGCTGCAGAACTTTCACACCATAAGAATACAGCGGTCCATAAATACCATCCATGCCTTTCTGCTCGCCCACAACACTATAATCATTGCAAGGGAAGCCAAAGGCCAGTGCATCAATGTCTGCCAGATGAGTTAAGTCGAACTTCCGAATGTCCTCATGATAAACAGTCTCTGGCTGCTTTGGGCAGATATTTCGTCTGTAGGTCTTGCAGGTGTTCTCATCATAGTCATTAGACCATTGGTGTACAATCTTCCAATTAGGATCACCAATATCAGCATTTGTTGCACCCCATGCAAGACCACCCGGCCCGCAGAATAATTCTCCTAAACGAAAAATCATACGTTCACCTCACTAGGTTCATCCTTGCAGTCTCCCCTGCAACTATCATGCACCTAAATCCTTTTTGAAATTAACTTTACAGAGATATGCAAAATCAACCTGCTCTTATTTTCGGCAGCCTGCTATCCCATTACACATGTTAACATATTCGCAGCATCTTGTCAACAAAATTGCTGCAAATATGTTGCGTGTTGACTATCTTATATAAAAATGCCAACCGTTCAGTAAGGGCTTACATAAATGCGCCCTCATAGAACAGTTGGCATTTTTGTTTCATGAGCTTCTTTTACCGATAGGACAGCACTATATCTTCGGGAGTTCTCCAGAAAACTTCAATTTTCGTTCCAACATGAGCCCCGATATACTTATACCATAGGCCGATTGCTCGAAGGTCACCTTGCTGCGAAAACTGTTTCGCGTATAGGGAACCTCCTACACTGCTGCCTTGTGCTTTAAGAAAGCCTTTGCAATAGCCGTCACAAGTCGTATACCTAAAAAGATTTTTTCCAAGAACATCCTTTCCGCCAGTAGCGTTGCTGTTGACCAATTCCAATCTCCGTGCATCATTGAGCGGAATTGGAATATAGCCTTCATCTTTAACAGTTTCCCGTGTGTCGGTATACCGATACTCTCCCCATTGCAGATGAGGTTCTTTCAGATCAACAACGTAGCGGTCACCTTGCTGTGCCATACTTCAGCCCTCCTTTTCGAGCCTCTTAAATTGTTCACGCTCAGCTTCCTGAACAGCTGAGACTAATTTTCGGTTCTCCAACACTATTCCCATTAGAGCTTCCGTTATAATTGTACCACGCCATTTAATTATGTTCAATTCTGCTATGCTGCACTCCTATGGAGTGCTGAAAGAGCGTTTTGCAAAAAACGCGCAGCCTGCATCGGTACGGTGCAGATCTGAAAGGGTTTGGGATTTCCCAACAAGCATTTTGCAACGCAAAATGGTCTTTGTATATACGAAGACACTGCTTGCCACTGCTATGAACGCCTTTTGAATTGCAAAATGATTTTTCAGTTGCTATACTGGGCTTATCAAAATCTTTTTGGGAGGACGTCGCAATGACCGCACAGATAATGCAAATCGGGAACAGACCTTGCCGCATTTACGGTGAAGCCCATGCAGAATACCTACTGTTCCAAATGATCGGTGAACATGAGCTGCAAAGCATGGACGGCGAGGTTGCCGCTATTGCACAGAGTGCGCACCACTTTCTGTTTGCGGCTATTCCGGTGGAAAGCTGGAATGATGCACTTTCTCCGTGGGAAGCCCCTGCTGTTTGGGGAAAGCAAGGGTTTGGCGGTAAGGCTGCGGACACGCTGCGCTTTCTGACAGAGCAGGCCATTCCCACGCTAAAGTTGCAGCTTGATCTCCCGGAGAACGTCAAAATCATTCTGGGTGGCTATTCGCTGGCGGGATTGTTTGCACTGTGGGCATCCACTCAGACAAAGCTGTTCTACGGTGTCGCCGCTGCATCCCCCTCTGTGTGGTTTCCGGGCTGGATGGAGTTTGAACAGCGGCACCCGATGCAGGCACAGCACATTTATCTGAGCCTTGGCGACAAGGAAGAGCACACGAAAAACACTGTCATGGCTACAGTAGGTGATAATATCCGCACCCTGCACAGCCGACTTGCAGAGCGTGGCACAGACTGCACGCTTGAATGGAACAGCGGCGGGCATTTCAAGGATACCGACCTGCGCACGGCAAGGGCGTTTCGATGGATGATGGAGGATATTCGATGAATGTTTTGATCGATGCAGACGGCTGTCCCGTGGTTAATCTGACTTTGCAGATTGCAAAGCAGTTCGGCATCCCGGTCGTCATCCTGTGCGACACAGCTCACCAAATCGAGCGGGAAGGTGCGCAGACATTGGTGTTCGATAAAGGGGCTGACAGCGTGGACTTTGCGCTGGTCAACCGAGTAAAGCCAGGAGATATTGTCGTGACACAGGACTATGGATTGGCGAGTATGTGCCTTGCCCGGTGTGCCAAAGTTCTGAACCAAAACGGTTTGGAGTACACCGCCGACAATATGGATATCCTCCTGCTGCGGCGATATGAAAACAAAAAACTTCTCCGTGCCGGAAAGCACCCGAAGGGGAGTGCGAAACGGACGAAGGAGCAGGATGAAGCATTTGTCGCCACACTGACAGATATTTTAGCGAGCATCTGATTTTCTGAATCAAAAATTTGATATTGCAACCGCCACTCACTCTTTCCCGGAGTGAGCGGCGGTTGTTTCTTGTTCAGCGCATCTTGCTTTGTTAACTTTCTGTTAATTTTCAAAATAAAGGTTGTCAACGAGCCTTTCTCGATGCCTGCCAAGTGAGGGAACGCTCTCAACCTTCAATGAAGGCAAAAAAATCAGCGTCAACACCCCCCATTTTAGGCCGCTTTTTCTGTTAATAGTAGAAACGCTTCTTTGAAGGTCAATCATTTGTGACCTTTTTGTTAATTCTCAAAAAGATGGTTGTCTTTTGGTCTTTTTCGTCGGCTACCAAGTGAGAGGACTTTTTCAAAAGTGGAGATTCGGCCTCAAGAATTACAACTCAATTACAATTTTCCCTTCGATGCTATGAAACAGGCGTTCTCGATGCCTACCAAGTGTAGGGCATCTTTTTCAAGACCATTC
>ERZ791907.1690-NODE-1690-length-13481-cov-2.241993_pt1 | contig 13481 bp, 10 predicted proteins | sample MGYA00510145_ERZ791907 | MGnify/ENA primary metagenome ERZ791907 (study PRJEB30046, sample SAMN00792089) | human gut metagenome | study: EMG produced TPA metagenomics assembly of the A metagenome-wide association study of gut microbiota in type 2... | reverse complement strand
GTTGATCTTTGCGTGGAAAAGCTCTGGAGACAGATTAAGAAGCAGGGTCTGGCATCCCTTTGTAAAGGAAGTTATGTTTCTGTAGAGATGGCACAGATCCGTAAACAGGATATTTACGCATGCCTGAACAGATATCGGGGATTTATCGGATAAGATTAAAGAATTTGGAGGAGAAGATCCGTGAGGAGATGGAAGAAAATTTTAAGTGCATCGCTGGTGGCAGTGATGGTTGGAAGTCTTGGAATGACCGCATTTGCAGAAGATACGTCAGCAAATGAACCAATTGATACAACGGTCAGCAATTATAATCTGACAGAGGAAGAAACTTCCGGAAAAAATCAAGAAGAAATTAAAGCCCTGCAGCAGCAGAAAATCGATGAAGTAACACAGCAGGCATATGATATGAAGATTGCCAGCAATGAGCTGGAGAACTGGCCGGAAGGACCGGCTACTTACGGAGAGGCTGGAATTGTCATGGAGGCAAAAAGCGGTGCGATCCTTTATGCGAAAAACATTGACGGAAAGGCTTATCCTGCCAGTATTACAAAGATTTTAACGGCACTTGTCGCATTGGAAAACGGCAATCTTGATGACAAGATCACGATTACACAGAATAGTGTGGATTGTGTAGCAGAGGGGGATGCTTATATCGGAATGATCGCGGGGGAGGAAATTTCTTTAAATGATGCGCTTCACGCACTTCTGATGGCATCTGCAAATGAAGTTGCTTATGCGATTGCTGAAAATGTGGGTGGTTTAGGATATGATGGCTTTATTGCAAAGATGAATGAACGCGCAAAAGAGCTGGGAGCAGTAAATTCTGATTTTGAAAATCCGAATGGGCTGAATGCGCAGAACCATTATACGACGGCACGTGATATGGCACTTATTACACAGGAACTGCTTGAAAATCATGAAGAATTCAAGACGATTGCCCAGACACAGCAGTATACGATCGGTGCAACCAATCTGGTAAATCAGGCGAGAACCTTTCAGCAGAGTGATCTGATGTTTTACGAGGGAAACGACTATTATTATCCAAAGACAATAGCCGGAAAAACCGGTTATACGGATGAAGCACTTAACACACTGGTATCCTGTGCAGCAGATGACAATCTGGAGCTGATCAGTGTTGTCTTGAAGACACATGGGAAAAATGTATACCCAGACTCCGTCAATTTACTGGAGTATGGATTTAATAATTTCGCAAAATATACGATTGCGGATTATGAAGACTCCGCAGATTTTAAAGAAATTGATCCGAATGCATATGTTGTACTTCCGGAAAATGTAAATTTCCAAAGCCTGGATTACGAAATTACGCAGGATGACACGAACAGCAGCACCGGAACAGTAACTTATACTTATCAGGGCAACCCGGTCGGAAAAGCAGCTGTGACATTAAGTGATGAATATCTGCAGAAGGATAACACAGAAAATGAAGCACAGGTGTCCGGCGATAAGTCAGACAGTGAAACACAAAAGCAGGCTCAGAGTACAATACCACGAGAGGTAATCCTTGTAATCTGTGTGATTGCAGCAGTACTCATTCTTATTATTGTATGGAGGGCTGTTCTGAAACATTTGAGAAAGAAGAAAGTGGAAACAAACAGAAAGCGCAGAAGAGAAGTTGACAAAGATTAACGTCTGGTCAGTCAAATATAAGGAAAGAATCACGAAATCCCGCAGAACCCCTTGACGAAGCAAGGGGTTCTTTATTATAATAACCTAGAAATGGTGAAAAAAGATCAAAAGACATTGACGAAGACAGTAAGGTTTATTTGAAAGGTAAAGCGAACCGGAGATGGTGGAAGACCGGTGCAAGTAGGGTAGATCTGAACATCACTTCCGAGTTGCAGTAACTGAAAGCAATCTGGCGAGTAAGTTCTGACGGTTATTTCCCCCGTTACAGGAAACTCATATGCTGGTATGCAGTAACAGGTGGTTAACGATGTACAGACTTTCGTCCTTTTACGGGTGAAAGTCTTTTTTAATTTTGCAGGAAATTCCAAATACTTCCTGCAAAATTAAGGGCACTACGTGCCGGGGCACATTTTTCTATATACCAAAAAATGCATACAAAGTCATTGATTCAGAAAGGAGCTTATCATGGCTAAGTACAAAAAAGTGGATACAGACCTGAAGTTTGTAGACAGAGAAAAAGAAGTTGAAAAATTCTGGAATGAAGAAGATATTTTCAAGAAAAGTATGGAAAACCGTAAAGAAGGAGAAACTTATACTTTCTACGATGGACCTCCGACAGCAAATGGAAAACCGCATATCGGACACGTTCTTACCCGTGTAATCAAAGATATGATCCCGAGATACCGTACAATGAAGGGCTACATGGTTCCACGTAAGGCAGGATGGGATACTCACGGACTGCCGGTAGAGCTGGAAGTAGAAAAGCTGCTCGGCCTTGACGGAAAAGATCAGATTGAAAAATATGGTGTAGAACCATTTATCAATAAATGTAAAGAAAGTGTCTGGAAATACAAAGGAATGTGGGAAGATTTCTCTTCTACAGTAGGTTTCTGGGCAGATATGGAAAATCCATATGTTACTTATGATAATAACTTTATCGAGTCTGAATGGTGGGCTCTGAAGAAAATCTGGGATAAGGGACTCCTTTACAAAGGATTTAAGATCGTTCCGTATTGTCCACGTTGTGGAACACCACTTTCAGCACAGGAAGTTGCACAGGGATATAAGGACGTCAAAGAACGTTCTGCTATCGTTCGTTTCAAAGTGAAAGACGAAGATGCATACATCCTTGCATGGACAACCACACCTTGGACTCTTCCGTCTAATATCGCACTCTGCGTAAACCCGGAAGAAGATTACGCAAAAGTAAAATGTGCAGACGGATATACTTATTATATGGCATGCGCTCTGCTTGACACCATTCTTGGAAAATTTGCAGAAGAAGACAAACCGGCATACGAAGTTCTGGAAACTTACAAAGGAAAAGATCTGGAATACAAAGAATATGAACCGCTTTACCAGTGTGCATATGACTGCGCAGCAAAACAGAAAAAGAAAGCATTCTTTGTTACCTGTGATGATTATGTAACCCTGACAGATGGTACTGGTGTTGTTCATCTGGCACCAGCATTTGGTGAAGATGATGCGAAAGTAGGACGCAAATATGACCTTCCATTCGTACAGCTCGTTGACGAGAAAGGGGATATGGGCGAAACAACTCCATTTGCAGGACTTTTCGTAAAGAAAGCAGATCCGGAAGTACTTAAAGATCTGGATGCTCGTGGACTGCTCTTCGATGCTCCGAAGTTTGAACACAGTTATCCACACTGCTGGAGATGTGATACTCCACTGATCTACTATGCAAGAGAATCATGGTTCATCAAGATGACAGAAGTTAAAGATGACCTGATCGCAAATAACAATACTATCAACTGGATCCCGGAAAGCATTGGTAAAGGCCGTTTTGGTGACTGGCTTGAAAATGTTCAGGACTGGGGTATCAGCCGTAACCGTTACTGGGGAACTCCACTGAATATCTGGGAATGCGAATGCGGATGCCAGCACTCGATCGGAAGCATTGAAGAACTGAAATCCATGTCAGACAACTGCCCGGATGATATCGAGCTTCACCGTCCATATATTGATGATGTAACAATCAAGTGTCCGAAGTGTGGAAAACAGATGCACCGTGTACCGGAAGTTATCGACTGCTGGTTCGACAGCGGATCCATGCCGTTTGCACAGCATCACTATCCATTTGAAAATAAAGAAGTATTTGAACAGCAGTTCCCGGCTCAGTTCATTTCTGAAGCCGTTGACCAGACAAGAGGATGGTTCTATTCTCTGCTGGCAATTTCAACCCTGATCTTCAACAAAGCACCATACCAGAACGTAATCGTTCTCGGACATGTACAGGATGAAAATGGTCAGAAGATGAGTAAATCCAAAGGAAATGCGGTTGATCCGTTTGATGCTCTGGAAACATACGGTGCAGATGCGATCCGCTGGTATTTCTATGTAAACAGTGCACCGTGGCTGCCGAACCGTTTCCATGGAAAAGCGGTTATGGAAGGACAGAGAAAGTTCATGGGAACACTCTGGAATACCTATGCATTCTTCGTACTGTATGCCAATATTGATGATTTTGATGCAACAAAATATGCACTTGAATATGACAAATTATCTGTAATGGATAAATGGCTCTTATCAAAACTGAATACATTGATCAAGACAGTAGATAATCATCTTGCAAATTACCGGATTCCGGAAGCTGCAAGAGCACTTCAGGACTTCGTAGATGATATGAGTAACTGGTATGTAAGACGAAGCCGTGAACGTTTCTGGGCAAAAGGAATGGAACAGGATAAGATCAATGCTTACATGACTCTTTATACAGCACTCGTTACTGTATCAAAGGTTGCAGCACCTATGATTCCGTTCATGACAGAAGAAATTTACCAGAACCTGGTAAGAAGCGTAGATGAAAGTGCTCCGGAAAGTATCCACCTTTGTGATTATCCGGTTGCAAATGAAGCTTATATCGATAAGACTCTGGAAGAGAACATGGATGAAGTCCTGAAGATCGTTGTAATGGGACGTGCATGCCGTAATACAGCCAACATCAAGAACCGTCAGCCGATCGGAAAGATGTTCGTAAAAGGTGCTTCCGATCTGCCGGAGTTCTATCAGGATATCGTGACAGATGAGCTGAATGTAAAAGAAATCGAACTTACAGATGATGTTCGTGCATTTACTTCTTATACATTTAAACCACAATTAAAGACAGTTGGACCAAAATATGGTAAATTGTTAGGTGGAATCAAAAATGAACTCAGCAATCTGGACGGAAATGCTGCTATGGACGAACTGAATGCGACAGGTGTTCTGAAGCTTCAGGTAAATGGACAGGAAATTGAACTTGCAAAAGAAGACCTTCTGATCGACATGGCACAGATGGAAGGATATGTATCTGAGAGTGACTATGGTATCACCGTTGTACTGGATACAAACCTGACAGAAGAACTTCTGACAGAAGGATTTGTACGTGAGATCATCAGCAAGATCCAGACTATGCGTAAGGAAGCCGGATTTGAAGTTATGGATAAGATCAAGGTAACTTACGACGGAAGCGAAAAGGCAGAAAAAGTATTTGCAGAGTATGCAGAGCAGATCGGACAGGAGACACTTGCGGTAGCAGTTGAAAAGGCTGAACCTGCAGGCTATGTGAAAGACTGGAAGATCAACGGTGAAGCTGTAAATATGGGCGTAGAAAAGCAGGGAGAATAATCCCTGCCGCTGCGCAAAAATGAGAAGGGAATATAGGCATGTACAGTAAAAGATTTGAAAAAGAAACTTTTAAAAATGATGTGAAAGAAAATGTGCGGACACTGTATCGTAAAGAGATTGAAGAAGCAACTCCGCAGCAGATTTTCCAGGCAGTATCTTATGCAGTAAAAGAAGCAATTGTAGATGACTGGCTTGCGACACAGAAAACATACGAAAAAGAAGATCCAAAGACCGTATATTATATGTCAATGGAATTTCTTATGGGACGTGCACTTGGCAACAACCTGATCAACATGACTGCATATAAAGAAGTAAAAGAAGCCCTTGATGAGATGGGCATTGATCTGAATGTGGTAGAAGATCAGGAACCGGATGCGGCACTTGGTAATGGTGGTCTTGGACGTCTTGCAGCTTGCTTCCTGGATTCACTTGCATCTCTTGGATACGCAGCTTACGGCTGTGGAATCCGTTACCGCTACGGTATGTTCAAACAGAAGATCAAAGATGGCTATCAGGTAGAAGTGCCGGATAACTGGCTCAAAGATGGCAATCCGTTTGAAATCCGCCGTGACGAGCATGCAAAGGAAGTCGTGTACAGTATAATGAACAGACCAAGAAAGAAGATTTCATCCAGGAAAATTATGAATCCGTACTTGCTATTCCATATGATATGCCGATCGTAGGATATGGCAACCACGTAGTCAATACACTGCGTATCTGGGATGCACAGGCAATCACAGACTTTAAACTGGATGCATTTGACAGAGGAGAATACCATAAAGCGATCGAGCAGGAAAACCTTGCAAAAACGATCGTCGAGGTTCTTTATCCAAATGACAACCACTATGCAGGAAAAGAGCTTCGTCTGAAACAGCAGTATTTCTTTGTATCTGCCAGTCTTCAGGTTATGCTTGATAAATATAAAAAGAAACACAAAGATGTGCGCAAACTGTATGAAAAAGTTACGATCCAGATGAACGATACTCACCCGACTGTAGCAGTTGCAGAGTTGATGCGTCTGCTCATTGACCAGGAAGGTCTTGGATGGGATGAAGCATGGGAAGTAACAACAAAGACGGTTGCTTACACCAACCATACGATCATGTCAGAAGCACTTGAAAAATGGCCGATCGACCTGTTCTCAAGACTGCTTCCGCGTGTATACCAGATTGTACAGGAAATTAACCGCCGTTTTGTAGAACAGGTTCGCCGTATGTATCCGGGCAATGAAGATAAAGTCCGTAAGATGGCTATCCTGATGGACGGTCAGGTAAGAATGGCACATATGGCTATTATTGCAGGCTACTCCGTAAATGGTGTTGCAAGACTTCATACAGAGATTCTGAAACATCAGGAATTAAAAGATTTCTACGAAATGATGCCGGAGAAATTCAACAACAAGACCAATGGTATCACACAGAGAAGATTCCTTCTTCATGGAAACCCGCTGCTTGCAGACTGGGTAACAGACCACATCGGAGACGGCTGGATCACAGATCTGTCCCAGATGTCAAAATTAAAACCGCTTGCAGATGATCCGAAGGCAAGAGCAGAATTTATGGATATCAAATACAAGAACAAAGAACGTCTTGCAAAATATATTCTGGAACACAATGGAGTAGAGATCGATCCGAGATCTATTTATGATGTACAGGTTAAGCGTCTTCATGAATATAAGAGACAGCTTCTTAATATTCTGCATGTAATGTATCTGTACAACCAGATCAAAGAACATCCGGAGATGTCCTTCTATCCGAGAACATTTATCTTTGGTGCAAAAGCTTCCGCAGGATATGTCCGTGCAAAAGAGATCATCAAACTGATCAACTCTGTAGCAGATGTGGTAAATAATGATCTGAGCATCAATGGAAAGCTGAAAGTCGTATTTATCGAAGATTACCGCGTATCCAACGCAGAATGGATCTTCGCGGCAGCAGATGTCAGCGAACAGATTTCTACCGCTTCCAAAGAAGCTTCCGGAACAGGTAACATGAAGTTCATGCTGAACGGTGCACCGACACTTGGAACTATGGATGGAGCCAATGTAGAGATCGTAGAAGAAGTTGGAATTGAAAATGCATTTATTTTCGGCCTCAGTTCTGACGAAGTTATCAACTATGAGAATAATGGCGGATATAACCCGCAGGAGATCTACTTCAATGACTGGGATATTAAGAGAGTCGTTGACCAGTTGATGGATGGAACTTATTCACATGGTGACCATGAGATGTTCCGCGACCTGTATAATTCACTTCTGAATACACAGGGTGGAGACAGACCGGACAGATACTTTATCCTGAAAGACTTCCGCTCTTATGCAGAAGCACAGAAGAAAGTGGAAGAAGCTTACAAAGATCCGGATCGTTGGGCTAAGATGGCACTTCTGAATACAGCAAGCTGTGGTAAATTTACTTCAGACAGAACCATTCAGGAATATGTTGATAATATCTGGAAACTGGATTATGTTACAGTTAAACCAGAAGCATAATCAGTCAAAACCTCTCATACAGTGGTATGGGAGGTTTTATTTATGCGAAAATACTTCAGACAGGCAGGCTATTTTGCTGCCATTCTTATATTACTTCCGTATGTGGTTACGATTCTGCTGAATGGCAGAAGCAGTTTGGCGCAGGACAATGGGACGAGCCCGTATGTGACCGTAAAAAGTGACGAAAAGAACAGAAAAATTTCACTGGATGAATATGGGATCGGGATTCTGGCTAAAGAAATTGAGGGAGATGCGGAGGAGGAAGCGTTAAAGGCACAGGCAGTGTTGATCCGGACTAGCATTTACAAAAGCATCCAGGATGAGGGCACCAGCACTGTCCTGACGAAGGAATACTGGACCAGGCAGCAGATGGAGAGCAACTGGGGAGCAGATCATTATGGAGAATATTATGAGAAGATGAAAGCTGCGTGGGATGAGACAAGGGGACAGGTTCTGATGTATGACGGAAGGCTGATTCTGACCCCGTATCACCGGTTAAGCAACGGAAAAACAAGGTCTGGAGATGAAGTGTTTGGTTCGGAAGAGTATCCGTATCTTCAGAGCAGGGAATGTCCCGAAGATGTGGAGGCAAAAGAGGAGATGACAGTGTCCATGATCCAGGGAAGCGACATGGAAGTGACAGGAACAGACAGTGCCGGGTATGTGACAGAGGTCCGTTGTGGCAGTGAAACAGTAAATGGTGAAGAATTCCGGAGAACCTACCATCTTGCCTCGTCATGTTTTGCGCTTCAGGATTATGACGGGCAGACAAGGGTTACGGCGAAGGGAATCGGGCACGGTCTTGGGATGAGCCAGTATACGGCAGAGAAGATGGCAGAGGAAGGGAAATCCTGTGAAGAAATCCTGCAATATTTTTTCACTGATGTCAGTCTGGAAGAGGTCACGGATATTGTGATCGAAAAAAACGAAAAGGGAGAATAAGTTGGTCATTTTCTGGCAAAAATATTGTCAGAGGTGATAGAATATGAATAAAAAGCAGCAGTCCTCTAATAAGAGGAGAAAAAGAGCGTCGATCGGTCTTGCGGTCTGCTTTGCCGCTGCTATTGTGCTTACAGGAGCCTATACATGGAGAAATTACCGGGCAAATGTGAAGGATGAGCAGGCAAAGATCGAGGAAGAACAGCAGGCGAAAGAGGAAGAAATCAAAAGAAATACGGAAGAGACAAGCAGTATTGCAAAGAAAGCGCTGGAAGATGAAGAACCTGTGACAAAAGAGGACAGCCAGGCTGCAAATACGGCAGCAGATGGAAGTACAGAGAACCGGATGGATACTTGGGAAACGGACAGCACGCAGACCGCAGGAACGGCAATGAACCTGAATTTCGGGGAGGACAGCCAGCTTCTGTGGCCGGTGGACGGCAATGTGCTGATGAGCTACAGTATGGATAAAACCGTATATTTTTCTACATTGGACCAGTACCGATATAATCCGGCGATGATCATATCCGGTGCGGTGAACGATAACGTGATTGCAGCAGCACCAGGTATTGTCAAATCCATTGATACCTTTGCACAGACGGGAATCACGGTGACCATGGATATGGGGAATGGCTACGAGTGCATGTACGGACAGCTCAAGGAAGTGCAGGTGAAAGTCGGTGATTATCTGGAAGCGGGAAATGTGATCGGATATCTGGAGATTCCGACCAAGTATTACAGTCTGGAAGGCTGCAATCTGTATTTCGAGATGTTAAAAGATGGTCAGCCGGTCAATCCGATGGACTATCTGGCTGAAGAATAAGAGCAGAAGAAAGGAAGAGGGGCTTTTTGGTCCCTCTTTGAAGCGATGAATTATACATATATTTTAAAATGCAAGGATGAAACATTATATACTGGGTGGACGAATGATATTGAGAAGCGTCTGGAAGCGCATAATGCCGGGAAAGGCGCAAAATACACCAGATCCAGGAGACCGGTGGAGCTGGTGTATCTGGAGCAGTTTGAGACGAAGGAAGAGGCGATGCGGCGGGAGTATGCGATTAAGCATATGACGCGGAGGGCGAAGCTTGGTCTGGTGATGAGCTATAAAGAGACGGGGCAGTAGGGCATGAAACAGGAGAAGCAGATTTGCTTCTCCTGTCGGCATTTTGTGCAGAATAAAAAATTACTTCCGCAGCTTTAGTGGGGCGAGATTTCTGGATTTTTCGAGGATGCAAGGTTTACAATAAAGAATACATTACAACAAAGTGGCAGGCACTTCCGCCCATCACGAAGAGGTGGAAGATTTCGTGGCTGCCGAAATTCTTATGCTTACTGTTGAAAATCGGAAGCTTCAGTGCATAGATCACACCGCCGATTGTGTAAATGATTCCGCCGGCGAGAAGCCATCCGAATTCTGTACGTGTCAGATTGTTGAGGATCTGACTGAATGCGAGGACACAGATCCATCCCATACTAATGTAGAGGACGGAGGATACCCATTTCGGGCAGAATACCCAGAACCCTTTAATAATAATTCCGGTGATTGCAATACCCCATACAAGTGCGAGCATGATAAGTCCGGTTCTGCGTTCCAGTACCAGCAGGCAGATCGGTGTGTAGCTTCCGGCGATCAGTACGAAGATCATCATATGGTCGATCTTTTTCAGGATCGTGTTGACACGTTCGGAAAGATCAAAGGTATGATAGGTTGTGCTTGCGGCGTATAAAAGAATCAGGCTGACAGCATAGATTGCAAGCGAGATCAGGTAAATCCGGCTCGGTTCGTGGGCTGCTTTTATTAAAAGTGGAAATGCGGCGAAAATTGCCATCAGCATGCCGATAAAATGTGTGATTGCACTTCCTGGATCTTTAATATGTTTCTTTTTCATCACAAATCCCTCCTTAGAGATGAATAATTAAAACTACAACACGTAGTAATCAATACTACATTAAGTATATGAGTATATTATACCGTTTATGCATAAAATGCAAGTGAAAATTGACTTTTTAAAAATTATTTGTTAGAATATAACGCGAATGTTACGATGCTCTTTACTTGTATTGTCACCAAGTAAGGAGTTTTTTATTGTGCATTGCGACGGATAAGGAAGTTGGCGCAAGCGACCGCCGCAGGCGCGAGAATGCGCCCTGGCAGATTTTATATGATGGAGTTTAAGGTCATATTTGTAATTGGTAATGTATTTAATAGAAAGGATAATGGATGGAAACAGTTAGATTTGAAGAAATGGGACTTTCGGAAGAGATTCAGAAAGCAGTAAGATACATGGGATTTGAGGAGGCTTCACCGATTCAGGCAAAGGCAATTCCGGCAATGATTAGCGGGATCGATTTGATCGGGCAGGCACAGACCGGAACCGGTAAGACCGCAGCATTCGGAATCCCGATTCTGGAAAAGGTAGACCCGAAGCTGAAAAAGCTGCAAGCGATCGTTCTCTGCCCGACCAGAGAGCTTGCAATCCAGGTGGCAGACGAGATCCGCAACCTGTCCAGATATATGCATGGAATTAAGGTTCTGCCGATTTACGGAGGACAGGATATCGTAAAGCAGATCCGTTCCTTAAAGAGTGGAACACAGATCGTCATAGGAACTCCAGGGCGTGTGATGGACCACATGCGCAGAAAGACGATGAAGCTGGATTTTGTACACACGGTTGTGCTTGATGAAGCAGATGAAATGCTGAATATGGGATTCCGTGAGGATATCGAATTTGTATTAAGTGGTGTTCCTGAGGAGCGCCAGACCGTGCTTTTCTCAGCAACCATGCCGAAGCCGATCATGGAGATTACGAAGAAATTCCAGAATAACGCAAAAGTGATCAAAGTTACAAAAAAGGAACTGACTGTTCCGAATATTGAGCAGTATTATTATGATGTAAAACCGAAGAAGAAAGAGGAAGTTCTTTCCAGACTTCTTGATATTTATTCACCAAGGCTTTCGGTTGTATTCTGTAATACGAAGAAGCAGGTGGATCTTCTGGTAAATGCACTTCTCGGACGCGGATATTTTGCAGCAGGACTTCACGGGGATATGAAGCAGGAACAGAGAGACCGCGTGATGCAGGGCTTTCGGACCGGTAAGACAGAGATCCTGGTAGCAACGGATGTGGCGGCCCGTGGAATTGATGTAGATGAAGTGGAAGCAGTATTTAATTATGATCTCCCGCAGGATGATGAATATTATGTACACCGTATCGGGCGTACCGGACGCGCAGGACGCGAAGGAAGAGCATTTTCTTTCGTATCAGGAAAAGAAGTTTACAAACTGAAAGAGATCCAGAGATACTGCAAGACGAAGATCTATGCACAGAAAGTTCCGTCACTGAATGACGTTGCGAATACTAAGATGGAAAATATTCTGGATGATGTGGAGCGTGTGATCGAGCAGGAAGATCTGGACATGATGATCAATGCCATCGAAGAACGTGTCAATAATTCTGAATTTACAGCAATGGATATGGCGGCTGCATTTTTAAAGATCTGCTGTGGAATGACAGAGGATAACAAAAATACAGAGGAAAATGACTGGGAATTTGGAGATACCGGTGCAGGTGAGGACGGAATGGTACGTCTGTTCATCAATATTGGAAAGAAGCAGAGAGTACGTCCGGGAGATATTCTTGGTGCGATCGCCGGGGAAAGCGGAATGGATGGAAAGCTGATCGGAACGATTGATATGTATGATAAGTATACATTTGTTGAGGTGCCGAGGGAATATGCCCGTGAGGTACTGAACGCGATGAAGAATGTGAAAATTAAAGGGAAGACGGTGGCTGTGGAGCCGGCGAACCAGAAATAGGAGGTCGAGCCAGCTCGAATGCGCTGCGCTACTTCTCGCTGTAGGCTGTCGCCTAATAGGGATAAATAGAAGAGCCCCTGGAAGAATGAATAAATTCGTTCTTCCAGGGGCTCTTCTATTTATCCCTGCTCGGCTTGTAGCTTAGCCAAAGTAGCGTTTGAGTAATCCTTCGAATGCTTTTCCGTGTCTTGCTTCGTCTCTTGCCATTTCATGAACTGTATCATGGATTGCATCGAGGTTTGCAGCTTTTGCACGTTTTGCAAGGTCAAATTTGCCTGCTGTTGCACCGTGTTCTGCTTCTACTCTCATTTCAAGGTTCTTCTTTGTGCTGTCTGTTACAACTTCGCCAAGAAGTTCTGCGAATTTAGCAGCGTGTTCTGCTTCTTCGTGAGCAGCTTTTTCCCAGTAAAGTCCGATTTCCGGATAGCCTTCTCTGTGAGCTACTCTTGCCATTGCAAGATACATACCTACTTCTGAACATTCACCTTCAAAGTTTGCTCTGAGGTCGGCAAGGATGTCTTCGCTTACGCCTTTAGCTACTCCAACTACATGCTCTGCAGCCCATTCTCTTTCGCCTTCTTTTACTTCTGTGAACTTATCAGCGCCTACGCCACATACTGGACATTTCTCCGGTGCTGCTTCGCCTTCGTATACATAACCACATACTGTACAAACAAATTTCTTCATAATAATAATCTCCTTTTCTTTTTTTGATAGTATATTTGATTTCTTTTAGTTAGCAATATTAGTAACTGTTACTGATATTAAGATAACATATACATCCTTCTTTGTCAACTATAATTGATAAGTTTTTTCAAAATTTCTGAATTTATACTACATAGTCAGGACTTTCTTAAACAATCACCGCAGATACCGTAGAAAAGCATGGTGTGTGATTCAATCTGACCGTCGAAACTTTCGGATGCGAGATGGTTGATCTTATCCATGTGATCAAAATCCATA
>ERZ791907.1682-NODE-1682-length-13540-cov-10.297887_pt1 | contig 13540 bp, 9 predicted proteins | sample MGYA00510145_ERZ791907 | MGnify/ENA primary metagenome ERZ791907 (study PRJEB30046, sample SAMN00792089) | human gut metagenome | study: EMG produced TPA metagenomics assembly of the A metagenome-wide association study of gut microbiota in type 2... | reverse complement strand
GTGACCTGATTGAGATACCATCCTCCTGCCACAGCACATAAAGAATACGCCCCTGAGCTCCATTAAATGCATCAATATTCTTTTCGCTGAGAATTTTCTCGAAAATCCGGTCTCCAAGCTGTTTTATTTTGGTGACAAGAAATCCTCCATTCATTTCCATACAAAAGCTCCTATATAGTAGTTTATTAAAAACATACTATATAGGAGCTTTATTGTCAACAGTTTATATGTCTTAATAGGTAAATTCCATTTATTTCAATTCTCCAAACTAGAAATTGTGATACAGAAAGCTTTTAACAACCCTGTTGAGCTGCTGTTCTATCAATCGAAAGTGAAATGCTATTTGTTTGCATACAAATGGCAACCTTTTACATGGTCATTGACAATCCCTATTGCCTGCATATAGGCATATATAATTGTACTACCAACAAACTTAAAGCCAAGCTTTTTTAAGTCTTTACTAATTTGGTCTGAGAGTGCAGTCTTTGCGGGTATATCAGTTTCAGTTTGGAACTGATTGAGAATTGGCTTACCATCAACATAAGACCATATAAACGAATCAAAACTGCCATACGATTCTTGGATTTTTATAAACTGTTGAGCATTTGTTATTGCTGATTTGATTTTTAACCGATTACGAACAATGCGGCTATTTTGCATTAGCTTTTCTATTTTTGCATCATCATATAGCGCTATTTTTTTGCAGTCAAAGTTATCAAAAGCAATTCTAAATGCCTCTCTTTTATTTAGGATTGTCAGCCACGATAGTCCTGCCTGCATACCTTCAAGTATTAACATCTCAAATAGTTTATTCTCATCATGAACGGGCTTTCCCCATTCATTATCATGATACTCTTTATATAAGTCGGTAGTTGCCCATGAACATCTTTGTATCAATTCTTCCATAAGTTTCTCCGTCCTGCAAATTCCGATTTGTTAAACTAAACCGAGTATACCATACCGACAGCCGAAAGAACACCCCTATATGCAAGAACCTGCCCTTTTTCCTGCGTACGTGCGTACCGGCCATGTACGGACGTACGCCGCGATTGACCCGAAACGCACAGTATAGGGGGGGCAAAGCAAAAGGCAGGGCACCATCGCCACGATGATACCCTGCCTTTGCTCATTTACCGTTCGGTTGCTGCGGTAAACTTCAATAAACAAAAACGTACCCGAACCCTTTTCCTAAAAGCGTGAAAGCAAGAACCGCCCCATGGGCAGTTCCCCGATGCGATGAGGATGTGCGGCGAACTTATTCGTTCCAATGTTCAAGTTCTTCAGCGGGGTATGCTTTTGTCCAATGATAGGGCTGCAATTCTTTCAGCTGTACGAATTTGATTTTTTCCTCTTCTGCGGTAACTGCTACCTGCACATCTTCACCCCAGTATCTTAATCTCTCCTGGCAAATACCGCACGGAGACAATATCTGATAGGGGGATTTCTCATCTTTACGGACAAGACACATGCAATGCGTTACCTTTTCATTGAATTTATGTGCTTCAAGCATTGCACCTGTCTCGATGCACAAAACAGCAGATGCGTTAGCAGTCTCAATGCTGACACTTGTGTAATAATTTCCATTCGATGTATGCACGACACCAGCACCACCCCAACCGACAGGATACCGTGTTTCAATCAGTTCTACCGCCCTGCGGTACATTTCGTTTTCGATTTCATAGTTTCTCATATAAATCTCCATGCCAACTTCTGAATTGTTGAGCTGAGTATACCATACTCTATGAAGAATAGCAAAAGGCAGGATACCACCGTAATGATGATACTCTGCCTTTGCTATTGTACGACCGCTCGGACTTGCGCTGGCGGGGCCGCCCTGTTCGAGTCCTGTACCGTCCTGCTCTGATGTGAGACAGTGGCAGACGCAACAAAAAAGCCTCTAACTTTCGTTAGAGGCTTTCGTTTGGTGGAGCGAAGCAACCCAAATCCGAACCATTGCCCTCTGGGGCATCTTTGGCGGCGATTTCATCGAAAGTGATGGTTTTTGTGCCGTCTTTGTAGTTGAATGTAATCAAAACTTTTTCATCATAGAGATAAACAGCATTCACGAATGTATTGATAAGCGTTTCCCGGTGGCTTTTCACGTTCGGGTCGAGCTTGCGGAACCGGGTCAGCCAGAAACGAACCTGATTTTCGCTTAACCGTGGCCGAGCGATTTTTTCTTCGGCGATCCGAACCTCAAGTTCTTTCTGCTGGGCTTCCAGCTTTTCCAAACGCGATTTGGTGGAGTTGGTCAGCACACCTGCTTGAATGGCGTTCAGCATATTTTCAATGCCATTCTCTACCTCGCGCATCTGCTTTTCCAGCAAAGGAAGCGTGGTGTTTTCCTGATCCTGCAACTCCATCACTTCCGCAACGATGGCATCAATCACGGCATCGTCCTGAATCAGCTTCATGGTTTCAGCCACGACTAGATCTTCCAGCCATTCCTTACGGACGGTCTTTTTCTTGCAGGTCTTGAAACGCTTCGCGGTGGCGCACTTATAATAATGATGAACGACCTTGTTTCTACCCGTACCGCACTCGCCGAACATCATCGCGCCGCACATTCCGCAGAACAGCTTGGTGGTGAGCAAGTAATCGTCCTCGGCCTTGTGACGGGCAGGAGCGCGGCTGTTCTTTTTGATTTTCAGCTGCACTTCCTCAAACAAGTCCTTGTCCACGATGGCCGGGATGCTGTCGGGCATCACAATGTCCTTGAAGTGGTTTTCTCCGATGTACCGTTTGTTCGTCAACAGCTTCTGAACACTGTTGTAGGTAAACTTCTGGTTGCGGTTGGTGGTCACGCCACTGTCGTTCAGCCAGTTCATCAGTTCCTTCATGGTCGCACCATCGTTATACCGCTGAAAGGCTTCTACCACAAAGGGAGCTTTCAAAGGGTCGATTTGAAAGAACTTCTCCTCGTCCACTGTATAGCCGATGGGAATCGTTCCACCATTATATTTGCCCTTCAGAACATTCTCGGTCATGCCGCGCACGACCTTTTCAGAAAGTTCTGCGGAATAGTATTCAGCCATGCCGGTGAGCATACTTTTGACCATAATACCTGCTGGACCATCTGAAATTGGTTCAGTAGCAGACACCAGCTTGACATGATTTCGCTCCAACTGGTACTCATAGTGCGCTGAATCGTAACGGTTACGAGCAAAGCGGTCAAGTTTCCAAACCAGCACAATGTCAAACAACCGTTTCTCGCTGTCCTTGATCATCTGCTGGAACTCCGGGCGATTGTCCGTTTTGGCCGAGATGGCACGGTCGATATAGTGCTTGACGATGGTGATGCCGTTCTTCTCCGCATAGGCAGTGCATTCACGAATCTGGCCTTCAATGGATTCTTCGCGTTGGTTATCCGATGAATAGCGGGCATAGATCACGGCGGTCATGGCAGGCACCTCCCATTTAGATATTGTTGAGCAACAGATACTAAGCAGCAATTGTTTCGTATAATTTATACCATGAATTTTACGTATTTTCAAGTACTTTGAAAAATTCTCATGAAGTATATCGCTTTAAAATTTATAAAAGGGAAACACTTGTAATATTGTGTTGTATCTTATAAAATAGAGGTATCAACAGTTTGCCCTAAGATAGCAAAGGCAGGTGCATCGTTATGACTCCGGAAGCAAGAGCGCGGGAACAGATCGATAACAGATTGCGGCAAAGTGGCTGGACAATTCAGGATCTGAAACAACTAAATCTAACGGTTGCTTCCGGTGTTGCAGTGCGCGAGTTCCCTACCAATACCGGTCCGGTGGATTATGCACTTTTCATTGAGGGAGTGCCAGTTGGTGTTGTAGAGGCAAAGAAAGACGAAGAAGGTCAAGCGCTGACAGATGTGGAAACGCAGTCCAGCCGCTATGCAAATAGCCAGTTCAAATGGGTAAAGCGGGAGTACAGGGTTCGGTTTGCCTACGAAGCCACTGGCGAATTGGTGCGTTTTACCGATTACGCAGATCTTAAATACCGTTCGCGCGAAGTATTCTCGTTTCACCGCCCGGAGACGTTGAAACGCTGGCTTGCTGAACCGGATACTGTGCGCAACAATCTGAAGCGTATCCCGCAGCTGGATGAATCGGGCTTCCGCAAATGTCAAATCAGTGCAATTCATGGTCTGGACACTTCGTTTTCAGAAAATCGGCCGCGCGCTCTTGTGCAGATGGCAACCGGCGCAGGCAAGACCTTTACAGCCATTACTGCCGCCTATCGGCTGTTGAAATACGGCAGAATGAATCGCATCCTGTTTCTGGTAGATACCCGCAGCCTTGGTGAACAGGCCGAGCGCGAGTTCATGGCATACAAGCCCAATGACGATCCTCGCAGCTTTTCGGAATTGTATGGTGTACGCCGGTTAAAAAACTCTTATATTTCCGGGGATGTACAGGTCTGCATCAGTACGATTCAGCGGATGTATTCCATTCTAAAAGGGGAAGAACTGGACGAACAGGCAGAAGAGATTCCCTTTGCGGAATATGCCACCGCCGAAAGCAAAGCACCAAAAGAGGTCGTCTACAATGCCAAAATTCCGCCGGAGTTCTTTGACTGTATCATTGTAGATGAATGCCATCGTTCTATTTACAATGTATGGAGTCAAGTGCTTTCCTATTTTGATGCGTTTATCATCGGCCTGACCGCTACGCCGGATAAGCGAACCATCGGCTACTTCAATGAAAATTTTGTCAGCGAATATACGCGAGAGCAGGCCGTTCTGGACGGCGTTAACGTTGGCGAGGACATTTATCTGATTGAAACCGATGTGACGAAAAATGGTGCAACCATCCTGAAGCAGTTGATCGAGCGGCGTAACCGCCTGACGCGCGCAAAACGCTGGGAGCAGATGGACGAGGATGTGTTCTACACACAGTCCAAGTTGGATAAGGATGTCGTAAATCCAAGCCAGATCCGTGCTGTGATTCGCACCTTCAAAGAAGCACTCCATACCACGCTGTTCCCCTACCGGAAAGAAGTCCCCAAAACGCTGATTTTTGCCAAGACGGACAGCCATGCAGACGATATTGTGCAGATCGTCCGGGAAGAATTCGGCGAAGGAAACGATTTTTGCAGAAAGATCACTTACAGTGCGCAGAATCCGGAAGCCGTTCTCAGCTCGTTCCGGAATGACTACAACCCGCGTATAGCCGTTACCGTGGATATGATCGCGACCGGTACGGATGTCAAGCCCATCGAGTGCCTGCTGTTCATGCGGGATGTGCGCAGCAGCAATTACTTCGAGCAGATGAAAGGCCGCGGCACCCGCACGCTGAGCAAGGATGATTTACAAAAGGTAACACCTTCTGCTACGGAAAACAAAGATCACTTTGTGATCGTGGATGCAGTGGGTGTAACCAAATCCAAAAAGACCGAGACCCGCACGCTGGAACGCAAGCCAGCGGTTTCCATGAAGGAACTGATGATGAACATTGCACTCGGTGCGCGGGATGAGGATACCTTGACTTCTCTTGCAAACCGCGTCATTCGTCTCAGCCGCAGGATGGAACGCAGCGAACACAAGCAGTTCAAAGAAACCGTAGGGCAGACCGCAGAGCAGGTTGCGGAGAATCTGCTGAATGCCTTTGATGAAGATGTCATTCATGCCAAAGCGCAAACAGAAAGCGGCGTGCTTACGCCCGCACCGGAACAGCTTGCACAGACCCAGAAAGAGCTCATCAAACAGGCCGTTGCACCTTTCCAGAAGCCGGAAGTGCGCGATTTTATTGAAAATGTCCGCCGCAGCCATGATCAGATCATCGACAGCGTTAATCTGGACAAAATACTCTTTGCCGGTTATGACACCAATCAGGAGGAAACGGCAGACCGGGTGATTTCTACATTCAAGAATTTCATCGAGGAAAATAAAGATGAGATCATTGCCCTGCGCATCATCTACAATGAAACGTATAAAAAACGTCCGATGGTACTGAAAAAACTGACGGAACTGTATCAAAAACTCAAAGCAAAGGGCATCACGGTCGAGCGTCTGTGGGATTGTTATGCCATCAAGCAGCCTGGCAAGGTAAAGAAAGGCACACTCGCTCAGCTGACCGATCTGATTTCTATTATCCGTTTTCAGATGGGCTATACGGATACCCTTTCGCCCTTTGCCGACCGGGTAAACTATAACTTCAAACAGTGGACTTTCCGCCGCAATACCGGTGCGGTTCACTTTACCGCTGAGCAGATGGAATGGCTGCGGCTGATCAAGGAGCATATCATCACATCGCTGAGCATTCTGCCGGAGGACTTGGAGTATACGCCGTTTGACAGCAAAGGCGGCTTGGGTGGGTTCTATCGGGTGTTCGGAGAAAAGTATCAGGAGATTTTGGACGAAATGAATGAGGAATTGGTAGCGTAAGGAGGAAAATATGACGTTCAATTTTAATACTCCGATGACCTTTTATGAGTTTTTGGCTCTTTGTTTATCAGTATTGGCTCTTATTTTGCCCCTTATAAAAACTATTTACAAAACATGGATTCAACAACCAAAATTGAAATTTTTACCAGCAGGTCGCACATATTTGTATTTTAATCAAAGTGGCTCGTACATTCGGATCGATGGTGTATACGAGGCGAATGTAAAACCAGTATCCGTAAAAAATATCGCAATAAAAATCGTTCGTCAGAAAGATGACCGAGTATTAAATCTATCATGGGGAACATTTATTTCTCCCGTAAATCAAAGCATGGTCGGAACGTATGTAAATACAACTGAATGTGCACATCCGTTTAGGATAGAATCAAATAGTATGGTATGTACATTCACAGAATTTTCTGATGCGTTTGATGCATTTGGAAAAGCCTTTCGAAAAAATACTACGGTACTCTTCAACAAAGTAGCTGAAATACAGTTAACCGCTCCTAATTACCAGGTTGCATATGAAAAATACACAAATTTTCCAGAATATGCAGAAGCAAAAAGATTTGTTGAAAGGGAGTTTTTCTGGGATATAGGAAAGTATAGCATTGAAATCAAGACCGATTACAATTCCTCTTTTAACAAGCCGAAAGTGTTTCTTTATACTATCGTTGTGGGGGAAGCTGAACATGAGAATCTCGTTCAAAATATAGATGAGTCGCTACTTTCACCCTTAAAAAGTGCGTATGGTGTTAAATTGAATTATCACAGTCCTATTGTAGAATTGCAAGAAAGAAATTAAAAAACAAATGTATAATTATATTCCTCTTGAACAAGCAGCCGATATATTGGATTCATATCGAAAACCAGTTAATAGTAAAGAACGACTAAATCTTATTAAAGGAAAGCCTTTGGATGAACTTTTCCCATATTATGGTGCGACGGGGCAAGTTGGATGGATTGACTCCTTTTTAACGGATGGCGAATACATTCTTTTGGGTGAAGACGGTGCTCCGTTTCTTAATCCATACGCTGAAAAAGCATATATTATCTATGGAAAAACATGGGTTAATAACCATGCACATATTCTCCGTTCCAAAACGAACAACGAGTTCCTTTGTTATTATCTAAATTATTTCAACTATAAAAATTATGTCTCAGGAACAACTCGTCTAAAATTAACTCAAGCACAGATGAGGAAAATTCCTATTCCGAACATTCCTAGTGATGAACAATCCCGCGTTGTTGCCCACATCGAAGAACTTTTCTCGGAGCTTGACAAGGTTGTTGGTACGCTCAAAACCACAAAAGAGCAGTTAGAGGTATATCGACAGGCTGTGCTGAAAGATGCGTTTTCTGATTTTGAGAAAAAGGACTCTATTCGTAATTTGACTGTGGTTGTTACAAGTGGCTCACGAGGCTGGGCAAAGTATTATTCTAACAGCGGTGCTTTATTTGTAAGAATCGGAAATTTAACACATAGTGGCATTGATATTGACTTCAGAGATATTCAGCATATTACTCCACCGGATAACGCAGAGGGCGTTCGGACAAGATTGCAGCCCAATGATGTACTCGTTTCTATTACTGCCGACCTTGGAAGCATTGGTTTTGTCTCAGAGAAGGTTGAAGAAGCATATATAAATCAGCATATTGCTTTGGTCCGATTTCAAAACCCGGTGCAAGGAAGATTCATGGCGTGGTATCTGCGAAGTGAATATGGACAGAAAGATTTGCTAAAGAACAAGCGTGGTGGTGGAAAACTCGGATTAGGACTTGATGATATCCGAGATACCCCTGTTCCAATTGTCGATGATATTACCGCAACAGAAATCGTAGATAAAGTTGAAGAGCAACTTTCAGTTTGCGATAGCATTGAAAAAACAGTTGATACCGCGCTTGCACAAGCGGATGCAATGCGGCAGAGTATTTTGAAACAGGCGTTTGAGGAATAAAGGTATGTATATTGAAAAACTAGCGTATAAAAACGTCGGTCCTTTACAGGATGTAAGAATCGATTTTTCGTTCAACAACAATGGAGCGCCAAAACCTATAATTCTTGTTGGTGAAAACGGTACAGGAAAGTCAACTATCCTGTCAAATATCGTTGATTCTTTTTATGAGATGGCGCAGAAGCATTTTATGAATGCCACAACACCAATGGAAAGTGGCGGACATAATTTTTTTAAGACGATCCTGCCTGACGAAATTCATTCAGGAACGTCATATATGTATTCGTTCCTTTTGTATAACTGTAAGGAATCTCCGGATGAAGAACCTCCTATTTACTTATGTAAGTCTGGCAATGTTACAATTAATGATATTAAAGAACAAAACAATATCAATATTTCATCCATATCCGGAGATGTACAAGGAAACGAGAAAGTTTTGAAGGCATCGTCCAAACAAGTCGAAACAATATGGAAAGAAAATGTGATTTGTTATTTTGGGCCAGACAGATATGAGCAACCCGTATGGCTTGGGGATTCCTATTATATAGCTTTGGATTATTTGCACCCAAAAGTTGAGGATCGATTTAATGGACGCCTTGAAAACTCTATTGCAGTTCACAATGTGACAAATTTGAATCTGCAATGGTTGCTTGATGTAATTGCTGATTCTCGTGGAGATATTATAGGCGAATCGGATTCATTATCATTAGCTCATGTTTCTACCGCGAACCTTTTGTTAATGCGACAAGCAAGAGAAAATCTCGAAAAAATACTTAGCATAATAATCGGAAAGGACGTTTACTTCCATTTGAATTTCCGAAGTTTATATGGTTCAAGATTTCACATTGTACAAAGAGAAAATGACGATATAATATGTCCTACTTTAGATTCTTTATCAACCGGACAGATTGCTCTTTTCAATATGTTTGCAACAATTATTCATTATGCAGATAATAATGACATTACAAAGAGTATCCTGTTGAATGAAATTACCGGAATTGTCGTGATTGATGAAATCGAACTTCATTTGCACAGTAAACTGCAAAAAGAAGTACTTCCAAAATTGATTGCAATGTTCCCTAAAATCCAATTCATTATAACTTCGCATTCGCCGCTGTTCTTACTTGGAATGAGAGAAACATTAGGTGAAGATGCTTTTGACGTTTACGAAATGCCGAAAGGTCAAAAAATCAATGTCGAGTGTTTTTCTGAATTTTTACGTGCGTATAATTATATTAAGCAGACACAAAAATTCAATAGTGATATTCAAGAACTTGCTCGTACTATTCCCACCGAAGGAAAACCACTTATCATCACCGAAGGCAGCACAGATTGGAAACACATGAAAACTGCATTTTCAGCTTTATCGAAAGATAGTCAGTATGATGATATATTTAATGGTTTGGAATTTGAGTTTTTGGAGTATGAACCCAAAAACAGTGGTACGGATGGTTTGAAACTAGAAATGGGAGATGTAGCGCTTTGTTCTTTGTGTGAAAACGCTGCAAAACTCCCTCATACCAGAAAATATATCTTTGTCGCAGATTGCGATGTAAAAACAACCAACGACAAGCTCGGAAACAAGGGAAAAGAATATAAATATTGGGGAAATAATACATATTCCTTAATACTTCCAATACCTCAAAATAGGCAGAATACTCCAGGAATTTGCATTGAACATTATTATTCAGATACTGAAATCAAAACAGAAGTGGATTTTGGTGGAGTAAACCGGCGTTTATACATTGGAAATGAATTTAACACCGCTGGCCATAATATGACGCTAGGTGTATACTGTGAAAAAAGGAGTTCATGCGGACCTGAAAGTATTGCAATTATTGAAGGCACAAGTAAAGAACGTGTTTTTAGCTTCAATGACAATGAACGTTCAACAAATCTTGCACTGCCTAAAATGAAATTTGCTGAATATGTAAGTCAGCATCCGAATGAATTTTCTTTTAGTAACTTTATAGAATTTTTTAAAATACTTAAACAAATCATCTTAGAGGAATCTGAATGAGCGAACAATCTTCTAATATCGTCTCCAAAGTCTGGGGACTTTGCAATCCGCTGCGAGATGACGGCGTATCCTACGGCGATTATCTTGAACAGCTTACCTACCTGATTTTCCTGAAAATGTCCGATGAATACTCCCGTCCGCCGTACAAACGAGAAACCGGCATTCCTAAAGGTTATACTTGGTCGGATATGAACACGCTTAAGGGCGCAGAGCTGGAAAATCAGTACCGCGCTATACTGGAGCGGCTGGGCGATGAGGGCAGCATTTTAGGGCAGATCTTCAAAGGGGCCGTCAACAAAATCAGCAATGTTTCCATCCTGTACCGCGTGGTGCAGATGATCGACAAGGAAAACTGGGTGTCCATGTCCTCCGATGTGAAGGGCGAAATTTACGAAGGTTTGCTGCAAAAGAACGCCGAGGACGTAAAAAGTGGTGCAGGGCAGTATTTTACACCCCGCCCGCTCATCAAGGCGATGGTGGCCTGTCTGCGCCCGGAACCGAAAAAAACGATCGCTGACCCCTGCTGTGGAAGCGGCGGCTTTTTCCTTGCTGCACAGGCGTTCTTGGCTAACCCAAAGAACTATGCACTCGACCGTACAGAGAAAGAATTCCTGAAAAACGAAACGTTCTATGGAACTGAACTTGTGGTCGCAACCTTCAAACTCTGTCTGATGAATCTGTATCTGCACAACATCGGTGACCTGTACGGCAAAGTCCCTGTCATGCGTGGGGATGCGCTGTTGTCTGACCCGGGTTATCGTGTGGACTATGTACTGACGAACCCGCCGTTCGGTAAAAAATCCTCCATCACCTTCACCAATGAAGAAGAGGAGCAGGAAGAAGAGGATCTGGTCTACAACCGGCAGGATTTCTGGACGACCAGCTCGAATAAACAGCTCAACTTTATCCAGCATATCAATACGATTCTGAAGCCGACCGGAAAGGCGGCCGTTGTTGTACCGGATAACGTTCTATTCGAAGGTGGTGCAGGCGAGATCATCCGTAAAAAGCTGTTGGACACCACGGACTTGCACACCATTCTCCGCCTGCCAACTGGCATTTTTTACAAGCCGGGTGTAAAGGCAAATGTGATTTTCTTCGATAAGCGTCCCGCCAGCCCAGAGCGTCAGACAAAGGAAGTCTGGATCTACGATTTTCGCACAAATGTTCACTTTACGCTTCGTCAGCATCCCATGACGGACGCTGACTTGCAGAATTTCATTCAATGCTATCATCCAGAAAACCGCCACGAACGCACAGAAACATGGTCACAGGAAAATCCAGAAGGCCGCTGGCGCAGATTCACGGTAGATGAAATTCTGGAACGTGATAAAACCAGTCTGGATATTTTCTGGCTGAAGGACAAGTCGCTTGCCGATTTGGACAATCTCCCTGCGCCGGACGAACTTGCCGCGGATATTATTGAAAATTTGCAGAGTGCTCTGGAAAGTTTTCAGGAATTGATGGGGCAACTGAAAAAGAACGATTGAACAGGATGTGAGCATAATCGAAAATTCTAAAATGAAACCGAAAAAGACTGCGGAAGAACTTGTTCAGATGCTCCATGATGAAAAAGGTATCCAATTTCATCTCATTTCAGAAGAACAGGCCGTAGAATGTTTTTCACAGAGAAACAATTATCTGCGCACAGCATCTTATCGAAAAAATTACCCCAAACATATTGCTGGCCCAAATGCAGGAAAATACATCCATCTTGAGTTTGCATATTTGACTGAGCTGTCTACACTGGATTTTTACCTAAGGGAGCTTCTTCTGCAAATGTGCATTGATGTAGAGCATGATTTGAAAGTTTCGCTTCTGCGTGAATTAGAAGAAAATCCGAGTGAAGACGGCTATGCAATCGTCCGTGATTTTCTTGCACAATACCCGGAGATTTTGGCAGCTATCGAACGAAAAACAGACGCCTCCTTTACAGGCGAACTAATTGAAAAGTATTTTGCAGTATGTTCTGTTTTCCCGGCACAGAGTCCGCAGGCGTATCTATCAACACGTATTTATGACGTTGATTGTCCAATGTGGGTTCTGGAAGAACTGATTGGATTTGGCGAATTTTTGCGTATGTACCGTTTTTATGCAGAACGAAATCCACAGTTTACACCACTGTTACCCCAAAGAGTTTTGAATCCGGTCAAAAGTTTGCGCAATGCTTGCGCGCATAATAACTGTTTGCTCAATGCGCTGTCTCGCACGAGCACAACAAGGCCATCACCTGAGATCTCGGCCTTTATTGCATCACTCGACAATATCTCAGCTGGTGAACGCCGCAGCAAATTGACAAGCCGTCCGATGTTTGAAATTGTCTGCTTGCTATATGCTTATAACAAAATTGTTAGCCCTTCCGTCAAAAAACGTCGGATAAAGCAACTCACTGAATTCGTAAACGGTCGAATGCAAAGGCATATAGATTATTTTGAAGGTCCAGAAGGAAACAAATTGATAGCAACTTCTTTTGAATTTCTGAAAAAAGTTGTTGACAAGTTGAATTAGTTCACATATAATATCATTGATATTAAAAAGAGTAATCTTTTGTGCGAGTGCCGTCACTGACGTCGCTCGCATTTTCTTTTGTTTAAGACGCTGTGTGGAGTTCCGATACCGCCCCGCAACACACCCGATTCATTTTGCCGCTGTTTCACCCGACAAAATCATCGCTGCGCTGCATGGGCGGTATTTTCTTACAAATAGAACCTTTTGTAGTTGTGCAGTTCTCCGAAATTTGTTTTCAGTTGTTTACTGCACAACCTCAAAGTGTTATTCTTTTGCTTGAAAGAAGCAGGACGTAGTGTCCGCACTGCGCCTAGCTTTCTTCATACTGAACCTTGAATCCTTCATAAGCCGTCTGAACGTGATACCGTGCCATGACCTCACACTTTCCGTGAGCGAGCCGGACAACGCTGCTGCACAAACAGGGGCAGGAACTTCGTTCGGAGCAAACGGTGACCCCATTACATGAGCAGAGCCCCGCTACTTATTTTTTGCGTCTTAACAATTTGGAAACATTTGTTGAAAATGCGTTTTGAGCGCAGCGGTGGAGGGCAAGAACCGTCCCGTGGCCACAAATTTTCAATTCTTGAAAATTTCCTGTCCATCCGTGACTTCACTTCTCAAACTCTTGCGAGTTTTCCAAGTGATCTTGTTGGGGTAGCGCTTGTCGGGGCAACGCCCCTCCATCTGCTGTCG
>ERZ791907.1681-NODE-1681-length-13548-cov-2.200845_pt1 | contig 13548 bp, 25 predicted proteins | sample MGYA00510145_ERZ791907 | MGnify/ENA primary metagenome ERZ791907 (study PRJEB30046, sample SAMN00792089) | human gut metagenome | study: EMG produced TPA metagenomics assembly of the A metagenome-wide association study of gut microbiota in type 2... | reverse complement strand
TCTTTCAGAATTAGCAAGTCTTCTCTCATTAGCCTGTGCGCTAGAATCATATGCAATTCTACTTCCTTCTGCACGTTCTCTTGTCTTTCTTGCTCCTTCACGAACTCTTTCAAGCATTCTATCGCTTTCATTATTCGTATTAAGACTATCCATACTCTGATGAAGTTCGATAATCTGACTATCGGCTTCCATCTGAAAAAGAACCTGTTCCTTTTCCTCTTTAAGTTTCTGCAATTCTTCGGCAGCCTGATCACGAATGTCTTTCTGGTGAGTCTGTGCTTCTTTCATCTCTTCGATTGTATCTTTTAGTACATTAATCTTATTCTCCAAAGTAGACTTCTTCATTGCATACTGCATTGCTTCATTTTCTTTATTTTCATCAAGACAAGCATTAATCTGCTGTGTAACACGCATAATATCTTTATTCGCCTGATATAAGTCTTTTTCTGCTGTATCACGCTTTCAGCATATGTAGCAGATGCCTTGTTATAATAATCTTCCTTTTCTCTAATGGCTGCGTTGTAATAATCTCTAGCACCTTCTGGTGTCTGTGCATCCTGACGCATTACTTCATCCGTTCTTCCTTTAAACTTTACTCGAAGCTGTTTACCAAAAGGAGTAAAGAAAAGAATTAATGCAATTAATACAATCACCACAATTATAATAAACATAAAATTTGTCATACAATCCTCCTACTCTGCATCAATTCCATACTGATTACATAATGCCTTTAATCCACCGTTATAGCCACTTCCTACAGCCTTAAACTTCCATTCGCCATTATGTTTATAAATTTCAGCTACGACTAACGCAGTCTCGGTAGAGAAGTCTTCACTTAAATCAAAACGAATAAGTTCCTCGCCTGTCTCTTCGTCTACTACACGCACATATGCGTTTCCAACCATACCGAAGTTCTGAAGTCTACTCTCAGCATCATAAATTGTGACCGTCACAGCAAGAGTCTCATAGTCTGATGGGATTTTATCAAGTTTAATCTTAATAACCTCATCATCTCCATCTCCCTCACCTGTACGGTTGTCTCCCATATGCTTTACACTCTTTGAACTATGTTCAAGATTACCATAGAAAATGAAATCCTCATCCTTACCAACCTTACCATTTTCTTTTGTCATAAACACAGAGGCATCGAGATCAAAATCTGCTTCTCCGTCATAATGATTAATATCCCATCCAAGTCCAACAAGAATGTTTTTTAATGACGGTCTACCCTTTGTTAAATCTACTCTCTGTCCTTTACTTAATGAAACTGACATAATTAAATCCTCCTACTTGTATCTTCTTGTTAATTCGCTAACACTTGAATCATTTGTTCCCTGACCAATAGCGTTAAATTTCCACTCTCCATCTTTCTTATAAACCTCTGCAAATACCATTGCTGTTTTGCCAGCATAATCATCTGAAAGATTGTATTTACAAATTTCCTTACCAGTTGACTCATCAACAAGTCTAATGTACGCATTCTTGATAAGTCCGAAATCCTGCTTTCTTGAAATACAATCATAGATATTTACTACAAATACAATCTTCTCAACCTTGTTTGTAATATTCGCAAGGTCAACTGTAATCTGTTCATCATCACCGTCTCCATCTCCTGTGAGGTTGTCGCCATGATGATACACACATCTGTCTTCTGCTGATCTGTCACCATAATAAACACATGTACGATACTTATCATCTTTTCCTAAAATAATTGCTGAAGCATCGCAATCAATGTTTGGCTTAGAACCAAATAATCCTTTCTTAGCAGCGTCCCATCCAAGTCCTACCATAATCTTTGTAAGACCACCTGCTACTTCTTTAGATAAATTGATTTTCTGTCCTTTGACTAAATTTACTGACATATATATTCTCCTTCCATTTTATAAATCAAGACCAAAATTTCTACCAATAGCAGCTAAACCACCATTGTAACCTGAACCAACTGCATTAAACTTCCATTCACCGTTCTTACGATACAACTCACCTGCAATAACACCTGTCTCTAATGAGAAATCCTCATTAAGTTCATATTTGAAAAGTTCCTCATTTGTATCAGCGTTGTATGCTCTAATGTACGAATTATCAACCATTCCGAAGTTCTGTAAACGATTTTCTGCATCATAAATTGTCGCTGAGAAGCTAATCTTTGTAATATTAGATGGAATCTTATTTAACTCAACAATCATTGTCTCGTCATCGCCATCACCTACACCTGTTCTATTATCGCCAGAATAAATCAATGCTCCGCTTGGATGCTGTGGCTGACCATAAAATACAAAATCCTGTTCGCCTGTTACCTTTCCTGAATTATCAGTAAAAAATGCTGATACATCCAAATCGAAATCTGCATTACCATCGTATCTATTTGTATCCCATCCAAGACCAAATACGACTTTGTTTAAACCTGCATTGCCTTTTGTAAGGTCAATCTTCTGACCTTTAACTAAACTAATTGACATATTATTTGTCCTCCTTATTCTTGGGAAGGCTGTCAACCTTCCCTTTTAATAATTTAAAAGAAATTGGGAATGTGAGTAACGTCAGAAAAATAAATGGAATAAAGCGTGTAATATATGCTACAACAACACTAATTGAAAAACATATAAGAGTAATATTCTCTACTTTTTTATAACTTTTATCTCTCCTTATCATGTTCTCATCTCCTCAATTACTTATTCTCTCTTTTCTTCTCAATAATCTTTCTAATAAGATCAATTGGAATAACCATAAACGCTAGAATTACAACTACTACCCAATGTTTGAAATCTAAAGCTGTAACCTTAATAAGATTTTCTGCAAAGTTGCAAAGAGCAAAAGTCATTACAAAAATTCCGATTGCAATGGCTGAGAACAGTTTGTTCTTCCCAATACCATTGAATAAATTAATGTGTTCTGTACGAATATTAAATCCATTAAATACTGCCATAAAGCATAACAATGCGAATCTCGCTGTCATAGCTTCTGTTTCAGATGCAAACATATTTGCAATAGGACTGAATGTAATAATTCCATAAAGTGCAATAAATGCTACTGTACTGATTGCAATACGTTTCTTTGCACCTCTGATGAATAAACCAGAACCTTTCTTAATAGGTTTCTCAGTCATATATTCATCCTTTGGAGGTTCGCCACCAAATGATAATGAATTAAGAGAGTCCATAATGATATTTACAATCAGAATCTGAACCGATGCAAGTAATGCACCTGTTGCAATCATTGGATAGATAACACTGAGAATCAGAAGTGAAATATTGATAGGTAACTGGAATTCAAGGAACATCATAATATTATGCATAAATGTTCTTCCAAGTTCTACCGCCTTTACAACACTTGCAAAGTTATCATCTGTTAATACAATATCTGATGCTTCTTTTGCAACATCTGATCCACCTTGCATACCAAAACCAACATCAGCTCTCTTTAAAGCAGGACTATCATTTACACCATCACCTGTCATTGCAACTGACTTTCCAATTTCTTGTGCTAATGTGACAAGTCTGAGTTTTGTGTTTGGTGAGCATCTTGAAATAACTCTCAATCGAGGAATTATACTCTTTACTTCATCATCTGACATCGCTTCAAATTCATCATTTGTAAGTGCCAAATCTCCATCTTTGTAAATTCCACACTCTGTAGCAACTGCAACTGCTGTCTCAATACAATCGCCTGTAATTTCAATAACTTGAATACCAGCCTTATGTGCTGTTTTTACAGCACTCGGTACTTCATCTCTTACAGGATCTACAACACCAATAATTCCAAGGAATGTCATGTCATTTGGTATTTCATTCTCTACTAAATCACCATCTACCATTGTAACTGCAATGCATCTCATCGCATTACTTGTCATTGCTGTAATTGCATTATTTAATGTGTCATTGTCGTTATTCTCTATAATTTCACCACTTGAGTCCATTACTTTTGTGCAATGCTCAATCAGTTTCTCAGGTGCGCCCTTATAGTATGTAATTCCATCCTTTGTCGTAAAAGCTGAATACTTATTACTACTATTAAATACCTGCTTTAACTTAACTGGATATTTTTTCTGAATGTCAGCATATGTTTCAGGATTTACAAGGCTAAGAACTGCTCTATCAATTGAATTACCACCTGTAATATTGTTTTCTGAATCAAATGTTGCACTATTATTTAAAGAAATGTTTGCCTTGATATTATTCCAAAGAACTGAATCCTTATTTACTTCATTACCAAAACCATCAATAATCTTCTTTGGAGTCATAATACCTGTCGTAAGAGTACCTGTCTTATCAGTACAGATAATATCAACATATGCTAACTCTGGAATTTTACCAGGATTCTTAGCAAGAATATTGAATTTCTCCATTGTCTTTACATTCTGTTTTGTTACAAGTTTTACAATAAGAGGCAATCCTTCGGGAACAGCAGCTACAATAATTGTTAATGCTACTGAGAAGTTCTGTGCGATTTTCTGAATAATATTCAGAACGCCACCGCTAAAATATTTTCCAAATCCAACCTGTACAATTCCTGAAATTGTAAGCACCGCAAATGTAATAACGGCTGCGATTGTTCCCCACTTAGAAATGAAGTCGCTCAGATTATCAAGTGCAATATCAAGTGCTGTCTTTGGTGCTTCAAGTGTTTGCATTTTAACAAGCGTATCGCCATTTACTGTATTCACACCTACATCAGTAACAATCATTTTTCCTTCGCCTGACATTACTGTTGTGCCAGCAAATAAGCAATTCTGATTTGTATAAGCATCTGTTGAAGTAGTTTTCTTATAAACGTATCCTTCAATTGGTGTTTTCTTACACTCTTTTGTTTCTCCATTAATAGCTGCATTGTTTACAGAAATCTTACCTTCAATGAGATATCCATCTGCAAAAATCTCTTGTCCCATTCCTACACAAACAAGATCACCAACTACCAATTCATCCTTATTAATTGTTTGAACTTTGCCATCACGAATTACGTCACAATACCTGACTGATGTTTTGGCTCTCAACTCTGCTGCTGATTTTTGAACACCAAGTCCAGTCTTAACAGCAATACATGTTACAATTGCTAATACAACAAGAATCATAATTGGATCTGATAAATCCATTACTCCCATGACTCCAAGGAACAACTGCAATACTGCAATTGCAATAAGAATCATTGTGATTTTCTCACTTAATGCCTCCTTTGCGAAGTCATACCACTTGTCCAACTTTGGTTCAGGAAGCTTATTACTTCCATGAAGCTCTCTACTTTTGAGAACTTCTTTACTACTCAATCCATTCATCTGTTTTATTCTCCTTTTCTATATTTTTTATATATGAATGTTAATTGGTTACATATCTATATTCTCTTTTTAATTTGGAAATTTTATTGAGCTGAATCGCTCAGAAATTTTTTACAATGAAACGAAGTTTTACTGTGCTTTTGTTTTTTCGTCTATAAAATATGTATTTCCATATTCATTGACTTTCTCGGTCAAATTCATTCTTGCGTAATCAAGAACGTCTGATGCGAAATCTGCCATACACGGATAACATAAATAATGCTTAGTTTTTCCTACATTCATTTCTACTAATCCAACTTCTATTCTTCCGCAAATCTCACATGACTTATTTCTAATCCATTGACTCATATAACCCTGCTCCTGACTATCTTTTATACTCAATCCATTTATCTGATCCTTTGAACTTTACTTTTACTTTCGTAGGACATCCATCTGGGATAGATTTTAATGATTTATAGTCACCTACAATTGTTGCTGTCTCCAAAACTTTGTGATTCTTCTCACATTCCATTGCTTTCTCTTTATCTGCATAATCAGTATTACAAAACTGACAAGTATATAATGTCTTTGTAATCATATAAATCTCCTTACCAATTTACCAAATTCCATTTACCGTTTTGTCAATAATTTCTCTCATCACTCCACCTGTCATTTTATTCATTGTATCTGCAACAAGACCTTTAAATTCTGCTCTTATTCTCCTTTTATGACGAGTACATGGCGTTGAACAATAATTATTTCTTCTACATTTTTCACAGTTGCCATTTAATTTCCACTGTTCATTTTCCTGAATCTGTTCCATAATATTCGTATATTCCTTTCAAAGTTATATATTTATTCTGCTTAATATTCTTCTGTCACTTCATCATATTCACTTGACAAATATTCAACCAAATCTTTATAAATATCCAACTGATCTTCATGTAAATAATTACATAATTCGATGTCACTATCAAAGAACTCCTCAATAGCTGTAGAATTAGCCCATCTATCAAAAGCACTTCTTGTTGAAACTCTAAGCATCCATCTATTTTTAGTTCCACTATGAGGCTCTACTACCATAAAAATAACTGTATCTGTTCTTGCTTCTAAATGACCTTCGTATTCGTCAATCTCGTAATTCTGACCATTATTCATCTGGTCGTTCTCAAACCATCTTCTTATATTTTCCATTCCTTAACCTCTTTTCCAAAGAAATCGAACTTTCTTAGCAATCGTTTCCTAGCAAACATACAAAACAACTGCACTCAATACATTTACCATACCCAGTTTCAGAACATTCTTCTGCAACTTCACATAATTTTTCAGGAATTTTTGTTACATAATATCCATTATTTTTTAGAAATTCTATTGCTTCTTTAATTTTTGTTTCCATATTTGCCTCCTATTTTTCCAAAGAAAGAGAATTTTTCTGCTAAAATGCAGCACTACTCTCACCCTGATTAATCTCTTTGCATTTCTGTTCACATTCTTCTAATGTCTTAAATAAAGAACTCTCTCCTCTATTTCTTACATTGATATATTCTCCAACAGAATCAACCTTATATTTAATTGTGGTTACATCATTCCAAATACTAGCCACAATCCTTCTAATTTTAACTTTATGAGGTGCAACCACTGTCTGTTTACATACAATTTTTCCTGTTGTATTACACTGTTTGCATGGAATTTCATATCCGTTGAAAAGAATCTTCTTTATTCCTTTACATATTGGACAAACGACTTCCATATTTTCCCTTACATATGTATAGCACTATTCACCTATCTCAAATTTATTATCTATCTGTCTCATATCTTTCTCCTCTTAAAAACCCAGATTTTATTCTGGTAATTTATCTAATTTATTTTTCTCTAAATAGTCATAAATATTTTCGAAACAATATTTAGAATTTAATTGTGTATTAGTTCTTTTATCTAATTTATTTTTATAGATACAACACTCGTCACATTCATGACTATCACAATATGCAACCGCATATTCTTGTTTATTCATTTTTTATAATTTTTTCCTTTCTTATTTATTTTTTAATTCATATGACAGGAATCGAACCTGTATCTTCTTAACATAAAATGGGGGTACTAAATATGAAACATACAAACAACGAAAGGTCATTAAGATGTGTTGCCATTACACTACATATGAATTAACAGCCCTAATCGGATTCGAACCGATAAATACAGGAATCAAAATCCTGTGCCTTACCATTTGGCAATAGGGCTTTATATAATAAAACAGAAACCGTACTCACAAAGATAAGATATAGAACTGTCAGGACTGACATATGTATAATGAAAGGAACTTTCAGGCGCTTTCCAATTTCTGTTGTTTACTTTATTATTCTCTTTTAATTTATTAATTCATAAGAATACTCGATACAATAATCTTTATTTTTACCTATAGGAACAGATGATTTGCTAATTATTGCTCCAAATTTATTGTAATTTATAATTACTTTTATTTTCTGATTCTTACATTTCTGATTGCATCCATTACATTTTCGATAATATATCTTTTGCTTTGTACATCTATCTTTTAGCATCTGTTATTATATTCTCCACTTAACCTGTACTTGAAATTAACTTTTCATCATTTTCTATGTATTCCTACAAGTTCTGCTATCTTCTCTAAACACTCTGAATCACTGTATTTTTGATTCCAAAGTATTTCTTTGATACTTTCTTTATCTACATACTTGTCGAATACTTCTTCAAAATTTACGCTCCATATTCCTGAAACAACTTTATCCATGACCATTTCTAAATCTGTTCCTGAAAACACAGCATAACCATCTTTTTCATCAAATATCGCCTGATTTTCTTTATGTGCTTTTCCTCTTCTATGATTATTCCAATTGTCACATAGATAATGAATAATAGATTTTTTAATCATAAGTCGTAAATTTGCTATGTTTTTATCGTTCATTTTTATACCTCTACTTTGAATCCTACAAATTCATTATTAATTATTTCTTCAACATTGTCTGGATATGTATCAACCACATAATTAGTATTAACTTTAATTTCTTTAATTACATTATTGTCATCGAGTTCTATTCCACCAACAGTACCACCTGGAATTCTTATTGCCATTATGTTGTTCTTCTTATCATAATCATCATATAATATATAATGTCTCCAACAATATCCATCATTAGTTATTTTCAATCCTGCCAATTGATCAAGTCTATCTGTTATCTTACAGAAATATTCGTCCCAATATCCTTTTGATTTAAATTTAATTTTCATTCTATTTATCCTTAATTCCTTTAACAATCTCGTTTTTCTCACACAAATAATCACAACAGTGTGGGTTGTCTTCACTATTTATAAAATCTTTGCCCCAGTATTTAGGGCAATCGCTCCAACTAACACCACATACTTCCTCAAAAGGACAGGGTTCTCCATAATAAGGAAGCTCGTCTACATATATTTTCATTTATTCCCCACTTTCTGCTAACTTTGCGTAATCCCACGAAGTAATATCATCTTCTTCTCCATTTGCTGTCCAAGAAGTCATACCATCATCCCACGTATAAACTTTACCATCCTCATATTTAGCAAAATATCTTTTAAACCATTTATTGCTCGTTTCAGAATATTTAACCAAAATCGGTGTATCAACCTTAACTTTCGACCAGTCAACTTCTGGTTCTTCGTATTCGGAGAACAGCCAGTCAGTACAACCACGAATATAGCATCCTTTTTCACTATTTTTAAAATCACAATCATCGCAGGAATTACCATTACATCTATATGGAATCCCATCTTTTAATGCTAAATTATCTATATCAATTACGCCCAATTCAATCAATTTATTCTTATATTTCTCTATATTTAACATATTTTCACCTACCCTATAGCAATAATATTATTCTGTTGCGTATAATCATAATTCTTACCTTGTCTTTGTAAAAAATCATTTGCAGTTTTAATAAATAAATCTTCTGTAAAACATAGGAGACTTAAATCATACTCCGTAATACCAAAGTAAAACGTTTTCTTCTTTGTAGTTACTTTGAATAAAGAACTATATCCACGTTTCCCAAACTTATATAAGAATCCATATTCTACTGTTATATTTTTCAGGTTTCTTGGTTTTATAAGTTTATGATTTAATAGAACTGCCATTGCTTCATCTGCAAAATCCTCTTTTAATTTCATATCATCAATCATATCTACAATTTTATTTTTACTTTTTAATTTATTACTCATTTTATTTCTCCAATCTATATTCCACAATTCTATGCTCATTCTGTCCCATCTTTTGCATCTTTTCAATTGCATCGAACACGTTTCTATAAGCACCACCACGAGCATTAAATGTTATTTCACCTGTATTTATATTCTCTATTGCATATAACACTTCTGGTCTATCGACTCTTCTTAATTGCTCTGTTTTTATTGTATTTACAACATTAGACAAATCTTTTATTGCTTCTATTAATTTTTCCATCTCATTATCCATTTATAACTCCTCTTCTCTGCACTAAATAATTATTAAAATCATTTTTCATATAGGCAAAATTAATCTTTTGACTAGGACTGAAATTTGATTTATCTTCCTGATACTTTTTAATCCATTCTTCAAATTCTTCATCTTTATTTTCTCTTACTGAGAATCCAATTAAGCCAATTAATGCATTTTTACACATATTATAAATTGGTGTATCAATCCTTACACAATCGTCAAGCATAGCTTCATATAACTCAACATCTTCCTCTTCTATATCAGTTGATACATTTTCTTTACAAAACGCCAAAACAGTATCATTTTCGTCATTTTTCTCGTTCTCTGATGCCATTGAAACAGCGGATTCATCTAATACATTATTCTCCATTTCTGCTTCGTTTTCTTCGTTGTCTTTGTCTTCAATATGTAAATAATTTTTCATTAAATATGTAATATGATTAATTTTACATTCAAGCACCGACTTGTCCTTTGTGTGCTTGTCCATATCTAAATCATTCCATGTTGTCCCATCAACTTCTACGTTTCTCATATTTGTTACAAATTCATTCAAAAATTCACCAAATTTAGAATCATCTAAGCCAGATTTTGCAAAATTATCAAAAACAACCATCCAAACTGCCATATCTTTTGACACAAATAAATCCGAAACTTCCTTGTTATCAATCTTGTCCGAATAAGGAGCAATACGACTAAAGTATTCTTCAATCTTCCTAAATTGTTCGATGGATGAATTATTATTTAAAAAGTCACACATTCTCTTTGGATCTTTTTTCCATTCATTCATATAAAAGACTGCCATAACAGATTCACTAATAACTCTTTCCCAGATTCCTTTATGTTTTTCATTTCCTGTAAGAGCTGTTCCATCTTTAAGAAATATACTTGAGTCTTTAATTCTCTTAATTTCATTTGCAAATTTTCCGATATATGTAAGTGCCTTTTGCGATGGATTCATAGCAACATGACTGTTCATTATACTTACCAATGAAGAAGTTTCTTCTGAAGTGCAATCTTGATATATAGTTGTCATCAATGGGCATTTATTAAATTGTCTTTTTAATTCATCAGGAAGATCATCATATGTTTTCTTTCTTAGGTCAAATTCAACAGTTTCCCAAACTATATCTCCATTTTCATCACGAATAATTTTTCCGTTTTCATCAACTTTCTTCTTATTATAAGTAACGAATGGATTACGAATAAGAGTTGTGATTTTATATCCACTATACTTAAATCTTCTAAGTGCTTCTGTTCTGTGTCCACCATCGACAACATATGTAATTGTTATTCCTGATTTATCTTCTTCTGCGAGAATTAAATTAGGAATACATATTTTTTGTGAGACTGCACTGTAAATTAAATTGTTGATGCTTTCATTTGTCCAGCAGAAATCTCTTTGAACTGCCTGATCTGTTTTAATTGTTTCATTCTGTGCATCATCAATGTACTGCCCTATTGTCGTTGGTTCTGTTCTAAATCCATTCATCTTATCTACCTCCTACTGTAAGTACTCTTATAATTCTTAAATTCTTTTCGTCCATGATTGTTTTATAATTGTCTTTATATGTTTTATCATTTATATGTAATATTTCCTGTATTTCTTCAGGCAAATATCCTTCGCTTAAATATGTAATTATCATTCTCTGAATTTTGGATAAACGAGCTAAATATTCTTTCATCTCCGGTGAAAATTCAGTATCGTATTCCAAACTACTCTTATCAGGAACTATATCTTTTAAATATTCTCCATCGTCAGTTGGATAATCAAACGATAAATTGTATATAGGAATTGGCAATCCATTTTTGCCAAACTTTTTATGTCCTTTTTCATCAGTTTGAAGATTACATCTTTTCCATCTAAGACTGTCTCTCATCCAGTCATAGAAAGAACGTTTAATGTTTCCTACTAAATATGTTTCAAATTTTGCCTTTTCTCCGTCATAGTCTTTTACGCTTTCAATTAAGACTTTTAATGCGTCACTATACAAATCATCATAATTCATTCTTTTAACTTTATTTATGGATAAAAGTGGATTGCAGATTTTCTTCAATCTAAACATCTCATCAGCACAATAAAAGTTTATTATTTCCAGTTCCTTATCCGTAAATTCTAACTTGTCTACTTGTTTCCAATTCATTTCATCACTCCTTCGTTCATTCTAAAAATCAAACAATTCTTTTAATACTCTAGGTTCATATGTACGCTTGTCCATATTTTCTGCTGTTTTCTGTGTCGTATTTTTGGTTGTTTGTGACACTTTTTGATCTAAAATACTATCAAGAATTGATATTTCATCTTTTATCTTTCTTCTTAATATTCTCCGTTCTTTAACCATTTTGTATGCTTTATAACCTTGTGCAGCATTTAAGTTGCAGAATTCTATATAATGAAGAATGTCACAAAGCTCTTTATCCACCAAACTCAATTCCTGACACAGTTTTCTTTTTCGATTTATTGCTTCATTCGCAATATTGCTCATATCTGTTGCTTTATCTAACCAATATTTAATATCTTCTGAAACCATTACTTTTCCAGTTTCTTCAATGTCCTTATCGGTTACAGGTTTAACTTGTGCTGAAACTTCTTCACTAGTTTTTTCAACGTGAAAAACTCCTCTCAATGCCTTTGTTAACGAACTTTTATATATATTTTCAGCCTGTTTTTTGCTAAAAATGTCCGCAAAAGACTCACATGAAGTAGGAACATACTTTCCATTCCTGTCCTTCATAATCCATCGAGTTCCATCCGTAATGACATAGTTTGCCATCGAAACACCTCTTTCCTTATTCAGTTTTAAAATTTTTGGTATTTTTCGCAGAATTTGCTAATGATTGCCAAGCAGAAATCACCTGTTTTGCTTGACTTTTTTGAATTAATATGTAATATTGGGGTTAGCAACGTACTGCGTTCAACGTATTTGCGTTGTGTTTTATGTAATTTAGATAGAGTCTGTATTAGGTACTGCCAATACCTTTTACATCAAGACTCTATCTTTTTTTATAATAAAATAATAGAACGTCCGTTCGATATTGTCAATGGTAAATTTTACCATTTATTTTACAAGTCCTATAATTCGTACTCACTCATTTAATTTGATCGAAGAAGTATAGTATTTAATGTTCCAACTGGTTTGTAATTAATTGGATCGACCTGTCTTGTTGTAAAACATCTTAATTGTGCTGCAAAATCATCACAAACCTTTGCAATTGTTTCTGCTTCCTGCAACAACTCTGAACATTCACAGAATTTCTTTTTTGTGAATCCTACATTGCATTCTCTTTCTAAATCCTGTTTTGCTATAAGTACAATAGCATCCTTTTTTGCTACTCTTTTTGCTTCTTCAAGTGTCATTGTTACATATTCCATAACTGTCTCTCCCTTAAATATTTTCAAAATTTGCATCATATGCACGCTTAATTTCCTTTTTGTCTTCAAGTTTTGTTATTGAACCTAATTTCTTTATTATTCTTTTTTCAGATATTTGTCGCACACATTCTCCTAGTAACATAGAATCTTCCTTTAAGCCTTTTTCACTGTCTTTACCGAAAAAAGAATGTGTAGGTTGTGTTAAATGTTTGATTTTAGTTGTCATTGGTAAAACTATGGTGCATGGACTATGTACATTTCCAACAAAGTTTTGAACTATTACAGCTGGTCTAACACCTGCTTGTTCACCAAAGAATTCAGCCGATCCAAAATTAACTAAAATCACATCAAACGCTCTATAATTTTTAACCATTTTTTGCATCCTCCTTTCATAATTTCTCTTTTGTTTTATGGGTTTATATATGCTGTTAACATTTCGGG
>ERZ791907.1679-NODE-1679-length-13559-cov-48.991780_pt1 | contig 13559 bp, 9 predicted proteins | sample MGYA00510145_ERZ791907 | MGnify/ENA primary metagenome ERZ791907 (study PRJEB30046, sample SAMN00792089) | human gut metagenome | study: EMG produced TPA metagenomics assembly of the A metagenome-wide association study of gut microbiota in type 2... | reverse complement strand
TGGCACATACGGCTACGGAAAAGTTGCAGATGCGCGGAGAACCCATCAATGTGGAGAACATCGGCCGGACAGTGACCGACGGTTTTGAAAAGGTGAACGAATATGTGCATTCAGAACAGCCCCGCTCTGCCTTGCATAAGTTTGGCAATGGGGTGGTAGCCGTGGTCGGTTTCCTGCTGAAACTTTGTCTGGTGCTGTTGCTGATATGCTGCGCTCCTTTCTTGTTGGTAGGACTCATCGTCTTGTTTGCCCTGCTGATGGCCGCCACGGGAGTCATCGTCAGTCTGCCTGCCTTCTTCTATAATATATTGCCTTGGGTAGACTGGAGTGGTGTGTGCACCATGCCGGGAATGATTGTCGGGCTCACCGTATGCGGTCTGCTGATTGTCGGTATCCCGGTAGCCGGACTGATTCAGGCTGTCATGCAGTCGTTCGGTAGCTGGAAGCCCATGGGCACCTCTACGAAAGTAGTGCTGGTATTGTTGTGGATGATTGCCCTGGCTATAGGAATTGTGTTGTTCTTTCAGATTCCTTTCCTGACAGAACCACTTTTGTCAGATCCTTTCTGGGGTGAGTTTCTCTGATTTTGTCAGTCTCACCTGAATGTGTGAGACAAGAATGTCACATAAAACAGCCAAAATGGCAGTCCGTGTCAGAAAAAAATGCTGGCACGGGCTTTTTTTTGTTCTGGCATGGCATTTGTCTTTTAAAGGGCGTAACGTTTCGGCGTTACAGAATAAATCAAATTAGAAAATAATAAAAATAGATACAATTATGGGAAAGATTATTGGTATTGACTTAGGAACAACAAACTCATGTGTTGCAGTATTTGAAGGTAACGAACCGGTGGTAATTGCCAACAGCGAAGGTAAACGTACCACTCCTTCAGTAGTAGGTTTCGTAGACGGCGGCGAACGTAAGGTAGGTGACCCTGCTAAACGTCAGGCTATCACAAACCCGAAACGTACAGTATATTCTATCAAACGTTTCATGGGTGAAACTTACGATCAGGTTCAGAAAGAAATTTCTCGTGTACCTTATTCAGTAGTAAAGGGTGACAACAACACTCCGCGTGTAGACATCGACGGACGTCTGTACACTCCGCAGGAAATCTCTGCAATGATTCTGCAGAAGATGAAGAAAACTGCTGAAGATTATTTGGGACAGGAAGTAACAGAAGCTGTCATCACCGTTCCGGCATACTTCTCTGACTCTCAGCGTCAGGCTACGAAGGAAGCTGGTCAGATTGCTGGTCTGGATGTAAAACGTATCGTGAACGAACCGACTGCAGCTGCATTGGCTTACGGTGTAGACAAGGCTAACAAAGATATGAAGGTTGCCGTATTCGACCTTGGTGGTGGTACATTCGATATCTCTATCCTGGAATTCGGTGGTGGTGTATTCGAAGTATTGTCAACTAACGGTGATACTCACCTGGGTGGTGATGACTTCGACCAGGTTATCATCGACTGGTTGGTTCAGGAATTCAAGAACGACGAAGGTGCTGACCTGACTACTGATCCGATGGCTATGCAACGTTTGAAGGAAGCTGCTGAAAAGGCAAAAATTGAATTGTCTTCTTCAACTTCTACTGAAATCAACTTGCCTTACATCATGCCGGTAGCTGGTGTGCCTAAACACTTGGTTAAGACTTTAACTCGTGCTAAATTCGAACAGCTTGCTCACAACTTGATTCAGGCTTGTCTTGAACCTTGTAAGAAAGCAATGAGCGATGCAGGTTTGAGCAACTCTGATATCGACGAAGTAATCCTGGTAGGTGGTTCTTCACGTATCCCTGCTGTACAGAAACTGGTAGAAGACTTCTTCGGTAAAGTTCCTTCTAAGGGTGTAAATCCGGACGAAGTAGTAGCCGTAGGTGCTTGTATCCAGGGTGCCGTATTGAACAAGGAAGCTGGTGTAGGTAACATCGTATTGCTGGATGTCACTCCGTTGACACTGGGTATCGAAACAATGGGTGGTGTAATGACCAAGTTGATTGATGCCAACACAACCATTCCGTGCAAGAAGAGCGAAGTGTTCTCTACTGCAGCTGATAACCAGACAGAAGTTACCATCCACGTATTGCAGGGTGAACGTCCGATGGCTGCTCAGAACAAGTCAATCGGTCAGTTTAACCTGACAGGTATCGCTCCGGCTCGTCGTGGTGTACCTCAGATTGAAGTAACTTTCGATATCGATGCCAACGGTATCTTGAAGGTTTCTGCTAAGGATAAGGCTACAGGTAAGGAACAAGCTATCCGTATCGAAGCTTCATCTGGTTTGAGCAAGGAAGAAATCGACCGTATGAAAGCTGAAGCTGAAGCTAATGCAGAAGCTGATAAGAAAGAAAAGGAACGCATCGACAAGTTGAACCAGGCAGACAGCTTGATCTTCTCTACAGAAAATCAGTTGAAAGACCTTGGCGATAAGATTCCGGCTGACAAGAAAGCTCCTATCGAAGCTGCTCTTCAGAAACTGAAAGACGCTCACAAGGCTCAGGATTTGGCTGGTATCGATGCTGCAAGCGCAGAACTTCAGGCTGCATTCCAGGCCGCAAGTGCTGAAATGTACGCTCAGACAGGTGGTGCTCAGGCTGGTCCTAACGCAGGTCAGGCAAATAACAATGCAAGTCAGGATTCAAGCAAGAACAATGACAATGTACAGGATGCTGACTTTGAGGAAGTGAAATAAAGAATAAAATAATAGAAATGAGGCATGATTATAAGGATTATGCCTCATTTTTTTATTTATATATATGACATTTATGAGTAAGGAATTTTTAAGAAAGTCAAAAGAGGATAAACCAGTAGTAGCAATATGTTACGACTTTGATAAAACGTTGTCTCCTGATGATATGCAGGCTCAAGGGTATATTCAATCGGTTGGATATAAAGTCGAGTCTTTCTGGAAAGAATCGAACGGATTGGCTGAAGAAAACGACATGGACCAAAACCTTGCCTATATGTTTACAATGATTCAAAAAGCTCATGGAAAGTTTGTTTTTAACAGAGAGGCCTTAATGGATTATGGAGCGAAAGTAAAGTTATTTCCTGGTGTAGATACGTGGTTTAAAAGAATCAGGGAATATGGAGAAAGTAAGGGGGTAATTGTGGAACATTACATCATATCTTCTGGGCTGAAAGAAATGATTGAAGGAACTAAGGTTGCAGATGAATTTGAGAAAATCTATGCTAGTTCATTTTATTATGATAAAGATGGTGTAGCTCAGTGGCCTGCACAAGTTATAAATTATACAAGCAAGACACAATTTCTTTTTAGAATAGAAAAAGGAACATTGGATGTAAATGATTTCGCCGTCAATGATTATTTTGAGCCCGAGAATATTCGTATTCCTTTTAGAAACATGATTTATATAGGTGACAGCGATACTGATATGCCATGTATGAAACTTATTAATACCAATTCCGGCCATTCAATAGGAGTTTTTAATCCGGAAACTCAAGATAAGAGAAAAGTGTACAAAATGATGGAAGATAAAAGGATTAAATATTTTGCTCCGGCAGATTATACAGAAAATTCAGAATTGGATATTCTCGTAAAAACTATAATTGAACAAACGGCTTCAAATGAAAAACTTGTGTCTTTTCATTATAAAAATCAAAAGGAGCAGCTCAATCAGAATATAAATGTAGAGGTTCAAGAAGTTAAAGAAAAAGAAAAACTCATATTGGATTTGGAAAACAGTAATAGTTTTGCGCGGACTCATTTTGTTATTTCAAAATTGAAGGCTTTCAATAACTGGAGTGATAAAGAAAGACAACAATTAAAGCAAATAGCAGAGAAAAATAATCAAGTATCTTACATAAAAGATGACGAAGACATAGCGTTTTTCTATTCGTCCCTTGGGTAGTTTATTATTCTATTTCTGTGTCATCCAAGAATTCGTCATAATATAAGACACTGTCCAAAATTTTCCATAGCTTTCACCATCGTATTTCTTCACTATTGCTGGAAAATGGATGCCATTAAATATTTAATGGGATATACGAATGTCAGAACCACGTGGATTCATATGTTCATCGTACATGATATCAAGTAGCTCATTTGCAAGTTTACCATCTGTGATTTTAATAATGTTATCTTCTTCTGTTACATAGCCAAGTATATTGATACTGCCATACCAGACCGTGGACCTATCTATGATACACGAGGATAAAGATAGTTTAGGTACAATCTTTACATATAATCCTAAACTTTTTAGATAATTCGTCTGACTGCTTTCCTCTGATGTAAGAATTGCAATTTGAACACCACTTACATGAAACTCTCTGAGCATTTTAACAAATGTGTTTCGTTCTGTACGATAGAGTTTTGGAGAGGATATGACAATAGATTGTCTTGAACTTTTCAAATTTTGCATAAATGCCAAACGGAATGTGTTACCATTGAAAATCTGTCCTTCATATGATGATGTTTGTAAGTCATCTGTATTATCAAACAGTGTCTGAGTATCTTTTGACAGTACACGATAACCGATGGCAGAGTATCCTTTTAGGCGTTTACGATACATATTCTCACAAACAGGTTCGTGTATATCAATATAGTCATAAATACGAACATCTTTCTTGCCCTCATTCTCACGGTGCAAACGTCCGGCATATTGTGCCACCAATCCTTTCCATGAGATTGGTAGTGCCAAAAACAGTGTATCAAGTCGTGGATAGTCAAATCCCTCTCCCACATATTTTCCCGTGGCTACTATTACAAGAGGGGCATCTTTGGGTATATCCTGTAACTTTTGCAGCGTTTCTCTCTTGTTCTTTGCAGTCCCTTCTCCTGTGAGTTGTATGATGTTGGCTACATGCTGCTTCAACATTTCGGCAAGCAATTCTACATGAGAAGTTCTGGCAGTAAGTATTATAGGCGTTCGGCCTGCAGCCACAACATTAAGGACATCCTCTATTATAAGATTATTCCGTATTTCCGATTCAGCGAGAGATTGTGATAGTGCCGTAAACGATTGTTTGTCATCGGTAACAGGTCTATAAGATGTAAATCTCGGCACAAGATAACGCTGGAACGACTGCTTCTGTATCTGTGCCTTGGCATCGGCAAAAAAACGAATCGGACCGCATTGCATAAAGATAATAGGCTGCAAACCATCTTTACGGATTGGAGTGGCAGTAAGCCCATAGACATAATGTGCCGTAACGTGTTTTAACACATTCTCAAATGTTATGGAAGATACGTGATGACACTCGTCTACAATGACCATCCCGTATTCTTTTACAAAAGGCTTGACTTCGTCATTTTCAAAACACGACTGCATAAGGGCTATATCAATAACACCATGCAACGTGTTAGAGGTAGAATCAAGACACCCGACCGGAGAAAAAGCCTTCTTCCTGCCTCGCTTCTTGGAAATCTCCTCTTCTGTAAAATCTATGTCAAGAAATTCAGACAGACGTTCATGCCATTGCATAAGCAATGCCTTGGAGTGTACCAGAATAAGTGTATTTGTCTTTCTTCGGGCAATCAGAACTGCGGCTGTAACAGTCTTTCCAAAGGCTGTCGTTGCAGACAACACTCCGTTGGAATATGGCATGAGGGCATTAATGGCATCCAACTGTTCATCGCGTTCCTTTCCTTTGAATGTTACGCCAATAGGTTTACCATGATTTGTATTATTAACTATTTCATAATCAATTTTGAGGGAATACAGCATGTCGATAATGGCATCCTCGCACCCCCGAGGCATTGCCAGATATTCATCGGTAAAATCTGCACGGCAGATAATACGAGGAATGTTATATGTGGAAATACGCATCGCTTGTTTGCTGTAAAATTCAGGATTTTTGAACGCCGCAATATGTTTCAAATGATTACTAGCCTTATCTGAAATAGACTTTAAAGGAATATATATCCTGTCTGATTTATGTATTATAAGTCTGCCGTTAAAGTCTTCCTGGCTCACATCTTGTACGACTGGTATTTCCCACGGTTTATTTTCCGAAGATGTGGCCAATGTTCCAAAATCTTCCTGCTGATGCTGTGTCAATAATGCATCTACGGTATCTTCATCTATTTTTCTTACATTGTATAGGTATGTCCATTGATCCTGGAACGGAAGAAACTGATCATCTACAAAAACGCTGTTTCCTGCTTTCCTGGCTTTTCCCTGCAATGGTAACGCAATGAGATTGCCGAATCCGCCTTCCGGTACTTTATCCTGATTGGGAAAGAAACGATCGTATGAATCGAATGTAATCCGTCCATTACGCTTCATGGCTTCCGTAAGAATTATATTGCCTAATTTTCTTGCTTTGTAGGCAGGTATGGGTTGATCAAAGAAAATCCATACATGTGCACCATTGCCGGAGCGTGAGCGTTCTATACTGAATGGGATTCTCCACTCTCTGCAAATGGGAATAAATGCCAACACATCGTTCTTATATCCATGAGTGCAATTCTTGTCATCAAAATCAGCACATAGGAAAGAACATTTATTATCAGAAGTAACAACGTACAGACCTATAACATCGCATCCGTTCTCATCTTTACCTTCCAGATGTCGGTATATGTCTTGATTGGTTAACGTAGCAAAATTGCGGTTGGGACACTCTGCACATTTATGCTTTTTCTTATCGCATATTCCTCTGCGCCATTCGTTGATGCAGACAGGTTGATAACCACCCTTTTCTGTGGCTTTGTTGAACCATCGTCGTGCAAATACATCATCTCGTCCCTTGAAAAAGTTACGGAACAATGCAATTTTCTCATCAAGAGAGAGTTTGATTTGAGGATATGTTATGGAAGAAAATGCTGTACTTTCATCAGCACATTTAATGGAGGAATACACTATACCATGCTGTGAAAGTATTGACTTCAGTTTTTCATTTTCGGCAAGCAGAGCATTGTATTTAATGACAAGCGCATTGTATTTCTCTTGAAAACTGTCCATCTGTTATTTTGTTGCCATTAAACCACACAGCAATGCAATTCCAAAACTCAGAAACGTTCCGGCAAGGACATATTCTGTTTTTGCTGTATCCGTGTCTTTGAATCGAAGTATGGATTTTGCCGCTATTATAAAACCAATTGCTTCATATTGTCCAATGATAACGAATATGATTGTAAGAATACGTTCTAAATTTCCAATTAACGCTCCTGCATTTTTGATATTTTCACAAGACTGTGTCTCTCCAACTTGATATTTCTTTAAGACCAACTTAATCAGGATGTTTGCAGGCTTGATGCACAATAGTAAAGCCAATATGAATAGAGGTATAGAGTAGCTGCCATTGCAATCCATCGATTGGATTGGCAACTTTGTTGTAGTGTCAAAGGAAAATATCACTATAATCAATATCGCCAAATGAGCAACCTGATCAATCACAAAATTCCATAATCCTTTGGGGCTATATGTTTTGATAACATCTATCACCAGATGAGAAAAAGCAATGGCAAGGGCATAAAATCTGAATTCATAAACAGGAACAACTACCCATGATACCACGCCGATAATAAGCGAATGCACATACAGGAACCAGCTTTTGAATTTCCTTTCCTCTTTCTGTGCACAGTATTTATCATTCTGCAGGTAAAAATCACCTATAACATGTGCCAATATCAGACTTAAAAACAACCAACTATTCATATCCTTCAAAATTTATCTGTTCAAAATACTTTATGGATTCTTCTATACAATACCATTTTGTAGCTGTAGAAGCATTATTTACACTGGCTTGGGATATACCCAGTTTTTTGGCAATGTCTGCCTCTTTGAAACCAAGCAGTTTATAGTAAACGACTTCACTTTGGCGCACAGTCATATCATTTAATATGGCATCGGTCAATAGGGCTATAGTTTGTAAAGGGGCAGATAATTGCTTTTTACTTGTATGAACAGACATCGTTCCCTTATTAAGGGAACTCATTTCCTCAAGCGCACGTCCTGACAGATATATGGCTTCACCATCCCAAATGCCTTGTTCGGTATTCACTATTCTCATATCTCCAATACCAATGGCCATCCGTATTCCGTATGTATGGAAATTTTTCGTCTTTTCATTTTTAGCTGTGGAAAAAGATTTGATGCAGGATTTGATTATAAAGGCTATCCGGAATACGTTTGATACATTTTGCATTACACACTCTATATAGTCCCCTTTTATTTGGCGACCTTCAAAATCAGGATAACTCACTTTTAACAAGCCAAATAATGATTCTATCCTTTGCTTTAATCCTATAGTTTCATTCACAGACAAGGAAGTGGATGCTACTATATCCGCTGAAATTGTTGCAAACATATTATGGTTCATTGATTCGATGGCAAATGTATGAATTTTCTTTTATTTCGCCAATGATTATAGGTAAAATAATCTATAATAATAAAATATAGATAAATAAATCTATAATAATAATTTATATACAATATAGCCTATAATTGAGTAGAAAGAAAACTACTTGGTTTTTCCACTTACTTGATTCACTATAAAAAATTTTACCGGATAGCTAAATCTTTAATGTGGCATACAAACATTAGCCCCCCAGATTTATATGCCCAGCGTAAACGAACAGAAAGAAAAAGCAGCTAATACATTACACATCGAAAATTTGACTTTGTAGGTCATAGTGGAAACTTCCACCCTTGAGCATCAATGACTTATAACAAAGAATCATAAACGCATCATAAACACATCATAATTTACCCCTCATTAAGCACCTGCTTTTTGAGGGGTATTTTGCATCATAGATACTCTCAATGGAGAGCATTTTACTATAAAAAGAGTTTGCTCCCTCTTTTATTATCCTTTTGTGTTAATGAAAATTAAATCTATCGGTGGTGAATGAGTGGGTAATTGGTGGCTTTCAAGCACCTATTTAGCACCCATAAACATACATATACTTTTGCGGCATTAACTCTAAAATACGAAATATATGGCTTATAAAGTAAATTCGTTGGAGGAGATGCCAAATGCATTGTCCTACCTGATTGAGTCCGTAGAGGCTCTACAATCTAAAGTAAATGCCCTGCAGAATAAGCAGGCAAGTAATTCACCCAAGTGGATGGATATAGACGAGCTCTGTGCTTACCTACCATCGCATCCTGCCAAGCAAACGGTTTATGGATGGGTTTCAGCCAAACAAATCCCCGTACATAAAATAAATAAGGCTCTGGCTTTTCTACAATCAGAAATTGATGACTGGTTGAAGAACAAATCGCATAAGACACATGATGAATTGATGGAGGAAGCCAGACGATTTGTTGAATCCAAAAAGATTATCAGATGATGGGAACGGCTGATTATTGTTTTTCATTCTTTCGCAAGCCCATCCAGAACATCGAACCGATAAGAGCTGTAGGTATTGTGGATGTGTACCGCTATATCACCGGGCATTATGCACAACCACAAACCGAAGCCTTGCGTCTGATGGCTACTTCTCCTGAAGCCAAAAGGTACAAAGCCACCCATTTTGACTATTGTACTTTTTCTGGACTATTCCGTAAACGGAATGAGAGGGAACTGATAATGCACTCCGGATTGATGTGTCTGGATTTTGATCATGTGGAAAATATTATGGAACTAAAGCAAAAGTTACTCAACCATGAGTATTTTGATACGGAACTGTTATTTGTCAGTCCATCCGGTAATGGATTAAAATGGATAATACCCGTTGACTTGAAAGGCTGGGAACATTCCCGGTACTTTAAGGCTGTTACCAACTGTATCAAAGCAACAGGCTTGCCATTGGTAGATATGTCCGGAAGTGACGTTGCTCGTTCATGTTTTTTGCCACATGATCCACAAGCATATATTAACCCTAAATACAAAGATGATGTCAAAGAAAATATTTTTCGCCCAAGATTGGGAGAATGTCCCTTCTGAAATACAGCAAACAGATATGCCAAGTATTACTCCACTATATAATAAGGTGGAGGAAGATGTGGAAAATATTGTCCGGGAAATAGAGCAGCGTGCCATTGATATAACACCCAATTATAAAGATTGGGTAGAATTGGGCTTTGCGCTTGTGGACGGATTGGGAGAAAATGGACGAGAGTATTATCACCGCATTAGCAGGTTTTACCCTAACTATCAAAGGGAAGAAACCGACAAACAATATACACATTGTCTGCAATCCAAAGGACAAGGTATTACCATTCGTTCTTTTTTCCATCTTGCAAACCAAGCCGGAATTTCGCTGGCTCCATTCAACAAAGAACATTTATCCATTTTGCCAAATATCCAAAATGGAAAAACGGGTAAATGGATAAAGTCAGAGGAAGAACTTCCGGCATTTCCTGAGTGTGTATTTGAGCATCTTCCCCCTTTTCTAAATGAGGTTGTCAACAATTCTATATCGCTGGATGACCGTGATACAATATTGATTGGGGCGATTGTGTGTTTGTCTGTCTGCTTTCACAATATTTGTGGAGTGTACGATGAACGCATCGTTTATCCGAACCTTTATCTGTTTGTAGTAGCAGATGCCGGTATGGGGAAAGGTGCATTGACTTTATGCCGGGAACTTGTAGCACCTATCAATCGCAATTTGCATGAACTTTCAAAACGATTGGAGCTGGAGTACAAGGAAGCAATGAACGCTTACATCAAAGGCAAGAAAGATGGTGGAATGACCATGCCAACTGAACCGCCTATGCGAATGCTTGTCATTCCTGCCAACAGTAGCGCAAGTTCTTTCCTGAAGATATTGGGAGATAATGACGGAATCGGACTGCTATTTGAATCGGAAGGTGACACATTAAGCCAGACTTTGAAGTCGGACTATGGTAATTATTCAGATGTATTACGAAAGGCATTTCATCATGAGTTAGTCAGTTTAAACCGCCGCAAGGACAGGGAATATTGCGAAGTCAGCAATCCAAGAGTGTCAGTCGCTTTGGCTGGAACTCCCGAACAGGTAAGGAAATTGATACCTGATGCGGAAAACGGTCTGATGAGCCGTTTCTGTTTTTATATCATTCGTTTCAAGAGAGGTATAAGAAACGTGTTTGCCACAAATGATATTTCCCAATCCAAGAATGCCATGTTCAAACTGATGGGGGATAAATTCTGCCATCTGCATGAAGAATTTGTCAGACAAGGCAATTATTCCTTTTCTCTTCCCTCTGATTTGCAGGAACACTTTATAGAATATCTCAGTCGGGTGAATGAGGAATGTTGTGACGAAGTAGATAACAAGATGCAGGGTGTAGTCCGACGGATGGGGCTGATTGCCTATCGTATAATGATGGTGTTGACTGCTGTCCGACATTTGGAGAATATGACTCACGAATCATCTTCCTCTAACAAGACTATACAATTGATTTGCCATAAGTATGACTATTCCATAGCCATGAGTATCTGTGAAACCTTGCTTTGCCATGCAGTGTTCATCTATCGAAACTTGTCAGGAAATCAGCCCAAACGTTTACAATCCCTTTCACAAGAAACGGGCATTTACGCACGAAGGAATACCCTTTATAATATGTTGCCAGGAACATTCACCAAAAAAGATTATGACGCAACTGTTTTAGCTTTAGGTGAAAATGGAAGTACGGCAAACAAATGGATAGAAGCCTTTATCAAAGATGGAAAACTAAGCCGAATAGAACAAGGTAAATATAGGAAGATTTTTTGAGTGGCAAGTTTGTGTTTTAGTGTCACTAAAACCTATGCGGCAAGCGGATAGAACTGCCGCTCTCAAAAAATCAATTTATGCACATCAAAGTTTATATAAGTATGAAGGAAAAGAAACTTGGTGGTCGCCCAAAGTTGGCGAGTTACCAGAAACGTACGAAATGTTTCCGGGTAATGTTTACCGAGAACGACTATATCTATATACAATCCAAAGCCCAACAGGCAGGATTGTCTGTCAATGAATTTTGCCACCAGGCTGCAATGGGCTGTGAAGTCGGTCAGCGCATCAGTCCGGAAATGATGTCGGCAATCCGTGACCTTTCCGGTATAGCCAATAATGTCAAGCAGATCGCCCATCAGATGCACATCTATGGTTTGGAAGCAGTGAAACAACAATGCTTTTCTATTATATCAGAAGTCAGCAGAATTATCACCCAAGTAAAAAATAACAATCATGATAGCGAAGATTAAAACAAGAGCCGATTTTAGAGGAATAGTAAATTATGCCAATGACCAAAAGAACAAGAAAAAGAGTGCTACACTTTTGGCACATGAAGGTGTTTGTGCTATCAACAACAAAACCATAGCAGATTCTTTTCAGATACAAACCTCTATGCGTCCGAAAGTAAAAAGTCCGGTGAAACACGTATCTCTTGCTTTCTCTCCGCAAGATACCGTCCGTTTTCCCAATGACGAAAAAGGAAATACACTTATGGTGGAGATTGCCAAGAAATGGATGGAGCAAATGGGGATTCGCAATACCCAATATATCATAACCAGGCATCATGATACGGAACATCCACATTGCCATATCGTATTCAACCGGATAGACAATGACGGTAATCTCATTTCTGACAGCAACGAAAGGATACGAAATGCAAAAGTCTGTCGTGCTTTAACCAAAGAGTATAAACTTTACTTTGCTCCTAAAAACAGCAAAGCCAGAAATAAAAGCCGTTTACGTCCTCATCAATTACGTAAGTATAATCTTCGTTCCTCAACTCTTGATGCGTTGGCGGCATCTCGCTCATGGCATGACTTCTTCCATATGCTCAAAGAGAAGGGAATAGATGTACGTTTTAATCATGCAGAAAACTCTGATAATATTCGTGGTATATCCTTTTGTATGGATGAATTTAGCATTGCCGGTTCTAAACTTGATTCAGATCTAAGTTTTAACCGTCTTTGCGCAACATTGGGTAATGTGGCAACAGAACTTATAGTGCAACCTCATCAAGCAATTGTTCCTAGTGCTGGCGGAGGAACTAATAACGAACAGGGATGGCGGGATGATAAAAGCAAGGATAACCAAAGAAACGAACCTTTTTATAAAACCTCAAAACGTAGAAGATAATGAAAGAAGATGTAGTAGCTGCAAATCTCGCAAATTTGCGTCAAAGTATCAATGAATTGAAGGAATGCGTTAATAGGCAGAATGTAACTCCAAACCAACCGGAGCAACATATAAAGGTGGATTTGGATGAAAAGACCATTTATAATGGAGTTGCCAAAAGCTTCTGTACTTGCTGGAATGATGCACTGTCAGTAGTGAAGAAACATGTTTGGAAACAACAACCTGATACATTACCATTTTCACAATGGTTTCCAAAACTGGTCGAACTGTTTAAGCAAAAATCTAAGTTTCTTGAATACATATATAGCCACGTTTGTGATTACAATCTCAATCGCCTTAATATTGAGATTAATACAGAAAATATATTAAAACAGCAGGATGAAATACTTTCAAAAATCAATGAGCTGAAACATCCAATAACCGTTATTCCACCCAATATCAATGGGATGTTTATACGTGGGCATCATATTAAACTTCGATATGTTGTGGCTATTGTAGTAATTATTTTGACGTGGGCTGTTGCTGCTTCAGTTAGTAGTCTGAAATATAAGGAAGAATCTTTTGCGCATTATTCCATGTATCGGGCGGTGAAGGAACAA
>ERZ791907.1671-NODE-1671-length-13633-cov-8.427603_pt1 | contig 13633 bp, 14 predicted proteins | sample MGYA00510145_ERZ791907 | MGnify/ENA primary metagenome ERZ791907 (study PRJEB30046, sample SAMN00792089) | human gut metagenome | study: EMG produced TPA metagenomics assembly of the A metagenome-wide association study of gut microbiota in type 2... | reverse complement strand
GGGCAGGTCTGCGCCGCGCTCATCACGCTCGGTTCGACCGCGCCGCTCTACTATCTGCCGTTTTTGCTGCTGGTGTCGCTCTTCACGGGCGCGCTCAGCGGCCTGATCACTGCATTTTTGTTCCGCGCAATGGCGCACACGCCCTACGGAACGAAGGGAGAGAATCAACATGGATAAAAAGGACGAGATCATCCTCCAGCAGCTCGACGTCATCCGCACGATGACGCAGAACAACTTAAACCGCATGGGCAGCGACTTTTGGGGTGCGCCGCTGACGCCGGACGCGCCGAAATCCGCCGTCCCGAAGGAAGTTGCGCCCAAAGCAAACGCGCCGAAGAGCGCGGATGGCGCAAAGTCGAACAAGTCCGCCGCCTCCATCGGTGCGGGCGAGAAAAAAGAGGAAGAAGCGCCGCTTCCCCCACCCGAGAAGATCGAGGACCTTAAAAAAGAACTCGACACCTACATCGGCCTTGGCGAGGTCAAGCGCGAGGTGAATAACCTCATCAACATGGCGACCGTCTTCAAGCGGCGCGAGGAGGCGGGACTGCCGAATGCGGATTTCTCGCTCCACATGGTCTTTACCGGCAACCCCGGCACGGGTAAGACGATGATCGCGCGTTTGATGGCGCGCGTCTACCGCTCACTCGGGATCCTTTCCAAGGGTCAGCTTGTCGAGGTCGACCGCAGCGGGCTCGTCGCGGGCTACGTCGGTCAGACGGCCATCAAGACGAGCAAGGTCATCGAAAAGGCGCTCGGCGGCGTGCTGTTCATCGACGAGGCCTACGCCCTCAACGGCAAGGGCGACAACGACTTCGGTCAGGAGGCCATCGACACGCTCCTCAAGGCGATGGAGGATTACCGCGACGACCTTGTGGTCATCGTGGCGGGCTATGACGGCCTGATGGAGAAATTCATCCACTCGAACCCCGGCCTTGAGTCCCGCTTCAACCGCTACCTGCACTTTGACGACTACACGCTCGACGAGATGCTCGAGATTTTCAAAATGCAGTGCCGCAAGTCGCTCTACACCCTCTCTCCCGACGCCGAGCAGGACGTCAAGGACTTCATCTACGATGAGAACGCCGACGGTGTGACGTTCGGCAACGCGCGCGGCGTGCGCAACCTCTTCGAGCAGATCTTGACCGCGCAGGCCAACCGCCTCGCGAAGATGGAGAGCTTTACAAAGGATGATTTGATGACCCTCACCCGCGACGACATTCTCCACGCCCGCGGCATGGAAGACAACACGACCGTCGCCGAGCTCGAAGCAAAAGCAGCAGAAAAAAAGGACGAATAAAAAAGGAAGGACGCGCAGCGTCCTTCCTTTTTTATTTCGTTGTTACGCTTCCTTGGCGGCGGGCTCTTCCTTCGGCTTATCCTTGGGGACGACGCGCTTTTCAGGCGTCACGCGGCCCTCGTCCACCGCGACCATGTGCTCAAGCAGGCGGACGACCATGTTGGAGTAGCCCCATTCGTTGTCGTACCACGCGATCAGCTTGACAAAGTCGTTGTCGAGCATGATGCCGGCGGTCTCGTCGAAGATGCAGGGGCAGGAATTGCCGATCAGGTCCGTGGAGACGACCTGGTCCGCGGTGTAGCCGATGATGCCCTTCATATAGGTTTCGCTGGCGTGGCGGATGGCATAGCAGATATCGGCGTAGGTGGTTTTGACCTTGAGGTGGGCGGTCAGGTCAACGACGGAGACGTCCGCCGTGGGGACGCGGAAGCTCATGCCGGTCATCTTGCCGTAGAGCTCGGGGATGACGCGGCCGACGGCCTTGGCGGCACCCGTGGAGGAGGGAATGATATTGTTGAGGATGGAGCGGCCCGTGCGCCAATCGCTGCCACCGCGGGAGTCGACGGCCTTCTGCTTGGCGGTGGCGGCGTGGATGGTGGACATGAGCGCCTGCTCGATGCCGAACTCGTCGTTGACGACCTTGGCAAGGGGCGCTAAGCAGTTGGTGGTGCACGAGGCGTTGGAGACGACCTTCATGTCGGAATGGAGCAGCATGTGGTTCACGCCCATGACGAACGTGGGGGTAACCTCATCCTTGCCGGGCGCGGTCAGGATGACCTTCTTCGCGCCGCCCTTGAAGTGGCGGGAGGCCTTCTCGGTGGTGTTGTAAGCGCCGGTGGACTCGATGATGTACTCCGCGCCGCAGCTGGACCAGGGGATCATCGCCGCGTCGGACTCGCTGAAGACCTGAATGGTGTGACCGTTGACGATCAGGTTCTTGTCCTTGTGCTCCACCGTGCCGTTGAACTGACGGAACACGGAATCGTATTTGATCATATAGACCATGTAATCCAGATCCGCTTTGCGCAGGTTGATACCGCAGATGTCGAACTGCTCCGGATGCTCGATCATGATGCGCAGCACGACGCGGCCGATGCGGCCGAAGCCGTTGATGCCCACTTTGATAGCCATAATGATAATCCTCCACAGAAAATGTGATCGTATTGTTCGGAGCTCACGCCCCGTCATTGCAAAATCATTATATCATGGCGTATTTTTTTGTCTTCCCCTTTTCGGGAAAAAGGTAGCTGAACTTTGTTGTACAAATGTGTGCAAAACAGACAAAAACAGCGAAAAACATTTGTCTAACTTCTCCAAATATTCCATACATTTGAAACATTCGAAGCATCCGTTCGTGCAAAATATTGCACTTTATCGCACTAAAATGACAGCAAACTTGCAAAATGAAAACGGCCCTCTTTGAGGGCCGTTTTACTTCAGTCTAAATTCAGTGGAGGCGCATTTCGAGTCTCCGGCTCGAAACAGCCAACGTCCCCCACGCGCATTTCGTGCTCCGCACGAAACAGCTAACGCATCCCCGCCGCGCATTTTGCGCCAAAAATGAAAAATAGAAGCAGAGACTTTCATCACGCACCGAAAGGCGTCGCAGACTTTGCCGCCCGCAGGCGGCAAATAATCTTAATCATAAATCGCCGCGACGTGCGCGTGGCGATTTATTCTTCTCGCGCCGCAGTTCACCGTCGTGGCATTACGATTGGCGCGCTCTTTCGGGCGCGCCAATCGTGCCAGTTCCTCGAAACCGGCTCGCTTCATCCGCCACCGGCGGCGCTTCGCCGATTTCCGTGCGCGCCTGCGGCGCGTGCGCTGCAGCGGAGCGCATCCCCCTCAAAAAAAGAGGACGGCTTTCGCCGTGTGCCGATAAGACAGTAATTTGAGAAAACTACAAAATCGGCATCTGCTAAGCAGGATTGGACAACAAAACAGGCGGCACTCAACTTCGGTTGGGTGCTGCCTGTTTTTACATCTAAGGGTTGAGAATCACCTGTTTTTTGCACTGTAAAGCAAGGATAACGAAAAGGGTGAAATAGTTATTGCCTTTGTGTGATCCCTTTGTGGAACAGCGAATTGCTGCATATCGAATACAGTTCACTGTGGCACGTACATATTTGCGACTGTGTAAAATACTTCACGAAACTGTAAACCCAATAGGTGAGAACTTCGATGCAGCGCATATCCGATACCAAGAAAATCAGCTCGGACGTTCAATTTGGATAGCGGTTGTGTGGAGTTGACGCTCAACGACGGCAATGTGATTGCTTTTAACTGTAACGTCGTAGAAAACGAAATCGCCGACAATATGTATCAGCGGTTTGAACTGGATTGGCTGATCTGTAACGCATCGTTTGAAAATTGAGTGATATATGCTGCCGGTGGATGCTTTTCTATAGGCGGTATTTTTATATTATTTACGCCAAAAAGATTGACATCATCAACTGAATAATATATAATGTAAACCAGAACATCTAAGGAGGGGCATATTATGACTACATCAGAGCAAATTCGTGTTTTATGTGTAAGAACTGGAGTGAGTCTGTCAGAACTCGCGCGCAGAATTAATCAGACACCACAAAATTTCAACGCGAAACTCAAACGAAATACAATAACCCAGGACGAACTTAATCAGATCGCAAAGGCTTTGGACGTTACATACGAACAATACTTTGTTTTGGGCAATGGTGAACTCGTTAAGTAAGAAAGGATTTCGCTATGACTGAACATAAAATCATATTTGGTGATAGTCGTTCGCTCAACCAAATCAAAGATAAATCTGTGCAGCTAATTATAACATCGCCTCCATACTGGCAATTAAAAGACTATGGCACGGAAGATCAGATTGGTTTTAACGACAGCTACGAAGAATACATAAATAATTTGAATTTGGTATGGAAAGAATGCAATCGTGTCCTTTCTGATGGATGCAGATTGTGCATCAATATTGGGGATCAGTTTGCTCGTTCTGCTTATTACGGCAGATATAAAGTTATTCCGATCAGAACAGAGATAATTCGTTTTTGTGAATCCCTTGGTATGGATTATATGGGAGCTATTATTTGGCAGAAGACCACCACGATGAATACTTCTGGCGGCGGTGCCATTATGGGCAGTTTTCCTTATCCTCGCAATGGTATTCTTAAAATGGATTATGAGTTTATCCTACTTTTCAAAAAATTAGGTAATGCACCTAAGCCAACTCAACAGCAGAAAGAACAGTCTGCAATGACCAAAGAAGAATGGAGTCAGTATTTTTCTTCTCATTGGAATTTTAATGGTGTCAAGCAGCTGGGACATATCGCTATGTTCCCGGAAGAACTTCCTAAACGTCTGATCAAAATGTTTTCTTTTTCGGGAGAAACGGTATTTGATCCGTTTGCGGGTAGCGGAACAACCTCACTTGCTGCAAAAAATCTCGGAAGAAATTCTATCGGTTATGAAATCAACAGAGATTTTAAACCAATCATTCGTGAGAAATTGGGAGTAAGCCAACTCGCATTAGGTGATGATGCAAAGGTGATTTTTGCAGAAGACGATATCGGAAACATTTCTTCTTTTGAGCAACTTCCGTACCTTTTCAACGATCCACATAGAATGGATAAAAAGATTGATGTAAAGAAACTTCAATTCGGTTCGAGGATTGATCAGTCTGAATCGAAGCGAGAGGAATTGTTCAGCGTGAAGAAAGTCATTTCACCCGACAAAATTGAACTAAGCAACGGACTTACAGTTCGACTGTTGGGCATTAAACCGAACCCTTTATATCAAGGTGAAGCTATCAGTTTTCTACAGGAGAAATTTCAAAAACGAAAAGTTTTCTTGAAGTATGATGCTATAAAATATGATGCAGAAAACAATCTAATGTGCTATATGTATCTTGATAATAAAACCTTTGTAAACAACCACTTGGTAAGAACGGGATATGTTGATGTTGATACATCGTTTGACTATACCTGTAAGAAGAAATTTATGGATTCACTTCCTAAGTAACATCAAAGTAAAAAGGAAGGGGTCAAATTCATAACTCCTTCCTTGAAACCTATTTTGTCCTCATTTGTAGTAGTAAATCACGCTCTGCCAGTATCTTCTTTTCGATGTCTTTTGACACCTCTCCGTTTACTGGCATAACAATAAAAACTTTGCCTCCAAAATCACGCATAAAAGCTTTGTGTCCAGCTTCTTCTGAAGAACGTGCTTTACCCATATATATCGACAAATTAGCAGACTTATATGTGGATGGTTTAACTTGTAATCCTATTTTATAGCCGTTTACATCTGTCCAAAGGTCAACCCAATAAGGCGATCCTTCTACTTCGCTTGGGGCATCGTAAAATGGAATTCCTCCAATAGTCAGTGCCGGTTTCATCATCTGCCGTGCTCCTTAAGATATCCCTCATATTGTCTGTCAATCACTAAATTGTGTATAAAATCTATACAATCATCCTGAGTAATAGACTCTATTAACGCTGGGAAAAATCTGTTTTCCCCTGGAAGAACATTATGAACTTTATCGTATAGTCTAAGTCCTATATTTACAATTTGCTCCCTTGTTCTAACATTGGAGTAATAGTAATCTTCCCATTCTTGCAAACTGTTAGGGGAACACAAGCGAATAGAATCAGATGTAGAGCCGACATTCACCTTCTTGTTCAAACCCCAACGACTGGTCGTATAATTAAGAACAAATTCTTTGTTTGCTATTGGCATATACTGTTCTCCCTTTATTCTTCAACTTCAATGGTCAACCCTGTTTTGGTTTTGGTGTAATAGATCATCTTTACAGCGATAGTCTCGGACAAACGTCCCATGGTTTTGTATGTATCGGGCTTTACCGAATATGGAACATTTCCGACATAGCCATCAATACCAACAGATTCTTCTTCGGGCGTAGCAAGACGATAAGTTGTGTCGTTGCGTTCTGCCAAAGAAGCTAAAATCGCCTTCTGAACATACATACCGTTGAATGTCTTAGCAATGACGAGATCTTCAACCCAATGTTTAACCATTTCACGATCAATGAGCGGAATAGCATCACGGAGATTTTGCACCTGTGTATAAATCTTATCAGTTGCTTTTTCAAAGGCATCGGGATATCTTTCTACATACCAATCATGCCAGTTCTCAATGGTGATTTCTTCGCCGGAAGACATAAATTCCGGAAACAACTCGGACATCTGACCGACAACAACAGGGCGAGTGCCTTGTGCGTTTTGATTTGCCCAGTTAATCAACTGTGACGTGTATTTAGGAAAGCTAAAAGTATCACTTTCGTTATAGCTTTCTATGTTTTCGTTTTTCAGTGTGTATTTCATGCCTGATCTCTCTCCTCCAAAAACAATTTATACGTTTCGATTTCAAGTGCATCAGCTATTCGTTGAATGTTTTCAAGAGAAATACTTCTGCGATAGCACTCGATTGCACTGATATATGTTCTGTGAAGCCCGCACTTTTCGGCAAAGGCTTCTTGGGAGATGCCTAACGCCTGCCGATAGCGTTTCACGTTTGTTCCAAAAACTTTTACAATATCCATACTTGTAATCCTCCTCATTATAGGATATAATATCGAATACAATAAATCTACAGACAATAAGTAGCTGTTTTTGAGGCGGTGATTGAGTGAATTATATCAAATCTTTGCATATTGAAGGCTTTAAGAAGTTTCAAACCTTGAATGTAGAATTTAATGAACACATGAATATTCTTGTCGGTGAGAACGAGGCGGGGAAAAGCACTATACTGGACGCTATCAAAACGGTATTAAACCAGCAATATCGTCTTGCTGACAAATCCGTGTTGAGAGATTTATTCAACGCCCAAATGGTTGAAGCATTTGAAGCCAATCCAAGCGTTAAAACCCTGCCTTGTATCTTGATAGAAGTAGAACTTGTGCTTGATCCTAAAACCAAAAACGCTGATTACTTCTATGGAGAAGTGTATGGAGCATTAAAAAAGCAAGATGAAAAATTTGGAATCCGATTCGAGTGTAAGTACGATGAACTGTTGGGAGCCGGTATGGAGCAATCTATATTGGATAAGAAAATCCCGTACGAGTATTACGCTCTTACATGGATGACATTCGCAAACAATCCATATCAAACAATTCGGAAACCGCTTCAGTTTCTCGCCATAGATATAACGAGCAATGCCACAGTTCCGTCCTTTAATTCTTACAATAGAACATTATTTACAAGCAGATACGATGAGGCAACAAGAGCAAAAGCTAAAAATGATTTCCGCACGAAATTAGTCGAAGCTTTCGATACTACCGAACTTCCAGAATTAGGCGATAATCGAAAGTTCGGTGTTGATACAAAGAAAGTTGTATTGGAAACAATACTGTCCGTTTACGAAGGAGCTATCGCTCTTGAAAATCGAGGTAGCGGAATGGAAAGCCTTATCAAGACTGAGATCGCTTTGGAAAAAGCCAATGGATTAGATGTTATTCTAATGGAAGAACCAGAAAATCATCTGAGCTTTACTACGCTTCGTAAGATGCTCCATGAGATTTCTATCAAGCAAAAGAATTCGCAAATCATAGTTGCTACTCACAACAACATGATTGCCAGTCGCCTAAATCTAAACAATGTTCTTTGGATAACAGAAAACTGCGTGAAATCTCTTTCCGAAGTAGATAAAGATGTGGCAAAATTCTTTGTCAAAGCTGATGATAATGCTTTTCTTCAGTTATTGCTTTCTAATAAAGTCTTTCTTGTAGAGGGGGCTACCGAATTCTTACTATTGCCGCATTTTTACAAGCAGATTACTGGTAAAACAATTGAAGACGATGGCATTTCTGTGATCTCTTGCAATGGAATTTCCTACAGGAATTATCTTGAAATTGCTCAGAAAACAAGCAAGAAAATTTCCGTACTTACAGATAACGATGGTAAGCAGGATAAAATTGACAAGGCAGCAGCGTTCAACAAAGATTCTCAATTACAACACATCTTCTTGGGGACAACTACAGACGATTGGACTTGGGAAGCGTGCCTATATAATCTGAATAAAGCTGTACTTGATGGGATGATAGAAGTCCACGCAGGATCTGATTATTTATTTCACAAAAGGGACTATGGGCAAGTGCTTGGAAAGATGCTGAACAACAAAGTTGAGACAGCATATAAGATGCTTCTATCCGGAACGGCATTTGAAATACCGCAATACATAAAGGATGCAATTGAATGGCTAAGAAAGTAATTCTTGCTGTTGCTGGTGCGGGAAAAACCTATCATATCTGCCATAAGATAGACCCAACCAAGAAAAACTTGATACTTGCATACACCCACGAAAACATCCACAACATTCAAAAAGAATTATGTGATGCACATGGATGCGTGCCAGAATTGACGACAATAATGACCTTCGATGCGTTCGTGTACCACAATTTAATTCTTCCTTATGAACCGAGTATCGCTAATCATTTTTCTGCACCTCGTTTTACAAGTAGGGGTATTTGTTTAACCGAGCCCCCGCCGCAGAGAATAAAAAATGAAAATGGTGAAATGGTCTACAATCCTTTGTATAGAAAGAAGGATAAGCTTACTCACTATGTGACGAAGAAACGTCAATACTATTGTGCCACCTTATCGGAACTTGCTCTTCAAGTAAAAGAAGGGCGAGATTCTCTCATCAAGCGAGCAGCAGCACGATTAAACATATTCTACGATTCTGTTTTGATTGATGAGTTTCAAGATTTCAGAGAATTTGACTATGAGCTAATCATAAAACTTGCAAAGCATTTAAATGATGTATTGCTTGTCGGAGATTATTATCAGCACTCTGTTTCCGCTCGAAACAACGCGGGGAAACCATTCAAAACTCCAAAAGGCGATATCTCATACGCCGATTTTGTAGAATGTGTGAAGAAAGCTGGGTTTGAGGTGGATATAGCTACTTTGTCAAAATCCAGGCGATGTTCTGAAGATGTGTGCAATTACATAAGAGATAAGTTGGAGATTGATATTACGTCAACCGGTGACCACGAAGGACAAGTAATATGGGCGGATAATATTGCTAACGATGTGTTGAGTAACGATCAGATTACCAAACTGGTTTATAGTGAGGCTACAAAGTTTTCATTTCCAGCCTTAAATTGGTCATACGCCAAGGGGGATACCGTGGATTGCGCTTGCATAATTCTAACAAAGGATTTTGAAAAACTTGCTGAAGATGACTTCTCGATCAAAAAAATATCCATTTCTACACTAAATAAATTGTATGTTGCCATGACACGTAGCCGTGGTGATTTGTACTTGATAAAATCGTCAACATTTAAGAAATTGCAGGATGCGTATATCAGAGGTTAGATGTGCTTAGTTATTTTGGCATATGTAGAACTTCTGCAAAAAGTAGAATTAGCGCCGCAGGTGCGCAGTCAATTTCTCTGAAATTGTTGAAGGGTTTGGGATGCTGCCCAACAAGTTTTTGCACGAGTGGGTACCGCCGTGCATTGCTTGCTAACTCCATCTATGGGGTTAGCAAGCAAACTGGATTTTGCAAAAATCGCAGAGTGTAGCTACACCTGCTGTGCTTGCTATTCTGCAAGTTCAGCAGGTGGCAAGCACGGCGATTTTCTCAAGTGGGGCCCCACTTGATTTGCTTGCTATTTGTCCTTTCCATAATAGCAAGCGCCATTTTCCGAATGGAAATCGGCGGCAAACGCCGCCTTGTCTGCCCAAAAGCGAAACGGACGGACGCTGTCAATGGCGGCGCAGCCGTTCATCCCGACCATTGACGGCGTCCGTCTGTTTTGCTACACAGATTATGATTTTGAATGAAGCGAAGGAGGCTTGACGAAGTGAATCCGAAAGAAAAGGACAATGAGATCATCGAACTGACCGACGAGGAACTGGACGAGATTTTTGCGGATGATGATTTTGACAGCGGTGAGGATGGCGGCGAAATCCGGTCGTTCTATTTCTCCAATCCTGACCCGTATGCCAAGGTCAAGCCACGCCCCGACGATGCCCCCAAGCGAGAGTTTTCTTTCGATGACAAGGGCAACATTGTGGTGAAAAATCCGTCCGCCTATTGGCTGCCTGACATCAAAATCGTGGACGAGCATGGCGGCACGGAATACACCGTAACCGGCAGCTACGAGGGAACGGAAACCCTCGACAGGAAGCTCAGACGCATCATGGAACAGAACGCTGCCGATGATAAAAACGGTATCACGGAGGTCGCCGATGAGTAACGACGCCGCTCTTGATATAAACCCAAAATCCAATCCTGTTCAGACAGTTGCCCCGACAAAGGAGGATAACAATATGACAAGGGCAACCGACAAAATCACAGCGCTTTATTGCAGACTGTCCGTGGAGGACACCAAAGAAAAAGGCGGCAAGGATGACCCGTCGAACTCCATTCAGCATCAGCAGATCATGTTAATGGAGTATGCTAAGTCCCGGCATTTTCCGAACCCGACCCATTTTATTGACGACGGGTACAGCGGCGTGGATTTTTCCAACCGCCCCGGCTTTCAAAAGATGCTTGCGGAAATTGAAGCCGGTCATGTGGAAGTGGTGATTACGAAAGACCTTTCAAGACTCGGTCGTAATTCCTCGCTGACAGGGCTTTATATCAACTACACATTTCCTCAGTACGGCGTGCGGTATATTGCCATCAACGACCACTTTGACACCATTGACCCCAACAGCACCGACAACGACATTGCGGGCATCAAGAACTGGTTTAACGAGTTTTTTGCCAAAGACACCAGCCGCAAAATCCGTGCCGTCAATAAGGCAAAGGGCGAGCGTGGCGAACGATTGACTACCAACATTCCATACGGTTACAAGCGGAATCCCGATGATCCGAAAGCGTGGATTGTGGATGAAGAGGCGGCACAGGTTGTGAAGCGTATCTTTGCACTTTGCATGGAGGGCAAGGGTCCGAGCCAGATCGCCGCTCTGCTGGAAAAGGAAAAGGTGCTGAATCCCACCGCCTATAAACAGCGGGAGGGCAGAAAAACGCCGCATCAGACGCCGGAGAACGAGTACCGTTGGCATGAAAGCACCGTTGCCTACATTCTCGAATACATGGAGTACACCGGCTGCACGGTCAATTTCAAGACCTACACCAACTCCATTTATGACAAGAAGCAGCGGGAGAATCCAATGGAGAATCGCAGGATTTTCTATAACACCCATCCGGCGATTATCTCTCTGGAAGTCTTTGATAAGGTGCAGGAGATTCGGCAGCAGCGGCACCGCAGAACGGCGACGGGGAAGAGCAATATGTTCTCCGGCTTGGTATTCTGCAACGACTGTAAGCAGAAGCTCTACTACTCCACCACCAGCTATTTTGAAAAGCGGCAGGACTTCTTCATCTGCTCCACCCATCGTGTCAATAAGGACAAGTGCAGCGGACATTATATCCGTGCCGTTGTGCTGGAACAGATCGTCTGGAAGCACATTCAGGAGGTCATATCGGTAGTCACTCGCTACGAGGCGTATTTCCGTTCCGAGATGGAACAAAAGCTCCGTATGCAGAGCGAAGAATCGCTGCGGCTGCATCAGAAGCGGTTGGCACAGGCTGAGAAGCGAATCGGAGAACTTGACCGCCTTTTCATCCGCATTTATGAGGACAATGTAGCCGGACGACTGGACGATGAGCGCTTTGCCATGATGAGCAAGAACTACACCGAGGAACAGAAAGACCTCAAAGCCGAGGTCAAGGGTCTACAACAGCAAATCCATGAACAGGAACAGCAGGCAGAGAATATAGAGCAGTTTGTTCAGCGGGTTAAGAGGAACAGTACCCTCACGGAACTGACCCCCTATGCCCTCAGAGAGCTTGTCAAGGCAGTCTATGTAGATGCACCGGACAAGTCCAGCGGCAAGCGCAGGCAGAAGGTACATATCGAGTACGACCTTGTGGGCTACATCCCCGTAGACGAGCTTCTAAAAGCGGAACAGGCATGACCGAGATCATGCCTGTTCCAAGAAATTTGAATTTTACTGTCTTACCAGCAGGGAGCCTTCGCCGTCCTCTTTTTTTGAAGTATTTAGGCAAGCGCCGCGGTGATGATCGCCATGGAGTAGACCTCCTGGGCGTTGCAGCCGCGGGAGAGGTCGTTGATCGGCGCGTTCAGGCCGAGCAGGATCGGGCCGTAGGCATCAAAAGAGCCGAGGCGCTGGGCGATCTTGTAGCCGATGTTGCCGGCGTTGATGTCGGGGAAGATAAAGGTATTGGCGTGGCCGCCGACCGCGTCGGTGATGTGCTTGGTCTTGGCGACAGCCGGAGAGACCGCCGCGTCGAACTGGAACTCGCCGCCGATCGGGGTGTCGGGCATGAGGGCCTTGGCCTTCTCGCAGGCATTGCGCATCTTGTCGACGTCCTCGCCCTTGCCGGAGCCGAGGGTGGAGTAGCTCAGGAAAGCGACCTTCGGGTCAACGCCGAAGATCTTGGCGCAGGAAACGGTCTCCTTGCAGATCTCGACGAGCTCGTCCTCGTTGGGCTTGATGTTGATGGCGCAGTCGGCCATGGCGAGCACTTCGTTCTCGCCGGAAGCGGCGGGACGGACCATGATGAAGCAGGAAGAGACGATCTTGTTGCCGGGCTTGGTCTTGATGAGCTGGAGCGCGGGACGGACCGTGTCGGCCGTGGAGTAGGTAGCGCCGCCGAGCAGGCAGTCGGCCTTGCCCATCTTGACGAGCATGGTGCCGAAGTAGTTGCTCTTCTTGAGCGCGGCGCGGCACTCGTCGGCGGTCATCTTGCCCTTGCGCAGCTCGACCATCTTGTCGACCATCTCGTCCATGCCGTCGTAATTCTCGGGGTCGATGATCTCGGCACCGCGGATGTTGAAGCCGATGTCCTCAGCGGCGGCGGCAATCTCATCGGGGTTGCCGACGAGCACGGGCTTTAAGAAGTTACCGGACAGCAGACGGGCGCTCGCTTCGAGAATGCGGTGGTCGGTACCTTCGGTGAAAACGATCGTTTTGGGGCTCTTTTTCAGCGTGCTGATCAGTTGTGCAAACATGTTGATTCCTCCTGATATATGATGTGCCGGTCAAGCGGGCACAGATTTACGGATATAGTATACACCCACTTTTTCACCCTCTCAAGGAAAAATAACGCAAAATTCATGCAAAAGTTTACAAATTTTCCAAACTCTTACAATATATTAGCAGTATCATTTTCCCAAAAGGCTTGACGGAGCCTTGAAAACCAAGTATACTGGTCAATGGTTACAAATTGTAACTTTTATTTTTACTTGCATCCTCTAAGGAGTTTTGATATGTCAGAGCAAAAACGATCCACCCCGCAGCGCAGCGATGCACCCACGCAGCGCCGCCGCTCGAATGCCTCGCCGCGAAGACGGCC
>ERZ791907.1661-NODE-1661-length-13695-cov-2.441935_pt1 | contig 13695 bp, 15 predicted proteins | sample MGYA00510145_ERZ791907 | MGnify/ENA primary metagenome ERZ791907 (study PRJEB30046, sample SAMN00792089) | human gut metagenome | study: EMG produced TPA metagenomics assembly of the A metagenome-wide association study of gut microbiota in type 2... | reverse complement strand
TGAGATAAGGCTGAGCCATCGGTTCCTCCTCTAAATGGTTCTGTTTGAGGTGTTAATCCTACACTTTCAATGGCTTGTTTCAAATATGGAATCATAAATGGCACTTGATCAATCGCTTCTTTTAAATTACGATATTGAATTTTTTGTGTAATATTTACGGTACCTTGTCCATACTCTTTATTTAACATATCCACAATCATCTTTAATGTATTGTTTCGAATATCAAACTGTAAACTATCATGATCACGAACATTGATTTCAATCTTGGCATATTCACAATCCCCATTAAAACTCACCACATGATAAAAGCCTTCTCTTCCTTGGGTATATTGTGGTTTTTCTAATGCCGGTAATATATTTAAGAATGCATTTCCAATATCCACCGCATTTTTCATAATACCCTTTGCGGTAGCTGTATGTACTGAAATACCATGAATCTCAATCGTTGAAAGACTCGCATTAAATGTTTCATCCATATAATAACCCAAATGATCTCCATCTAGTGTATATGCGATTGGTGATTTGAAGCGTTCTAAATCTAAATCTTTAGCAAGTCCACTTACTTCTTCATCTGGCGTAAATGCGACAGAAATAAAATTATGCTTAATTTCTGGATGTTTTACTAAATGCTCCAACAACGTCATGACAGCTGCAATACTTGCCTTGTCATCCCCTCCAAGTAGTGTTGTACCATCCGTTAAAATCAAATCTTGCCCAATATATTGTTTCAGATTGGGAAATACAGATGGTGACATCACAATATCTTTTTCTTTATTTAAAACAATATCATTTCCATCATAATTTTCTAACACCCAAGGCTTTACATCTTTACCACTCGCATCAGGAGCTGTATCCATATGTGTCACAAAACCAATAGCTCTTCCCGATTTCACATTGGCCTCAAGAGATCCATATACTACACATGTATCTTTATCATAATATACATTAGTAGCCCCAATTTTTTGAAGCTCTTCATAGATAACACTAGCTAAATCATTCTGACAAGATGTAGTAGGAACACTTGTACTATGTGGATTGGATTCTGTATTGATTCTTACGTAGCGCATCAATCTCTCTTTTACTTGTTCATAAAATTCTGTCATACGAATTCTCCTTTTTTGTATATTTTATTCTTTTCCGAATAGAAATAAAAGAAAAAAGTACCTACGAGGATGTAGGCACCATTTAAAGTCTATACTTTTTCTACTTCTTATATATGATAAGTCCATTGAAATATCCATTTTCATTAAATGAATAAGTTTGAATATATGAAAATTCTTTGAATAGTTTATCAAATTCATCGCATTGTTCTTGTGACTCAAAAACAACTTTGATCACATCTTGTAGTTTAGTTGAACATCCTTGGATACTAAGAACACTATTTTCTTTAATTTTTTCAAAGATAATATCAAATAAATATAGATACAAATTAATTTGTTCGTCATATTTTATACTTGAAAAAATATCTGTTGGAAGATTCATTGAAAGTTTTATGTGTTTATTTTCTAATTTACTTTTACACTCATTTAAAACCACAGACATCGCTATATTATTCGAATATATCTGATTAAAGTTTTCCAATACAATTTTTTCTATTGTATCTATACTTTGTGCATATTCTGCCTGATCCCCAGATTTTTCGATTTTGTTTTTTAATGTCGTGATTTCATGAAGCAATGAATGCATAAAATTAAAATTTGATTTATAGTTTCTATCCATCATATCAAATTTTATAGCATTAAATTCATTCTCCATCTTTTCTAATTTCAGTTCTTCTTTAATCTGTAAATTGTGAATAAAGCCATATTGAATTAAAAATGAAATGAAGATTAGAATTGTTAAAAAGAAGAAAACATTCAAGAATATTTGATTCTTCTGTAGGATTTCACGATAATCTTTGTAGCATAAGGCAATCCCTAAAAGGAAAACAATCGGAATCAACACAATGTATGTAAACTTAATTGTATTCTTATCATGATAGAACTTTGACAATGTAAATCCTATTGTATACGAAATAATCTGTGTTGTTAAAATCACAATTAAATATGTAGATGAATGTACATCTATTGGTGCACTAACAACATTAAAAATTTCTAAAAGCAGAACCGACACTAATTCTGAAATCGCAAAAATAAAATAAGCAAAAATAAAGTAAATCAATTTTTTAGGTATTTTACCTTTATACATAAACATAATGTAACATAGATTCAAAAGTAGAATAATCCATCGACCATAAAATGTCATTCCATTTTGATTTAAATACCACTGAATTAAAACGACTATAATATATGCCGGCAAGACAAATTTATTGTTTTTGAATTCACTAAAAGACCTGATAAAAAGTGTTAAAAACAATAAATTTAAAGATACTGATATTAACATCATAATGATTTAAATAAAGATCTATAATAATTGTCAATAAAGGCCTTTTTATAAAATTTTGACAAAGGAATTTTCTCATTGTTCGATAAGAAAAGATCTCTTTCATCTTTACTAATACCAGAAATATATTTAAGATTTACCACATAACACTTGTAAGGTTGCGCAAAGCCATATTCTGTTAATTTTTCAATCCAATATTTCAAAGGGTAACTTGTTTTTATTTGTACTCCATTTAAAAAGTGAAGTACAGTTGCACGATTTAAAAATTCAACATAGAGAATCTTATCATAGTGAATTTTATATGGTGCAATTTTAGAATCATAGAACCCCATATATTTTTGAAATGTCGCACCTAGTACATTCTCCATTTCTTCATTAAATATATTTTCATCAATTGGTTTCAAGAAATATCGTTTGGCATCGATAGAATACCCATCAATCAAATACTGTGAATATTTAGAAGTAATGATGATCATTAATTCCGGATAAACTTTTCTAAGTTTTTTAGAAAATTCAATTCCATTATTATTTCCGATTTCTACATCCAAAAATAATATGTCTACATTAGAAAGGGTATCCAGATTCTCATTTAACTTTAATTCAATACTGATCTTGTAATCAATATTACGTTTATTAAAATAATGGATGCATAACTTTTCAAGATCTTTAGAATCTTTTAAATCATCATCAATAATCAATACATTCAACATAACCCTTTCCCCCTAATCTGTATGAATGAACGTGCAGAAAGTTGCTTCAAAGAACAACAAAAATATAACTGAAAAAATAATATTAAACATATTTAACCGGAATTATTCATGAAAATGTTTAATTTTAATATTTGTTAAATCTCTTAATCCCTATGAGAAAGCAAAAGAAACTATATATTCGGAAGGTTAAAACTCTTTTATATTAATTATACGTGTTATATTTGAAGAAGTAAGAGGATATTCCTTTTAATATCCTCTTACTTCTTAACATATAAATTATAAATTCTATGTACCAAAGTGATTCTTTATTTTAAAAGTTAGAAATTTTTATAAAAACCACCTGATTTTTTTTGCGTTACCTTTCTGAACTAAAAGCTTTTCTATTTGTTTTGCTTGTTCTGAATTTGGATCTATAGGAAAATTAACTAGACAATTTCCTTTTGTGACGATGCATAATTGATTATCAAGAAAAAAGTATTTTACCATATCTTCATATTTAAAATTTAAACTTCTTTTTTCTCCCTCAACTAGCCATTCGTCTTCTTCAAAAACAATTGCTTCTGGAAATTCATCTGTATCTCCATACATTATTCGTACTCTTTCAAAGGTATTTTTTACCCTTTTCTTTGTTATAATGATACAAACAATTTGAGTCCAAATTAATAAGCTTGATATAACTATAAATAAGGCAAGAAGAATATCTTCGATACGTAAGGTTCCACAAAAGAATCCACAACAAAAAATGGTGATGGGAGTAAATATTAAAATGAAAATTAATAATATTTTATTAGTATAAAGTGAAACATTTTTTTTAATACATTCTCTACCATATTTTTTGTCATAATATATTCTATTTTAATCATATTGAACCCCTCTCTTTTTTTTATTTTCTACCACATCTCTATTGGTTTTGTATCTGAACTAAGTTGGTTTACACTATTTGGACAGTTGCTTTGCATTTCCTGATTCAAGGATTCATCTGTAATATCGATTGGATAAAGATAAATCATGTTTTCAGATATATATGCCGTATATTCCGCATCATAATCATAAACTGGAATCAAATCATAACAATTCTCAATACTTCTAGGTTGAAGGGTGACATTCACTTGCGATCCATACATTTTTTGCTCAGCCACATATGTACCAAGGATACCTGTATTCCCGTTTTTATCTAATTCTAAAAAGGTTTGAATTTGATATCCTTTGGCATTGATATCTGCATTACTGAAATACTGTATTGCATCTAATGATTCATTGTAGTTTGTATTTTCATCAAACTGTACATCTTTGAACAATTCAGGAAGATTTACAAAATCCGTCTTTGAATAATCTAAATCAAACTTCTCTTCAAATTCTTGAATCAAAGTTCTTTCTCTTTCCATCATTTCTTTTAAAAATGGTGTATCGTCAAATAGAAGTGAACCGTCATTTTGAACTGTTATATCTCCTGAAGCTATGATTGTGTCAAAATATAAAGGTCCATGATAGATAACATTCATATAATCCATAGAATACTTCTTATACTCTGTATCCGTCGATTGAATCGTTAGTTTTTCATTATTAATGGTTTGATCATCTTCGATTGTCTGCAGATCATAGATGTATGTGATTCCATCTTCTTGAAAACCATAAGAAACGGTGGCATTTTCTTCTATATTTTGAATAAATATTCTAGGATGATCTTTTACATTTTCCTCTACGGATATTTTCCATTTTCCTTCTTGATAATCCTTATAATCCAAAGCCTGTGCTGTTACATTCCAAAAATCTTCCGGTACTTGATTTTTTATTCCATTTATCAAATATAATACAAACAAAGAAAATACAATACCTATCACTACTATTATTAATATAATTGTCATTTTATTTTTCTTATTTCTTGATATTTTCCTCATGTCTTGCACACATCCTTGCACACATCCTTGCACACATCTTTTATCCACAGTCTTAATGTATGGATTATTTATATTATATATTATATAGTCATTTTATAAAAATTTTATTCTTGATGAACAAAAGGTCATTTTTTTGAATAACACGTTAATAAAAGACATTGATTATACGTTTATTCTCAGAAAAATACAATAGATTAGGTATTGAAAAACTAGAAGACATTCAACTAATCAAATATGAAGTTTAACATTAGAAAAAGACATTGTAATTTAAAAACTATCCTCTTATTCATTTTTATGTCCTTTCATTCAAGGAGGTAGTGTCAAAAATCAACAGTCTACTTTTAATGACTGGATGCTCTTCTACACCTACCATCACAAACACAAATAATATTAAGGAGCATATTCTAAAGGATAATGTAGCTTATGATTCATTCTCTTCATATAGTGATTCAGATACAATTATTCGTTTGCCAAATGGAGAATATATACATGGAACAAAAGAAGTGAATGGAAAATATTATGATAGTGATCAAGATTCAGGAGCCATTCAGGCAAAAAAAAGCTAAATATTATGCTTTACTAGCTATGGATGTAAATAACTATTTAACTGAAGAATTTGAGGGCTTCAATGATTCAGATGAGGTTTTATATAATAAGAAAAATGGTGGCTTCACAGATGCATCTACAGTCATGGATGAAAATGGTAACGAAAAAGACTTAGCCAATAATCCAAATTATGATTCTATGACAGTAAAAGAAGCAAAAGAAAAAGAATACAATCGTTTGATCCAAGAAGATGCTAAAGAAGAAAAGAAAAATCTGTCTTCTCCAGTAAGTGAATTAAACTCATTATTGCCAAAAACAGATTCTATTTCACGAACGGTTTTCAACAAAAAGAATAAATATGCCATTCATTATTATGAAGTAGAAGAAAATGAATATTTTGACTACATAAAGAAAATAAAGGAGAAAGGTTTTGATTCCATTGATCCAAATTCTCCAGAAGAAACATTTTTAGGTGTTAACAGTGATAATATATTAGTCAATATACACTATGATGCAACAAATAAAATCCTTGATTTAGACATTCGAAGACAATAAATTTAAATTGCTCAAACAACATTTAGTTGTCTGAGCTTTTTTAATACAAAGAAAAAAAGACTGGAATTTTTCATCCAGCCTTTGACATTAGAATAATCCTACGATCTTACCATCTTCATCCACATCCATGTCTAATGCACTTGGATGTTTTGGAAGACCTGGCATTGTTAATACTTTACCTGTTAGAGCAACAATGAAGCCTGCACCTAAACTTGGGCGTAATTCACGAACTGTAATTCTAAATCCTGTAGGACGACCCATTACTTTACCATCATCTGATAATGACATTTGTGTTTTAGCCATACAAATTGGTAATTTATCCCATCCTAATTCATTGAACTTCGCAATTTGTACTTGTGCTTCTTCTGTAAAATCAACACCATCTGCACCATATACTTTCTTGGCAATGGTTTCTACTTTTTCTTCAATTGACTTATCTAAATCATATAAAGGAGCATAGTTATTTTCTTGATCACATAACGCAACTACTTTATTGGCTAAATCAATAGCACCTTCTCCACCTTTTGCCCATACTTGAGATAATGACATTGGGTGGTTGTTTTCTTCGCACCATTTTTCTAATGCAGCTACTTCAGCTGGTGTATCTGTCGCAAATTCATTGATCGCAACAATGTATGGTAAACCAAATTGTTGTACGGTATCAATATGTTTTGCTAAGTTTTCACATCCTACAAGCATAGCCTCTACATTTTCTTCTTTTAAATCTTCTAAGGCAATTCCACCATGTTGTTTTAAGGCACGAATTGTCGCAACGATTACAACCGCATTTGGTTTAAGATTAGCCAATCGACACTTGATATCCAAGAATTTTTCAGCGCCTAAATCCGCACCAAATCCAGCTTCTGTAACTGTATAATCTGCAAGTTCTAGACATGCTTTTGTGGCAATGACAGAGTTACATCCATGCGCAATATTCGCAAATGGACCACCATGAATCAATACTGGATTATGTTCAAGTGTTTGAACAACGTTAGGCAATACAGCATCTTTCATAACCATAGCCAATGCGCCTTCTATACCCAAATCATGTACATATACAGGCTTATCATCATAAGTATATGCCACAAGCATTTTTCCAAATCTTTTCTTTAAATCCATTAAATCATCTGCCAAACATAAAGCTGCCATGATTTCACTTGCGACAGTAATATTAAATCCGTCTTTACGTTCAACTCCATTGGCTTTTGCACCACAACCAATGGTAATATTACGCAAAGTACGATCATTCATATCTAAACAACGTTTGAAAGTTACTTTTTCAGGATCAATATTCAATTCATTTCCCTGATGAATCACATTATCTAAACATGCACTAACTAAGTTATTAGCTGTTGTAATCGCATGCATATCTCCAGTAAAGTGAAGGTTGATATCTTCCATTGGTACAACTTGGGCATAGCCACCACCTGTAGCTCCACCTTTTAATCCAAATACTGGACCTAAACTTGGTTCACGTAAAGCCATCATCGTTTTCTTACCTAAACGATTTAAAGCATCACCTAAACCAACAGTTGTCGTACTCTTTCCTTCTCCAGCCTTAGTAGGATTAATGGCTGTAACTAATACTAATTTTCCATGAGGATTATTTTCAATGGATTTTAAATAATCAAAAGACAATTTAGCTTTATATTTTCCATAATGTTCCAAGCTATCTGCAGGAATTCCAATTTTTGCGGCAACCTTTTCAATTGGTTCCATGACACATTCTTGTGCAATTTCTAAATCTGTTTTAGCCATTTTACATATCCTTCTTTCCAATATCATTTCTGTGAAATAAATCTTTACATTGAATCTTTTCTAATTCTTTATATGTATGATCAAATGCAGTCTGTAAGTCATCTTCTAGAGTAACGACCATTAAAACACGGCCTCCATCTGTGACCAATCCTTCATCTGTCATTTTTGTTCCCATGTGGAAAACCAATCCATCTACATCGTCTACACCTGTAATCAAAGATCCTTTTGTAGAGCTTGCAGGATAGTTTGTACTTGCTAAAACAACACCATGACTGACTTTATCTGTCCATTTTAGTTCAACTGGTTTATTATCCATTAAATCTAAAATAGCTTGGACAAAATCACTTTCTAAACGAGGCAAAATAACTTCGGCTTCTGGATCTCCAAAACGTGCATTAAATTCAATTGTTTTGATACCTTTTTCTGTCAACATCAATCCACCATATAAGAATCCAGTGAATGGAACACCTTCTTTAACCATAGCACTTGCCATTGGTTTCATAATTTCATTCATAGCTTCATCGATAATTTCAGAAGTAATCTTCTTAACTGGACTATAAGATCCCATACCACCTGTATTTGGGCCTTTATCTCCATCAAATACACACTTGTGATCTTGGGCTACTTCTAAAGGTACAACTGTTTCATTGTGTACTAGACAGATCAAAGAAAATTCAAATCCAAATAAACATTCTTCAATCACAACCGAATTATTTTCAATCGCAAAGGCAATGTCTAAGGCTTCCTTAGCCTGTTCTAACGTAGAAGCTACTGTAACACCTTTTCCAGCTTTTAAGCCATCTTCCTTAATAACAATAGGAGCTCCCTGTTCTTGTACATAAGTCCATGCAGATTCTAAATCATAGAATGTTTTATATGCAGCTGTTGGAATATTGTATTTTGCCATAATTTTCTTGGCAAAATCCTTACTTGATTCAACCTGAGTTGCTTTTTTGTCTGGCCCAAAAATCTTTAGGCCTTCTTTTTTAAACGCATCTACAACACCTAGAGCTAAAGTTGCCTCAGGACCTACGATGGTTAAATCTACATTTCTTTCTTTTGCCAAAGCGACAAGACCTTCTACATCATTGTCTTTCACATTGACACATTCTCCAATTTTTTCCATTCCAGGATTACCTGGAGCACAAATCAACTCATCACACAAAACTGAGCGTTTGCATGCATACGCAAGTGCGTGTTCACGTCCGCCCTTACCGATAACTAGTATTTTCATTGCGTTTTAATCTCCTTTTTCTTTACCATTCAATCATAACAGAAAAAAGCCCCTAATGGGTCTTTATTCACAATTTTTTTAACAGAAAAAAGGTAGAACATTATATTCTACCCCCTTTGTTTTCTAAACCTTTAAGAATTGTGCTACATCTAGCACGAAAATTGTGGCTCCACCAACAGTAACTTCCACAGGAAAACTTGCATAACGGCCAATGTCATAACTAGCTGTACTAGGTACAATTTCCGTTCGCTTACTTGAATATTCCTTGATGATATCTATAGCTGCTTCTACTTTTTCGTCTTCACAACCAATGATCAACGTTGTATTGCCTGCGCGAAGGAATCCACCAGTCGTTGCTAATTTAGTAACAGAAAAACCATTTTTATTTAGTGCATTACTTGCCACTGGACTATCGTCATTTGATAAAATTGCTAGGATAAGTTTCATAGTGCTTCCCCCACCTTTCTAAGGTTATTATATAAGAATTTATGCGCAACTACAACAAGAAAAAAGAACCATAATCTTTAGAACAATTTCTCTTATTTCATGTATAATACATTAGAAAATTAATACATCAATGTTGATATAAAAACACCAATCGAAGCACATTAATGTACAACATTGGTGTTTTAATTTTATTGAACTAACACATCTCAATATGGATAAAAGTATATTCTCCTTATCCTTATATATTTAATAGGTTTGATGATTATTACATTTTCATGTTTCAATTTTATGCATTTTCGTGTATATTGGGTATGGTCCCCTTACCCAATGATTTCATTGGGCTGGTGACTTTGGAATTTGTTGGATTATTCCAATTGATGGTGGCGTTTTTGTCCGCATTTAATGCAGATGGAAACGTCTCTTTTTAATATATCTGAAATAATTTGTTCATAGTTGATTGTTAATGGTCCTGGATCTTTCGTATTTGTAGCTGTTCGAATAGCTTTTATTCTTTCTTTTTTATTGCGGTTTCCTAGAAATCCATAATGTCGGATCTTCATAAAATTTGATGGAAGTACATGCATCATATATCTACGAAAAAATTCTGTGTCATCTAAAGTCATTTCCTTTATTTGATTATGATCTGAATAATCCTTATACGAAAATGTCACTTTATTATCTTCATACTTTTTGATACGTGCATTACTTATCGCAATTCTGTGTGTATATCTTCCAAGATATTTGACAACATGTTTTGCGCTTTTCATTGGCTTTTTAGTATATACAACCCAGTCTTTGGAATAACAGGTATTAATGATTTCTTGAAACTGCTCTTCATCCTTGATTTTTCTTTGATCAAAATTCTTTTTAATATAGCTTAGGAATTTTCCTTTAAATAGTTTAGAAACTACTTTCACAGGAAGAAAGAATTTCTTTTTTGAATTTCTCCATTTTCCATTTGAGTCAATTCCACCACCAGGAACAATCATATGGATATGTGGATGTAAAGAAATGTTCTGTCCCCAAGTATGAAGTACGGAAGTAAATCCAGTTTTAGCTCCTAGATACTTTTTGTCTTTTGACAGTTCTTTGATGGTTTCTGCAGAAATATCAAACAAAGCTTTATACATGAATTTTGGATCTATTAGACAAAGTACGTTTAATTCATTGGGAATCGTAAATACAACGTGAAAATAATTCACATTCAAAGTAAAACGTTCCTGTTTATGTATCCATACTTCTTTATCTACGGCACCACATTCCGGACAGTTTAGATTTTTACACGAATTGTAGTGAATCTCAGTATGACCGCAGCATTCACAAACATCCGTATTGAAACCCATAACTTCTGTTTTACATTCAATGATATTACGAAGAGCTTTCTTCTGCTTGTGGTTCAATTCTGAATAATCGATTTTACCTTCGATATCCATGGATTTGAATATGTTTTGAATATGTACCATTACTTAATCCCCATCAAAGAAGAAAGAACAGGTGCTTGAGCTAAATCAGAATCATCGTATTTGATATAGCGAGATGTAGAAGAAAAGCTCGAATGCCCTAAAAGCTTCTTCAATGTAAAAATATCACATCCATTTTTAAGCATAAGTGTAGCATACGTGTCTCGAAGATTGTGAAAGCGCAGACACGGACTATAAAAATAGAACTGTTTGATATGTACTTTGAAAATATTATTGATGTAATTTTGATTTAAATGAAGATATTTCGCATCAGAATGAATGGATGGAAACAAAAATCCATTCTTATCTGGTTTATAAACGATCCAGTATTCACGAAGAGCCTTTAACAGTGCGTCAGATAAAGGAACTTTGCGGGATTTGCCGCGCTTTGATTTATGAATGGAAAGCAACATGTTTTTAGAATCAATATCTTTAACGCGTAAACGAGCTACTTCGCCAACACGAAAACCAGCATCTAGCCCAAGAAGAAGGAATACCCGCAGACGAACATCGTTGGTATCTAGCAATAAATGAATCTGTTCATCTGTAAAAATATTGATTTCTACAGGATCATATAAAATGTTAGGAAACTGTCTTCTAGATAAAGGAATTTCTAAAACAACATCAAAAAAATAGCGAATAGCACTGATAACCGCATTTAAAGAAGAAGGAGAATAGGTTCGTTTCAGATAGACAACATAATTCTGAACTGTTTTTACATCAAGATTGGATACATCTTCCAACTGATAAAAATCAAACATTTTCGAAAGATAGTAGGAATATTGATAAATTGTTTTCTCAGCAAGGTTTCTATATTCCATCATAAAAGCAAATTTGTTTAAAGCTTCATCTTTATTCATAACAACACATCCTTTCAAAAAATAAAGACAAAACTATGATAGAATAAGATACAGAAGATAACTAGGCTAAAAAAAGCCCACACTCGTTAGAGTGTGTTAGTTCAATAAGTGTAGGTGATTTTTATGGTACAAGAAAGACAACAAGAAATCGTAAATGGATACATTAGAAGATGGTAGTGAAGTAAGTACTTGGGATTTAATGGATGAAGTATTTAATTATCAACGCTTTAATGATGGGTATTGTTTTAATGATTTTAAAATTAGCGAAGAAGAATTTATTTCGTTAGATTCGCTATTAAAGGAAAGTGCAATGAAAGAGGGATTCTTTATTGATGACTCTATTTATCAAGATGTGATTGGGGCTTTTCCTTTTAGTTTGACATTTGTAGTAAGGAAATAGGTATGGAAAGATTAGAAACATTGATTCAAGAATTATATCAAGAGGGGACTCGTGAAAAAAATATGGAGGTTCTTTCGCATATTCGTAAACTGGCAAAAGAACAAAAACAATTTATTATTCCTGTCGGCGATGTCGAGGGTGAAAAAGTCTATCGAAGATTATCTTTAGATGATGGTCAAGATGTATTTGTAGCTTTTACTACACAGGCTCAAGTGGATTTGGGGCAGGATACAGAAACATTAAATCAAAGTGTGATGGATGTTTTAAATATGGTGCATGATACACAAGGTGTAAGTGGAGTTGTATTAAATCCTTGGAAAGATTCGTATTTTTTACCAAAAGTTTTAATTGAAATGATTTTAGACAATAAGAATCTAGAGAGTGAAATCAAAGTAGTAAAAGGAGATATCACTACTTTTGATGGAGATTGTATTGTCAATGCAGCCAATGAATCGCTTTTAGGTGGCGGCGGTGTAGATGGCGCTATTCATAGAGCGGCCGGCCCCATGTTACTTGAAGAGTGTAAGCTATTAAATGGTTGTCATACAGGACAGGCCAAGATTACTAAAGGGTATGATTTAAAGGTAAAGTATGTGATTCATACTGTGGGTCCGATGTATTCGGCAAAACATGAAGATGAGCATATGTTGAGGGATTGTTATTGGAATAGTTTGAGTTTAGCTCGTAAGTATGATATTCATACAATCGCATTTCCATGTATTTCATGTGGAGTCTATGGCTATCCTGTAGAAAAGGCAGTGCCATTAGCATTAAAGACAATTGCGGATTGGTTGGATGCAAATAGTGATTATACAATGAAAATCAGTTTGTATTGTTTTGATGAAGAAACGACAAAGGAATATCAAAAATATACAACGTATCAGGGAGAATAATCTTCCTGATTCTTTTTATTATCTATTTAGAAAATTTTCTAAATATAGTTGAAATTATCAAGAAACGATGTATAATCTATTTAGAAATATTTCTAAATAGGAGGTGGTGTTTTGTTTGAAAAAACGTTTAAAGCTTTAGGTGCTCCAGTCAGAAGAGACATTTTGAGTTTATTAAAAAAAGGCAAGATGTCAGCTGGAGATATCGCAAGTCATTTTGATATGTCTCAGGCAACTGTTTCTTATCATTTATCCTTATTAAAGGATGCAGGTTTGATTTGTGAAGAGAAGGATAAAAATTTTATCTTTTATCAAATCAACGCATCTGTTTTTGAGGAGATGTTGTGTTATTTTAAGTCTTTTTTAGGAGGGAATGAAGATGTTGAAAAATAAATGGTTTCAATTTAGTTTAGCTTTGTTTGTGGTTCCATTCGTATTGAATCTAGTTTTCTATAATCAATTACCAGATGTTGTGCCAACCCATTTTGATGTAAATGGACAAGTTGATGGTACAATGCCTAAGTTTATGGGTTTATTTGGTATGTTGTTTTTGTG
>ERZ791907.1657-NODE-1657-length-13719-cov-7.437134_pt1 | contig 13719 bp, 14 predicted proteins | sample MGYA00510145_ERZ791907 | MGnify/ENA primary metagenome ERZ791907 (study PRJEB30046, sample SAMN00792089) | human gut metagenome | study: EMG produced TPA metagenomics assembly of the A metagenome-wide association study of gut microbiota in type 2... | reverse complement strand
CTGTTTTTTCACTCTGTGCGCAGTACTTTCTGAACGTGCGAGGTGGGGGTGGTATCACTACCCTCGGAGCGTTCCACACGTTTCGGAAACCCTGCGTGGCCAGGGGGTAGAACGGCAAACTTTGCCGCTTTTGGGTCTTGGTCGGAGGCGCTCCCAAAGAACGCAGAGAGCCTTCGGAACAGCGATGCGCTTATGCGTGTCGCTGTTCCGAGGCGTCGCGGCCCCGCTGGGCTGCGTGATCTTTTTTCGTTTCTGTCGAAATTGCGGTTTCCACGCCCTGTGCTCAGGGCCTTTCCGTGTGTGCGAGGTGAGGGGCGGTATCACTACCCTCGGTGCGCTTTGTGTGCTGTTGAAATACCGGACGGCCGCTTGTCAAAGCGGCTCATTTGCCGTTTCCTTGTGTCCCCCATTTACATTTGCGAAAGACCCCGCAGGGCACTACCAATATCCGCATCGATACAGATCGCCTGCCGCTCAATCTCCTGCGGACAAACCGCCTGCCCTTGATTGATGCAGACGTAGGTGGCGTTGGGGTTCTTGGCTGTCATCTTCCAAAAGGGGTACTTGATGATGACAGGGGTATTATAGCCAATGCCCAATTCCAGAAAGAGAATTTTTTGTCCTTCACGGGTACGGAGGAAGTTTTCATACCGCTCCGCTGCTCTGTGCCAGCCCTCGTCCTCGACAAACTTGTTGTCGGAACGCAGGTTCATAGTCATGGGTTTGCCGCAGCGGGGGCAGACAGGGAGCAGTTCTGTCGGAATTTTCATATCCTCCTGTCGCTCCATCATCTCCCGAATGACCGTTTCGTTCTCGAATGTTTCCTGACAGCACGGCTCACTGCACTGGAATAGGCCATAATCGCCCTGCGTGTAAAAAAGCCGCTTTTTGTCAAAGCCCGCCTTCTGAAAGCAGTGGTCAACATTCGTGGTGATGACATAGTAATCCTTATCCCGCACCAGATTCAAAAGATCCTCATAGACCGGCTTGGGAGCATCTTGATAGCGGTTGATGTAGATATACCGACTCCAATACGCCCAGAATTCTTCCTGCGTTGGGAACGGATAGAAGCCACCGCTGTACATATCCCGAATGCCGTACTTCTGAGCAAAATCGGAGAAATGCTGCTCAAACCGCTCGCCGGTGTAGGTGAAACCTGCCGCCGTGGACAGTCCGGAACCGGCACCGATCACCACAGCGTCACAGTCATGTAACACCGTCCTCAGTTGCTCAATCTGCTCGGAGCAGCTTTTCATAGATGGCTTTGTCCAAATCTTTGAAAACATTGAAGATCACCTTCTTGACACTGGTTTGCTTTTTGAGAAATTCCTTGACGGTCTGCACAGCGATCTCCGCCGCCAGTTCGTTGGGAAAATGAAACTCTCCCGTGGAAATGCAGCAGAATACCACGCTTTCCAAGTTGTTTTCCGCTGCCAGCTCCAAGCAGGAGCGGTAGCAGGAAGCCAGCAGTTCTTTGTCCTTTTTTGTCACGTGCCCGTCGATGATCGGCCCGACCGTATGTAGCACATAGCGGCAGGGTAGATTGAACGCAGGAGTGATTTTTGCTTGACCGGTGGGTTCCGGATAGCCCTGCTGTTCCATCAGTTCCGCACAGGCAAGGCGTAGCTCCACGCCCGCAAAGGTATGAATGGCGTTGTCGATGCAGCGGTGGTTCGGAATATAGCATCCGGTCATGCCCGAGTTTGCAGCGTTGACGATGGCATCACACTTGAGCGTCGTAATATCGCCCTGCCAGAGATACAGCCCCGGCTGCACAGGTGTCAGGTCGGCAATATCCGTGATGCCCTTTGCGGCGGTTTCGCCTTGCAGGTATGCGTCCTGTGTTTGCAGGAAGTCCGCGCCAACACTCTGAGGTGCGCGAATATTCATCAACCCCCGCAAAAGCTGACGCTGGCTCTCCGGCTCTGCCGGAATAGCAATATCCCGATATTCTGTTTTCTCTTTCAAAAGCGACTGGATCAAAAACAGCCGCCGCTGTGCTTGATTCATAATTTTTCCACCGCCTTAATGAAATGATTTTATAAAGGACGCGGCGGCCCTCCCTTTCGGTGTGGCCGCCGCGTGTTTCTTAGAACTCGTAGGGAGGATTGCCGGAGAAGTCAGCGATGATGCCGTGGGCATTATCCAGATAGAACACCTCAAAGATGGGGTTGGTGGCCTCGCCGTACTGACCCTTCACGATGGGGTTCCGGATGCACATTTCCTTAGCAGCCATGTTGTTTTCAAATACAGCCTTGCCGTGCAGACGGATCCATGCGTATTCCGGGCTGGAAACGGAGATCTCCACCTCCGGGTTCTCCTGCATATCCTTGTAGACGTCTTTGGTGTTGTTGGTGCAGAACCACAGCTTGCCATCCAGTTCGCCAGCGAACATGAAGGGGCGGCACTTTGCCTTACCATCACGACCGACGGTAGCAAGATACTGCACAGGGTTGGCATTCAGAAATTCCACGACTTTGTTCATGATCAATACCTCCGTAATTTGTTGTTTTCTCTTGATGCTTTGATTGTAATGCGATTTGTGCGGCTTGTGAAGTACGCACAATATTGTGGGTAACAATTAGAACTTGCCGTTCTGATTCTGCCAGGTGGACTGGTCTGCGATGGTCTCCATCACATCCCAATGCTCGGCGATCTTGCCGTTCTCCACCCGCCACAGGTCATAGTAGCTGGTGGGCGCGCCGCCAAAGGTGCCTTCGCTGACGGCAAGGACGAAGTTGCCCTGTGCCAGAACCATGTGGACTTCATCGTACACCATGGAAATGCCCTGCTCCGCCAGAGCGCCCAGTGCGGCGTTCAGGCCGGATACACCATCGGCAATACCGGTGTTGTGCTGAATGTAATTGTCACCGTCAAAATAATCCGGAGTCTTATCCAGATTGTTGCCCTGCATGACGTCATAAAGGAAATTCTTGACCAGCTCGCGGTTTTCCTCGGTCTTGTCCAGATCCGTGACCTCCATCGTGCCGTCCGTCTGGGTGTGACCAGAGGGATTCGGCTCGGCCAGGGACGCCAGATTGTCCCAATGCTCAGCAATCTTGCCGTCCTCATCGAAACGGAAGATGTCAAAGGCGACCTGCTCACCGGCACCGGCAAAATTGTAAATCGTCTGCAAGAACACCTTGTCACCGTCCTCAAAAGCACGGATGTTGTTCACAGTGGTTTTCACATCAGCGGATGCAAGATATTCTACGGAGCCGACGAAGGCGTCCGCACCGGTGCCGTACGCCAGATTGTGCTGGATGTAACCATCCGCCAACAGGCTGCGTGCGGTGTCCGTATCGCCGGTGGCAAAGGTGTTGATGAGCGCCAGCGCCTTTTCGGTCTGGCTCTGCTCCTGCTGGACAGGCGCCGTCTGCTGGGTGTTTTCAGCGGGGGTTTGGGTAACAGCGTCCTTAGAGCCGCAGCCGGTGAGAGCCGTGCCGAGCATGGCAAGAGCCATCGTGAGAGAAAGAATTTTTTTCATTTTGAGTGACCTCCTTGGTGATCGGGCTTGCTTTCGTTTGCCTCTGGCGTTATAGTAATACCGTAGCTTCCATTCGTAAAGTAAGCACAATATTGTGCCGTAGTTACCAAACAGAAACTAATGGACAGTTACCAAAAAGAAACGATTGCGCCGTTACTGGGTTTTCCGGCAATTTGGCGCTTGGAAAAATTTTTATGGAGGGTTTCAAATATGAGCGAAATGACCGCGAAAGCCACTCTCCCCGCCTGCCCTGTGGAGACCACGCTGACCCTCATCGGGGACAAGTGGAAGGTGCTGATCCTGCGTGACCTGATGCCGGGAACAAAGCGGTTCGGGGAGCTGAAAAAGTCCGTTGGCAATGTGTCCCAAAAGGTCTTGACCGCCCAGCTCCGGGCGATGGAGGAGAGCGGACTGGTAAACCGCAAGGTCTACGCCGAAGTGCCGCCGAGAGTGGAATATTCTCTGACCGAACTTGGAAAAAGTCTGAAGCCTATTCTGGATTCCATGTGGGCATGGGGCGAGGACTACAAAAAGCAGCAAGAATTGGCAGATGCGTGAAATGGCTCGCATTGAAAGCCGCCTGTGAAGCAATCCTGACCCAGTTTTGACCCAGAATCCGAAAAAAGCGGGCAGGGCTGGACGGAAACAATGGAAAATCCGCCGAGCGAACGGCGGCAAAAAGCACAAATCGGAGTCGAAATGACTCCGATTTGTGCTTGAGACTGCCTCATAACCCGGAGGTCGCAGGTTCGAGTCCTGTCTCCGCAACCAGAAAGTCCTGATTTCTTGCGAAATCAGGACTTTTTCCGTACTTTTGTGTCCAATATCTTACTTGCCGTTTTTCTGACCCAAACGCTGACCCCAACGGGAGCGGATAGCGGAAAGCACTATACCGCGCCAGAGAGAATGTTACCCATTGTTTTTGCCGCTTCACGCTTAGCCGAGGCCGTTACATGAGCGTAGGCGAAAGCGAGTTACACACTCGGCTTTCGGCGAAAAATCGCACACAGCGGCTTACACGGCGAAACAGGGGCTGTTTCGGATGGGGGTGGTATCATTACCCTCGGAGTGTTCCGCGTGCTGCTGAAACGCTGGACGTCCGCTTGCCAAAAGGGCTTATTTGCCGTTTTCTGAGGTCAGGTGATTATCTTTGCTTCCAGCGATGGAACAGGCTGTGAGCAAAAATGTCATGTCCGCCAACAAGCAGAAAAACAAGGAATGTTTCATTTCAGATATTCCTCAAAGAACGCTTTCAGCTTTTCAAATGGGATCACGTCCATCTGATCGTATCCTCTTCCATAATTGCACGAATCACCCGGCACGGATTGCCGACAGCCACCGAGTTGTCAGGAATATCTTTAACAACAACACTGCCGCCGCCAATCACAACATTGCTTCCGATCGTAACCCCCGGCATGACATGAACGCCCGCTCCGATCCAAACATTGCTGCCCACCGTGATGGGATACGCATATTCCAGTCCCTTGTTGCGCCGCTCGGCATCAATGGGGTGTCCTGCCGTGTAGAAGCCGCAGTTCGGTGCAATAAACACATTGTCACCGAAGGTGACCTTCCCGTCATCCAGAATCACCGTGTTGTGATTTGCGAAGAAGTTTTCACCGATCTCAATGTTATAGCCGTACCGCCCCACCACGGGTCTGCGCTATACAAGCGGTTCCTTGGCTATAAAAAGGGTGCTGACGGTGAGCCTGAAATCGTACCGAGCGAAGCGGCTATCGTGGAACGCATCTTCAATCTCTATCTGGCTGGAGAAACCGTGGACAATATTTCCAAGATGATGCAGGCTGAGAACTATGCTATCCCCGGCAAAACCATCAGCTTTAGCAAGGGCATGATCATGAATATGCTCTCCAACGAGCGATACTGCGGAGAAGCTCCAATGTACTATGTTCAGAATAACCATCCAGCCATCATCGACAGAGTGACCTTCAACAAGGTTCAGGAAGAACTGGCCAGGCGAAAAACAAAAACGCCAGGATCTGCAAAGAGCTCCATCACATCCACCGGAAAGTATTCCCGCTACGCCCTGACAGATGTCCTCATCTGTGGCAACTGCGGTACCCGCTATCGCCGCGTGACATGGTCAAGAAATGGTACCAAGCGCATCGTGTGGCGCTGTATCAGCCGACTGGACTACGGCAAGAAATACTGCAGCGATTCCCCCACCATTATGGAGGACAAGTTGCAGGAAGCCATCGTTCGAGCAGTCAACAAGTTCAACAAGCAGGATAACGCCACCTATAAGGCACTCATGAGAGCAACCATCAGCGAAGCCCTCGGCCTTAATGGAGAGCCGGAAGAAGTAGATATGTTGGAGCGAAGCGGATCGTGTTCAATATGGCAGTTTCCAATTAAGAGAATCCCGTCCTCCAAGCGATGCACGAAGGGCGGAATTTTTTGCCTGCGGGGTTTGGAAGACGGGATGCTCGGAGAAGGGCGCGGCGGCGCAAAGAGAAAACTGTGCCATAAACCGATGAAAATCCATTTTTCGTCATAGTATCCAAAAATTATGCAAGTTGCTACAAATTTCGGATATTGCTTGACAATATTTATGCAAGATGTTATCTTAACATCAAGATTCACAGCATTCATTCGCCGCTCTTATCGCTCATACACATCAATAAGGACGGCATGGATGCGGGGTCGATCCCGCACGGCGGACATCCATCCCTGCAAGCCCCGACCGTTCCGGTAGGGAACTTGGTCACAACAATTTGAAGGAGGATTAAACCATGCGCAAATCTATGAAGAAGCTCATTGCTCTCACCCTGACCTGTCTGATGCTCGCGACACTGTTCGTCGGCTGCGGGTCGAAAGACGAGGGAGGCGATTCCGGCGGCGACACCATCAAGCTCGGCTGGATGGGCTCGCTCACCGGCGACCAGGCCGCCTACGGCACCTGCGAAAGCCAGACCCTCAAGATGCTGGTCGAAGACCTCAACGCCAACGGCGGTCTGCTCGGCAAGAAGATCGATCTGATCTGCTACGACACCAAGGGCGACGCGCAGGAGGCGGTCAACGTCGCCAAGCGTCTGTGCGCGCAGGATCAGGTCTGCGCGATCATCGGCCCGAACGCTTCCGGCCAGTGCATCGCCATTCAGTCCGTTCTCGACCAGTACAAGATTTCCGATATGTCCACCGTGGCGACCAACGAGAAGGTCACCATGCAGGACGGTCAGCTCAAGGAATACAACTTCCGCGTCTGCTTCCTTGATCCCCAGCAGGGCAAGATCGCCGGTACGTTCGTGTACGATAACCTCGGCTTCGACAAGGCCGCCATCCTCTACGACGTCAACGACGACTACGCGCTGGGCCTGAAGGACAACTTCGTCAAGGTCTTTGAGTCCAAGGGCGGCACCATCGTCGCCGAGGAGGGCTACACCGCCGGCGACACCGACTTCACCGCGCAGCTGACCAAGATCAAGGAAGCGCAGCCCCAGATCATCTTCACCCCCATCTTCTATCAGGATTTCATCATGATCCACAAGCAGGCCCGCACCCTCGGCATTGAGGTGCCGATGCTCGGCGGCGACGGCTGCGCGTCCGAGGTCCTCTTCGACGCCGCCGACGCGGTGGACGGCTCCTACGTCATCAACCACGTTTCCCTCGTCGATCCCGCGGGCGATGCCTTCCGCAAGGAGTATGCCGAGAAGTACAACGGCGCGAAGATGGAGCTCAACGGCTACATGGCGCACGACGCGTTCCTGCTCTGGTGCGCGGCGGTCGAGAAGGCCGGCAGCGATGACCCGCAGGCCATCGCCGACGCGTACTCTCAGGTCGAGGTCGAGGGTATGGCCGGCAAGATCAAGATCTCTGCCGAGGACCACAACCCCGTCGGCAAGTCCGGCTGCGTGGAGCGCATCGACGGCAAGAACAAGACCTACGTCTTTGAGACCTACATCGCCGCGGACTAAGCACATCCCCAAAACAGAAAAAGCAAGCACCCTTTCGACACTCGGGCGCCCCGTGCGGGGCGCCCGAGGTTAACAGGACAAAAGGAGGCTATACATGGGTATAGAATATTTTCTCCAGCAGCTGGTCAACGGCATCTGCCTCGGCGGTATGTACGCGCTGATGTCGGTCGGCTATTCGCTGGTCTACAGCATTATGAACTTTTCCAACTTTGCCCACGGAGGCGTCATCATGGTCGGCGCTTATGTGGGCTATTTTGCTCTTACGTCGCTGAACGTTCCGTTTTTCCCGGCGTTCCTGCTGTGCGGCTTAGGCAGCGGTCTGCTCGCGGTCATCATCGAGCGCCTGGTCTATTCGCCGCTGCGTAAGCGCCACGCCCCGTCGCTCTACTTCATCATCTCGGCGATGGGCGCGTCCATTTTCCTTGAAAACTTCGTCATCGCCACCATCGACGGAACCCCCAGAAACTATCCCCCGATCTTCGATAACCGCATCAGCATCGGCGGGATCTCCCTCGGCGTGGACAGTTTGCTGATGATCGTGGTTTCGTCCGTCGCGCTGCTGATTTTGATGTTCATCATACAGAAGACCAAGGTCGGCCTCGCCATTCGTGCCTGCGCTTACAGCGAAAAGGCTTCGACCCTTATGGGCATCAACGGCGACCTCGTTATCTTCATCATCTTCCTCATGGGCGGTGTACTTGCGGGCTTTGCCGGTATGCTCTACGGCATGCGCTTCATCGTCAAGCCCACCATCGGTCAGGTCACGAACAAGTCCTTTGTCGCGGCGGTGTTCGGCGGTCTCGGCAGTCTCCCCGGCGCGATCGTCGGCTCGGTGCTGCTTGGCATCATGGAGATCTTCGTCGCGTCCTTCAACTCCAACCTGCGCGATCTGTTCGTGTACGCGCTGCTGATCCTCGTCCTCATCATCAAGCCCTCCGGCCTGATGGGCAAGGTCGTGGAAGACAAGGCATAAGGAGGGAGGAACGATATGTTTAGTTGGTATTACATTGAAGGTATCCTCATTCAGTCCTGCTACACCCTGCTGATCGTGTTGGGCCTTTCCATCCTCACGGGCTACACCGGTATGTTCTCCTTCGGCCACGCGGGCTTCGTGTGCATCGGCGCGTATGTCTCCGTCATCTGCACAATGGCCTTCGGCCTGCCGTACTGGCTCTCGCTCATTCTCGCCGGCCTTGCTGCCATGCTGCTCGGCGCGGGCCTCGGTAAGATCACGCTCAACCTCAAGGGCGACTATTTCTGCATTGCCACGCTCGGCGTGGGCGAGGCGATTCGATTGATCTTCAACAATTTGCAGCTCAATATCAACGTCGGCGGCAAGGACTTCCTGCTCGACGGCGCGAAGGGCGTTGCGAGCATTCCGCTGCACACCACTTTTGCAGGCTCGCTCGTGATCGTCGTCATTTTCCTCACCGCCACGGCGCTGCTGATGAACTCCAAGCACGGGCGCAGTATGCTCGCCGTGCGCGAGGACGATCTGGCCGCGCAGATGAGCGGCATCAACACCTTCCGCTCCAAGATGCTTGCCATGTGCATGTCCGCGCTCTACGCCGGCATCGCCGGCGGCATGATGGCGCACTACTTCGGTTACCTCCAGCCCAAGATGTTTATGATGGTCAAGTCCACGGAATATACCATCATGGTCATTTTCGGCGGTATGGGTTCCATCACCGGCTCGGTGCTCGGCACGGTGCTGCTGTGCGCGCTGCCGGAGCTGCTGCGCGCGGTGGGCGACTGGCGACTTGTGATGTACGGCCTTGCCGTTATCATCATCATGATCGTCCGCCCGAAGGGTCTCATGGGCGGCAAGGAGTTTCCGATTGGCCGCATCTGCCGTGCCATCGGCCGCGTTTTCAGCGGAAAGAAAAAGGACCTGCCCCCGCCTGACGGCGGAGACGGCGGCGGAGAGGAGGCGCTGGTATGAATGACATCACCTTTAGAAATCACGACCCCGATGTTATGCTCGAACTCTGGCACGTTACCAAGCGCTTCGGCGGCCTGACCGCCGTGGGCGATGTCTCCTTTAAGATCAAAAAAGGCGAGATCTACGCGCTCATCGGCCCCAACGGCGCCGGTAAGACCACCATCTTCAACCTCATCACCGGTGTTTATGCGCTCACGGAAGGCCGCGTCATTTTCAATGGCACGGTCATCGGACAGGGCGAGGACATTATCAAGGATGATATGCGTGAAACAGAGGTCAAGCCCTTCCAGAAAAGGCCCTACGACATCATGTCCCGCGGCATGGCGCGCACCTTCCAGAATATCCGCCTTTTTAAGAGCGAAACGGTGTACAACAACGTTCTCACGGCCTGCCACGCGGGTGCGGACTACAACATTTTCCAGTCCCTCTGGCGCTTCAAGTTCGGCCCCAAGTGGCTGACGAAGTACTACTGGCAGGAAAAGGCGCTGCGCGAGAAGACGGAAGAGTTGCTCAAGATCATGGGCATCTGGGATCAGCGCGATATGATCGCCGTCAACCTGCCCTACGGCCAGCAGCGCAAGCTGGAAATCGCCCGCGCGCTGGCAACCGACCCGAAGCTTTTGCTGCTCGACGAGCCTGCCGCCGGTATGAACCCGGAGGAAACGCTCGCGCTGATGGATCTTATCCGTGAGATCCGCGACCGCTTCGACCTCACCGTGCTCATCATTGAGCACCACATGGACCTCGTCATGAATGTTTCCGACCGCATTTTCGTGCTCAACTTCGGTAAACCCCTTGCCGAAGGCACCCCTGCGGAGATCCAGAGCAATCCCGAGGTCATCGAGGCCTATCTCGGAAAGGAGGACGACGGCGATGGCGATGCTTGAAATTCGTGACCTGAACGTTTATTACGGCGGCATCCATGCTCTCAAGGGCATCTCCCTCGAAGTTTCAGAGGGGCAGATCGTATCCATGATCGGCTCAAACGGCGCGGGCAAATCGTCCATGATGAATGCCATCTCCGGTATTGTAAAGTACAAGTCCGGCGAGATCCTCTATAAGGGCGAGCCGCTGCCGACGGCGGCGAACAAGGTCGTCAAGCTCGGCGTGTGTCAGGTGCCGGAGGGCCGCCAGATCTTTGCAAACCTCACGACCTACGAAAATCTCAAGATCGGCGCTTACCTTCGCAGCGACAAGGACGGCATCGAGCGCGATCTCAAGCGCGTGTATGAGATCTTCCCGCGTCTGGAAGAGCGCAAGAATCAGATCGCCGGTACGCTTTCCGGCGGCGAGCAGCAGATGCTCGCTATGGGCCGCGGTATCATGTCCGCACCTGACCTTATTATGTTAGATGAGCCGTCCCTCGGCCTTGCGCCGCTCCTGGTCAACACGATTTTCGACACCATTAAGGAGATCAAGGCCATGGGCAAGACCATTCTGCTCGTGGAGCAGAACGCGCTCAAGGCGCTTTCCGTCGCGGACAACGCCTATGTTCTTGAGCAGGGCCGCATCACCAAGTCCGGCCCCGGCCAGGTCCTTCTCAAAGACCCGGCTATCGCGGAGGCCTATCTCGGCAAGGCTGCGCGCTGAATTTACCGAAAAATCTCGGAGGTATGTTACAATGGCTAAAACAGCACAGGAGGTCATGCAGCTCATTCGTGAGCAGGGCATCAAGATGGTGGACTTTAAAATGGTCGATATTAACGGCCAGTACCGCCATGTGACCATTCCTGCACAGAACTTCACGGAGACGACCATGACCGACGGCATCGGTTTCGACGCCTCGAACTATGGCTACGCTGTGGTCGAAAAGAGCGATATGGTCTTTATCCCCGACCCGGACACCGCGCAGATCGACCCGTTCTGCGAGATCCCGACGCTCTCGATGACCGGCAATGCCATGATCATCGACTATCCCACCAACCGTCCGCTCAATCAGTATCCGCGCAACATCGTGCGCGCGGCGGAGCAGTATATGCGTGACAGCGGTATTGCCGATACCATGCTCATTCTGCCCGAGTTTGAATTCTATCTCTTCGACGATGTGGCGTGGAAGGTCGCACCGAACGAGATCGGTATGAGCCTTGACGCCGAGCAGGCACACTGGAACGGCGACATCAACGGCCGCGGCGTGATCGTTCCCCGTCAGGGGCACTACCATATCGCAAAGCCGCTTGACCGCACCTATGAGTGCCGCAGCGAGATGTGCCTGCACATGGAAGAAGCCGGCATTCCCATTAAGTACCACCACCCCGAGGTTGGCGGCGCGGGTCAGTTTGAGGTCGAGCCGAAGCTCGGCGAGATGAGCAAGATGGCCGACGCGAGCATGATGATCAAGTATATCATCCGCAACACGGCGCTCAAGTACGGCAAGACCGCGACCTTTATGCCCAAGCCCGTCTACGGTGAGGCAGGCAGCGGAATGCACGTCCATATGCTGCTTTTGAAGAACGGCGAGCCGGTGTTCTCCGATGACAACGGTTACTCTCACCTCAGTCAGGAGGCGCACTGGTTCATCGGCGGCCTTTTGAAACACGTTTCTTCGCTCTGCGCCATCACGAACCCGTCTACCAACTCCTTCAAGCGTCTGGTGCCCGGCTTTGAGGCGCCCGTCACCGTCGGCTATGCCACGAGCAATCGCAGCGCGGTCATCCGCATCCCGGCCTACGCCAAAACGCCGAACCTGCGCCGCTTTGAGATCCGCAACCCGGATGCCACCTGCAATCCGTATTTCTGCTATGCGGCGCTGCTGATGGCCGGTCTCGACGGCATTGCGAACAAGATCGACCCGCACGAGAACGGCTGGGGCCCCTATGACATGAACCTCTATACCCTTTCGGAGGAGGAGAAGGCCAAGCTCCACCACCTGCCGACCTCTCTCGACGCGGCACTCGATGCGCTTGAGGAAGATCACGACTATCTCACGCGCGGCGGCGTATTCCCCGAGGCGCTGCTCAAGAACTTCATCGCCGCCAAGCGTAAGGAGTGCGCGGCGATGGCATCCATTCCGCACCCCGCGGAGTTTGAGCACTACTATAACCTGTAAGAATGGTTTCAAGGTAAAAAGAGAGCCGCCCGCGGGCGGCTCTCTTCAGTCTGTCGAGAAACCCGGCTGCGGCAGCCGGGTTTCTGGTGCATTTAACGGGGGGACTGGAAAAACCAAGAAAGAAAACTCTCCTTCCACTTCCGCCTGGCCAGCTTTTTCAGATTCATGGCAGCAAACTTAAGCTTCACCCAGTTCGTCACCTGGGCCAAGCCCCTGTATCTTCCGGAGAAAGCACATCACAGCAGGAATAAGGGGATGTCAAAATGAAAAGACTGTCGCCACTATCCGAAATGGAACGCATTGAGCAAACACTGCTCGTCGAAAAGCTGGATGAAATTCTGGAACGCATTGACAAAGAGGACATCGGCTTCGTAATAACAGAAAACGGTCTACCAGATATGGTCCTTATACCATTTCGCTGGTTTTCCGAGAACTTTCCAGATGAAGTGCCTGACGGCCTATGAACGGCCGGTTTTAACTCGAGATAGACTCTACCGTTGAGGAGCCGAAAAAAGATGGATAAGAATTTTAATAGAATACCCGTCAGTGTCATCCATTTTGATAAGGATGGCACAGTCACAGATGTGGAGGATTACAACCTCGATAAAATCGAGCCTGCTTTGTGGTCGCTCAAAGGCCTGGTCGCAGCACTGCTCCCTGTCATTCGCGAGTTCTATACGCGCGAAGAAAATATTCGAGCATTTGAGGCGTGGCTGAAAGAGCGGGAAAGTGATCCTCAAAAACACGGCAAGCGGAAATGAGCGCAAAGACGGAAATCGGAAATTTGAGGCTGTATCTATTTTGGTCACTCTTCAAAATCCCTCGATTCTTCTCTATCACGGGAAATTGTAAGCAAAAAATATGGCTGAAACAGCGCAAAGCCGCTCCAGCGCTCAGTTTTTCCTATTTTCAACACGCATCTAAATTGGTCACGCATCACAGAAAGTCCTGATTTCTTGCGAAATCAGGACTTTTTCCGTACTTTTTTGCCCAATAACTTACTTGCCGTTTTTTCTGAGCCAAACGCTGACCCCAACGGGAGCGGATAGCGGAAAGCACTATACCGCGCCAGAGAGAATGTTACCCATTGTTTTTGCTGCTTCACGCTTGGCAGAGGTCGTTACATGAGCGTAGGTGTCCAGCGTGAAGCCTGCCGAAAAATGCCCCAGCATGCCAGATACGGTTTTGATGTCCACACCGTTTTGCAGAGCCAGCGTTGCGAAGGTGTGACGCAGGTCATGAAAACGCACCTTCGGCAGCCCTGCCCGCTTCAGGACGCGGTGCAGCATGTGCAACACGCTGTCCGGGG